>Ga0194061_1000096_pt1 | contig 48788 bp, 54 predicted proteins | sample SepL2221m_MetaG_FD_163423 | JGI IMG/M metagenome (GOLD analysis project Ga0194061, IMG submission 163423) | Anoxic zone freshwater microbial communities from boreal shield lake in IISD Experimental Lakes Area, Ontario, Canada - Sep2016-L224-21m | ecosystem: Environmental > Aquatic > Freshwater >... | reverse complement strand
AATGTTTAAGAGAGGTAAAGCACTCGCCGTGCCAGTTATAAGGTTATGACTTGTAAGAGATATTTTGCTTGGGTACTGTAGCAAGGCCAACAAAGGCCGTCGGGGGGATTGTCGGGAAGGTGACAATAGACTTGCTCTTTACCTACGGTAGATGTGGCTGTGATGTTAAAATGAGATTTGCGGCATGGGCTGGCCCTTGGTTGTTTGGTTAGGTGATTCCTGAGAAAGAACATCCCATCAAGAATCTGATCCATTGGCAAAAAATACAGTCCACGAAAGGCACGAAAAACACGAACAAAGGCATGTCTTGTTCGTGCCTTTCGTGTTTTTCGTGGACAATGCTTTTGGTATATTCATTATTCGAAATCACCTTAGCGTGAACGCCGCATAATTTAGAGACTGAAACAGGAAAATCGGCGGTCAATCATTATTTGACGGAGTACCCGAATGAGCGCGAATTTACACGATTACGACGGTGACATTATCGCTTGGGCCAACGAACAGGCGCGGCTGCTCCGCGAGGGTCTTTTTTCACAATTGGACATTGAACACATTGCCGAGGAAATCGAAGACGTGGGCAAGAGCGAACAGCGCGAATTGAGAAACCGCATGGCGGTGTTGCTGGCCCATCTGTTGAAATGGCAGTGCCAAACTGGATATCAAGGCAACAGTTGGCGGCGGACGATCAAGGAACAGCGCAGGGGTGTCCTTGCATGCTTGAAGGAAACACCCAGCCTGAAACCCGACCTTGGCAAGCCGGATTGGTGGGCATGGGTATGGTCAGATGCCGTCGGCCTTGCCGTCAAGGAGACCGGGCTGGATTGTTACCCCGAGTCCTGCCCGTGGGCCTTCGAGCAAATCATGGACGCGGATTTTTGGCCCTAGTCGGGTAATCAAAGCACGGGCGCTCTGATGCTGGCGCGGACGGGTATCCCTTCGTCGGTTTTTTGGCTCATGGCTTCAAACGGAAAATTATCGGTAGACTGCGCGGCGATTGCCTATTTTGACAACGAGGATTTTCAAAGCGCCGTCCTCGATATCGGCTATGATTCGGTAATCGCCGACACGGTATTTCCATAGATTGCCCAGGCGCGAACCCTTGAGGGCATCACCGATGCTGCGCGGGTCGTCCAGATGCTCAAGGATGGCCTCGGTGATGTAAAAGCTATTGCTACGCCCTGTGAGTGCGGACAGTTGGTTAAGCCGGTTTGCCACGTCATCCGGCAATTGGACAGATACGGCGGTCATGATGGGTAAGCCTCCAAAAAGGAATGATGCACTACAAGTATCGCCCACAAGCATCAATGAAAGAGATGCTTTACTGGCTAAGGTGATGGTCGTTGACCGCGTATTTCTGCATCCTTGGCGCATCTTGCCAATGTTGGCGATGGCATCATCCACGGTGCTCGCCATGCGCGGCGCGTTCAAGATCGCTGACCACTATATGGGAAGGCATCAGCCCTTCAAGCCGCTGTTGGGCGACGGCGTTCTTAACGTCAAACAGGTTCTGTCTGATTTCCTCATCGTTTGGCATGGGCTGGCCCTTGGTTGATTGGTTAGCGTGAACGGCGTATAATTTAGTTCTTGGAACAGGAAAAAACGGCGGTCAATCATTTTTTCAAATGTTCGTGAGTACCTAGCAGATGGAATATGCTAAAATAAATTCGTGCGTTTACTAGGCATGACTTGCCACATAACACGCCGTTTTTTTGTTATTCGACAGTCAGGATAAATATTTTATGAATTCTATGACAGAAGTAACAAACACAAACCCTAAAGCGTTCATACTTACTTTGATGCCGTTTGACGATGAATTTAATGATATATATGATTTGGGAATAAAGGAAACCTGTAATGACGTCGGAGCATACTGCGATAGAGTAGATAAGCAATTGTTTTTTATGAAACAGGATATGCACACGCTTTAAATAAACAGGTAATTTTATTAAATAAAGACTCATATGAGATACCATTTGATTTACAAATGTACCCTCATATTATTAATGGGAACAGTATTCAAAAACTTAAATCTGATCTTGAAACGAGGCTTCAGTGGTGCATTGAAAACCCTAAGTCTCAGGGCCGTAGGGCGCAATAGCGGTACTCCGCGTATTGCGGCCTTTATTTCAACGCTCTACCTCATAATGAGAATTGCTGATTAACCTTTCCCCTTATGCCATAAGAGGCATCCCATGACGACGGAATCTTTAAAAGAAGCGATTAAACGGGAACTTCCGGGGTTTTTGCGGTCAGACCCGGACTTCCGCGCCTATATTCTCGAATTGACCCGGCAGGAGTACGCCGGGCGATTGGAAACTGAAGACCGGTTTTACCAACTGTTAGCAGAGTTGCGCCGCGACCGTGAGGAGAATCAGGCTGAATTGCGCAATGACCGGGAGGAGCAAGCCCGCAAATGGGAAGAACAAAACCGCAAATGGGATGAAAACCAGGCCGAACTCAAGCGTCTCCATGAGGAAATCATGGCCCAGGCACAGAAGCATGACCGCAGCATCGGCGCTTTAGGTTCGCGCTGGGGGCTGCAATCCGAAAAGGCTTTCCGCGACGCGATGGCGGGGATATTGGAAAAGAACTTCGGGGTGGAAGTCCTAAACGTCAACGAGTATGACGAGCAGGGCGTGGTATTCGGGCGGCCCGACCAGGTGGAGTTGGACGTGATTATCAAAAACGGCCTGCTGCTGATTTGCGAACTGAAGTCCTCCATTGACAAGGCCGGCATGTACATTTTCGAGCGTAAGGCGCGGTTTTACGAGCACCGGCACCAGCGCACCGCCGACCGCCTGATCGTCATCTCGCCCATGATCGACGCACGGGCGCACAAAGTGGCCGAGAAATTGGGGATTGAGACCTATGGCGATTCGACCGAGGTGGAATGCTAAAGGGCCGTATTAAAACCCCACCCATACTGAAATCGGTCAAACCTATTGTCACCACTTGTCCAAAAAATAAAACTTAACGCCTTTTTATGGTATAATACCACATTCGGACGGTAATACGCGGCGGGGCCGCTAGTGCGAGCCCTTGTGCCCTGATACAACACAAACATGCACGACCAAAACTTTAAAAACCTGATCTTGGATTACCCACGCGAGGCCCTGGCCTTTTTCGCGAAGGAAGAAACGGGGGAAGATTTAAGCCAGGCGCGGATTATCCCAATACGTCAGGAACAATTGAAAGACCGTTTGGGTGATCGCTTCCGTGAACTCGATGTGCCATTATTGGTGGAGTGGCCGGACGGCCGTCGCGAAGCCATCTTGTTTGTCGTCGAGGAGGAAACCCAGGCCAGCCGCTTTTCCATTCACCGCCTTGCGCATTATTGTTTGGATTTGGCGGAACTCATGGACACCGAGCGGGTCGTCCCTGTGGTCATATTCTTAAATCCCGGCACACGGAAAGACAGTTTGCGCCTAGGCGGTGACCGGCACAGTTATTTAGAGTTTCGCTATCTGGCGTGTGATTTAAAGCGCTTGTCGGCCAATGATTACAAAGACAGTGACAATATAGTGGCCCGGCTCAACCTGCCTAACATGGCGCACCCCAAACAAGACCGGCTGGCCATCTACTTGGCTGCCCAGCTAGGCTTGTTGCAAATTGAACCGAACCCCAACAAGCAACGCAAATACATTGAATTTATCGACTACTACGCGAATCTCAGCGAAGAGGAAACCCTCGAATTCCGCACACACTACCTAAACGAAGCAGGTGAAATCATGGGTCTAGGGCAGATAATTAGGCAAGAATGTCAGGTTGCTCGACAGGAAGGTCAGCAGGAAGGCCGGCAGGAAGAATCCATCGCTTTAGTGACGCGCTTATTAAGGCGGAAGTTTGGCCTCCATCCCGAACTTGGCCCGTTGCTGGTACAATTAAAAACCTTGCCGGTTGAAAAACTGGAAGACTTGGCAGAGGCAATTTTTGACCGGGCTGAAGTGAGTGAATTAACCGAGTGGTTAAGGCAGCAACAGGTGGAATTCAATTAACAACAGGTGGGTGACCAAAGATAGCAGAGTTGCGCCGCGACCGTGAGGAGAATCAGGCTGAATTGCGCAATGACCGGGAGGAGCAAGCCCGCAAATGGGAAGAACAAAACCGCAAATGGGATGAAAACCAGGCCGAACTCAAGCGTCTCCATGAGGAAATCATGGCCCAGGCACAGAAGCATGACCGCAGCATCGGCGCTTTAGGTTCGCGCTGGGGGCTGCAATCCGAGAAGGCGTTCCGCGATGCGCTGGCGGGGATATTGGAAAAGAATTTCGGGGTGGAAGTCCTCAACATCAACGAGTATGACGAGCAGGGCGTGGTGTTCGGGCGGCCCGACCAAGTGGAGTTGGATATCATCACCAAAAACGGCCTACTGCTGATTTGCGAACTGAAGTCCTCCATTGACAAGGCCGGCATGTACATTTTCGAGCGTAAGGCGCGGTTTTACGAGTACCGGCACCAGCGCACCGCCGACCGCCTGATCGTCATCTCGCCGATGATCGACGCACGGGCGCGCAAGGTGGCTGCTCAATTGGGGATTGAGACCTACGGAGATTCTATTGAGGTGGAGGCGTTGTGAATATACCTTTCCCCTATAAAATTTGCCGCAATACTATTGAATTTCGCCGTCATACCGGCATGGATTGCCGGTATCCAGAACACAGGGAGGTGAATCTAGCTTGCCCTCCATGGCCACTAGGTTCCGGCAATCCCTGCCGGAACGACGAAGACAACCTTAGTTCAACAGCCTGGTAGCACTATGAGAATATGATGCCTAGCCTTTTTAGATGCTATGAACAAAAAAAGAAAACTAATCACCTTCGACTGGGCCATAAAACGCTTGCTGCATAGCAAAGCCAACTTTGGCATCTTGGAAGGCTTTTTAAGCGAACTGCTTAAAGAAGACATCATCATCCTAGATGTACTGGAAAGTGAAAGATACAAAGACTGTAGAGTCCACAAATTTAACTGTATTGACCTAAAAGTACGCAACCACAAACAAGAAATAATCATCATAGAAATACAATATGACCGGGAATATGACTACTTGCAGCGTATATTTTATGCTGTTTCAAAAACAGCCATCGAACATCTGGAAGAAAATAAATCATATGCCGACGTTACCAAAGTCATTTCGATAAATATTCTTTATTTTGACCTAGGCAGTGGCACTGATTATATCTACAAAGGCACTACCCGTTTTATAGGCTTACATAACCATGACATCCTAGAACTCAATGCCAAGCAAAAGCAACTCTTTAAAAAAGACAGCGTCGAAGCACTCTACCCGGAATATTACCTAATCAAAATAAACCGCTTCAACGATATTGCCAAAGACACCTTGGATGAATGGATTTATTTCTTAAAAAATGAAGAAATTAAAGAAAGCTTCACCGCAAAAGGTTTAAAGGAAGCGGAAGAAAAGCTCAGCATCATGAAACTGCCTGAAGACGAACAAAAAGCCTACGAACATTACCAAGACGACTTGCATTATCAAGCCAGCATGTTTGAGTCATCGTTTGGGGATGGTTATCACGAAGGTGAAGCCATAGGAATCGATAAAGGAATCGAAATGGAGATCGAGAAAGGCATTGAAATGGGAATGGAAAATATAACAAAGATGATAGCCTTAAAGCTAATACAACAAGGTGCCGCCATTGAAAACATCGTAGCCGTGACTGGGTTAAGCGTCACAGCGGTAGAACACCTTATTAGCACTGAACAATGAACAAAAGTGGCACATCCGGCGTAATACGCGGCGGGGGCCGCTATTGCGCCCTACGGCCCTTGCAACCCCCCGACGCGCTTCGGATGTTGATTGGACAGCAGCAAGGGCCGTACAAGGGCGCAATAGCGGTTCTCCGCGCATTGCGCCGTATGATAAAACCCCGCCTGTGCAGAAATCGGTTAAATCTATTGCCACCACAAGCACAAAAATAAAACTTAAGCGCCTTCTCATGGTATAATTGCACATTCGGCGCAATAACGCGGAGTACCGCTATTGCGCCCGGCCCTATCTTAAATTATACCCGTTACATTCATGCTGAAACACCTCGGAAATCCTTAGATTCATTTGTTATGCAATTAAACGCTCGTTTTATATTCCTTTGCGCAGGTGTTCGATGAACGACGAATCGATTAAGCAATTGATGGTTAACTTAGAAGGGCTGACGGACGACCAACGGGGGGCTGTCGCGGCGCGACTCAAGGTGTTGGACGAACAACAAGCCGCTTACGCAAAAGAACCGGTTCTGGTCATCGAAAAAGGCCGAACCGAACAAAACTACTGGAAGGATCTCTGGCGCTACCGGGAATTGTTTCTGATTCTGGCTTGGCGGGATATTTCGGTGCGCTACAAACAGACCTTCATTGGCGTGGCGTGGGCGGTGATACGGCCTTTTCTCACCATGGTCATCTTCACCGTCATCTTTGGCCGGGTGGCAGGCTTGCCCAGTGACGGTAATGTGCCTTATGCGTTGCTGGTTTGCACTGGGATGCTGCCTTGGTTTTTGTTCTCGACTGCGTTGAGCGAGGCTTCGGGCAGTTTGATTGGCAATGCCAATCTCATCAGCAAGGTCTATTTCCCCCGCTTGGTGGTGCCGGTGGCGAGTGTTGTCACCGCCTTTGTGGATTTTTTGATCAGCTTTGTGATCCTGCTGGGGTTGATGGTGTATTACCAGTTTATGCCGGGTAGGAATGTGCTGCTGCTCCCCGCCTTTATTGTGCTGGCGATGCTGGCGAGCCTGGGGCCTGGGTTGATTTTTACCGCGTTAAATGTCAAGTACCGGGATTTCCGCTATGTCATTCCGTTTGTCGTTCAATTTGGCCTGTATGTGTCCCCCGTGGGGTTTAGCAGCCGGGTCATTCCAGAGCAGTGGCTTTGGCTGTATAATCTCAACCCGATGGTGGCGGTGATCAACGGCTTCCGCTGGTGCCTGTTGGGGGACGCGGTTAGCCCGATCCATTGGCCCGACTTCCTGTTGAGCCTGATGGTCATCCTGTTGTTTCTGTTGTTGGGCATAGACCAATTTCGGAAAATGGAAAAAACTTTTGCTGATTTGATTTAACCAATGTCCGATATCGTCATCAAAGCCGAAAACCTTGGCAAAAAATATATCATCGGCCACCAGACCGATAGGGGCCGCTACACCGCTTTGCGCGATGTGTTGATGCAGAAAACTAGTGGCCTATGGCATAAAACCAAGAATTTAGTGCGGGGCAAGCCCGCCAACGCTGAGGAACAGGAAGAGTTCTGGGCGCTAAAAGAATTGAACTTTGAGATCAAGCGCGGGGAGACCGTCGGCATAATAGGCCGTAATGGCGCGGGCAAAAGCACCTTGTTGAAGGTGTTAAGCCGCATCACCGAACCCTCGACCGGTCGTGTGACCATCAAAGGGCGGGTGGCCAGCCTGTTGGAAGTCGGCACTGGCTTTCACCCGGAGTTGAGCGGACGGGAGAATATTTACCTCAATGGCGCAATTTTGGGGATGACGCGGGCCGAAATCAGGCGCAAGTTCGATGAGATCGTGGCATTTGCGGAAACCGAGAAGTTTCTGGATACGCCAGTTAAGCGTTACTCCAGTGGTATGTATGTACGTCTGGCTTTTGCGGTGGCGGCACATTTGGAGCCGGAGATTCTGATCGTGGATGAAGTGCTGGCGGTGGGGGATGCTGCTTTTCAGAAGAAGTGCCTATCGAAGATGGGATCAGTAGCTAATGAGGGGCGGAGCATACTTTTTGTAAGCCATAATTTAGTGGCTTTACGCAGTCTCTGCACTCAAGCGATGTGGTTAGATAATGGCAAACTGCAAGATGTTGGGCTGTCCACAGACGTAGTGGCTAATTATCTTCAACTTCAAACGAGGAGTTTATACGAACAAATTTGGGATGATTCAAACTCTGCGCCTGGAAATGAAATGGTTAGACTACATCGTGTGTGGATCGAACCGGAGGAAGGTTCCTATCTTGCAGGAATGCCGCGAGAGAAACCTCTTAACATTTGTGTGGAATATTGGCATCTCAATCCAAAAACTCAACTTCATATCACCTTACATGTTTATGTTGAAGAACAGATTGTCGCTTTCACAACTGGCTCGACCCAAGGCTCTGGGTGGGAAGAGAATTCCCGTCGTAAGGGTTTAATACGAAGTACCTGCAAAATTCCGGCTTATTTTTTTAATACAGGACAGATTCGAGTCAAGTTGTGGGTTATAATGGATCAAAGTAGTAGTATCTATAGCCTAGAAGATGTTCTCTCGTTTGAAATTATTGAGACTGAAAAACGTAGTATTGGTTACCTTGGGAAAGAACCGGGCGTATTATCTCCAAAAATACCTTGGGAAACAGAATATATTGGAACGGATTAACGAGTTTTAAATAATTTAATCTAAGACTTTATCATAAACCATTTAATAGTTCAACGGTTATGGTTTCTCTGTCAGGGTTTTTCATAAAATCTGAAGTCTAAAATATAAACTATACTACAAGATGAAGCCAGAAAAACCGATCTATGTTACTCAACCTTATCTTCCTAAGTTAGAGGAGTTAATCCCCTATCTGCAAGAAATATGGGACAACAAGATTCTAACAAATTGTGGTCCATTTCATCAACAATTTGAGCATGCCTTATGTACTTATTTAGATATTAGAAATATTTCTTTATTTTCAAATGGCACCTTGGCACTGTTAACTGCATTGCAAGCCTTGCGTATAACTGGTGAGGTTATTACTACACCATATTCTTTTGTTGCAACTTCACATTCTTTATTATGGAATGGAATTAAACCAGTATTTGTCGATATTAATCCAAAGACATTCAATCTTGATCCCAGCAAAATCGAAGCAGCAATAACTCCTCAAACTACTGCGATAATGCCAGTACACTGTTATGGTCATCCTTGCGAAGTGGAACAAATACAGATCATTGCTGACAATTATGGTTTAAAAGTAATCTACGATGCAGCACACGCTTTTGGGGTAAAGTGCCAAAATAATCAAAGCGTATTGAATTATGGTGATTTATCGATATTAAGTTTTCATGCCACGAAGGTATTTAATACATTTGAAGGAGGTGCAATCATCTGCGCTAATAGCAAGATCAAGCAACGCATAGATAACCTGAAGAACTTTGGCTTTGTCGATGAAGTGACTGTAGTTGCCGCTGGCATTAATGGGAAAATGAGTGAATTCAATGCCGTACTTGGACTGCTGCAACTCAAAGGCATTGATGAAGCATTGCAAAAGCGAAAGGTCATTAACTCTCTTTATCGCCAGAAATTGGTCGGACTGAAAGGTATTGACTGTCTTCCAAGCGTTATGGATGAAAAGGTAGCCAATTATGCTTATTTCCCGATATTAGTGAGACCAGAATATGCATTGACTAGAGATGCGCTTTTTCAAATAATGCGTGATAGCAACATTTTATCAAGACGTTATTTCTACCCTTTGATTAGTGATTTTCCTATGTATCGTAGCTTACCATCCGCAGATCCTGCCAATTTGCCAGTAGCACGTAAGCTTGCCAGTGAAGTGATATGCTTGCCAATCTATCCAGAATTATCATTTGAAGATGTCGATTATATTGTTAATCTCATAATGAGCAATGCCATATAATGAAATCTATTGCCATTATGCAGCCTTATTTTATTCCCTATATTGGCTATTTTCAACTGATCGCTGCTGTGGATAAATTCGTGGTATTTGACGATGTTAACTATATCAATCGAGGCTGGATCAATAGAAATCGACTTTTACTTAATGGCGTTGCACACACATTTACAGTTCCACTATTATCCGCAAGTCAAAATAAAATGATCTGTGATATTGAACTGGTTAATGAAGCTGCATGGCGAGTTAAATTGTTGCGTACCATTCGTCAAGCTTATGAAAAAGCTCCATATTATAATGATGTTTATAAATTGTTGGAAGGTATAATCAATTATTCAACAAATCGACTTGGTGATTTTTTATTAAATAATTTAATGTCGATAATCTACTACTTGTCATTAGACGTGAACATTGAAAGAACATCGCGCATATATTATAATCAATCACTCAAAGGTCAGGATCGTATCTTAGATATTTGTCATCAGGAACAAGCTAGTACCTATATCAATCCAATTGGGGGCATTGAATTGTATGATAAAACTAGATTCTTTGAGCAAGGCATACAACTTCGATTTTTACGATCACGTCCAATTAGCTATTCCCAAAATAGAGGTGAGCATATACCATGGTTATCGATTCTAGATGTATTGATGTTTAATGATGTGCTTGCTGTGCGTCAACTACTTACTGAAATGGATTTAATATGATTAATCGTAAACATAAGTCGATTATAGAGCATTACGAAACATGCCTTGCTCAACATGGTGATTCACACCTAGGGGTTGATTGGCCGAATGAAAAGGATGCTGAGAAGCGGTATTCTATAATGTTGAATGTGATACGTGGAAATTATGAGGGATTAAGTTTGCTTGATTTTGGATGCGGTGCTTCGCATTTATTTAATTATATGCAAAACACCCGGTTTGCTTGCCTTGAGTATCATGGACTTGATGCATCACCCGTTTTTTGCGAATTATCCAAAAGTAAGTATCCACATATTAAATATTACTGTATAGATGTGTTAACTGAACCTGATAGTCTTAGAGACTTTGATTATATAATTATGAATGGCGTTTTTACCGAAAAACGTGACCTTCAGTTTGATGAAATGTTTGAATATTTTAAGCAGGTATTACGGACAATTTTCTCAAAGGCACGGGTCGGTTTGGCATTCAACGTCATGTCTAAGGCGGTAGATTGGGAGAGGAATGATCTTTTTCACCTGCCAACCGATCAGTTAATTAATTTTATGGTAAAAGAATTATCACGCCATTTTGTGATTCGCAATGATTATGGTTTATACGAATATACCATATACTTATATAAGGAACCGTCCATTGTCTAAAATTATTATTTTTGGAACAAAAGACTTTTCTGAGCTTGCCCATTTTTACCTTAAGCATGATTCTTTGCATGAAGTAGTTGCCTTTAGTATTAATCGTGAATACATTTCAGAAAATGCAAGTTTTTGTGGATTACCTTTAGTAGCATTTGAAGATATAGAATCTGTCTATCCTCCCGGTCAGTATTGTTTTTTTGCTCCCATGTCGCCAAAAAATATGAATCGTGACCGTGAGGCGGTTTATCAATCAATTAAGGCAAAAGGGTATGACTGTATAAGCTATATCAGTAATAAAGCCACACTGTTTGAAAATGAAGTTGGTGAAAACTGCTTTATACTTGAAAATAATACGATACAACCATTTACAATAATTGGAAATAATGTTGTGTTATGGAGTGGAAACCATATTGGTCATCATGGTATTATCCATGATCATGTTACTTTTACCTCTCATGTCGTTATGTCTGGACACTGCAATATTGGCCCGTATAGTTTTTTGGGGGTTAATTCAACCTTGCGTGATGGGTTGAAAATTGCTGAAGGCAGCTTTATCGCTATGGCTGCGGCGGTGATGAAAGATACGGAGGCATGGGGTGTTTATAAAGGCAACCCAGCAATTAAATCTGATATTCCAAGTACAAGAATAAAATTTTAATTCGATAAAAAAACCAATTTAGTATAATTTTATGAGCAATATTTATTGGAAAAAGAAGGGATTGATATATAATGTTGACAAAAATCTGCCATGGGCTAAGTCGCATGCTCAAATACCAACAGTGGAAAGCATTGACGATAACAAAATAAGTATTCTCTTTAGTAGTAGGGACGAATATAATCGCAGTTATATTGCCAAAGCTGAGGTTAAAGCATGTAATCCATCAAATATATTAAATATATATCCTAATCCAATTCTACTACTTGGACTACCAGGGACGTTTGATGATTGCGGGATGATGCCGTCTTCAGTTATAAATTACAATAATTTAAAATACCTTTATTACATTGGCTTAAATATTCACAATACAATTCCCTATCATAATTCGGTTGGTCTAGCAGTAAGTGAGGACGGCGGACAAACATATCATCGCATGTTTGATGGGCCTGTGTTAGATCGTACTGCCGAAGAACCATATTTTTGCGCTAGCTGTTGTGTACGCATTGAAGGTAATCTATGGCGTATGTGGTATCTATCATGTACTGGATGGAGAAAAATAAATGGACTAATGGAACCTTACTATCACCTTAAGTATGCTGAATCAGATGATGGTATTCATTGGCGCAGGGAAGGGCGGATAGCAATTGACTATGCTAATTCAAATGAAGGCGGTATTGCGCGTCCATGTATACATAAAGATAATAATATTTATCGAATGTGGTATAGTTATCGTAGCCATACCGATTACCGCAGTATGAGTATTAATAGTTATCGTATTGGCTATGCCGAGTCGAATGATGGCTTAGTTTGGTCTCGTTTAGATGATCAGGCAGGTATTGAGTTAAGTGAAAATGGTTGGGATTCCTTCATGTTGGCGTATCCCGAGGTTGTTAGTGTTGGGGAGCATAGATATATGTTCTACAACGGTAATGGTTTTGGCGAAACTGGATTTGGTTATGCTGTGGCTACAACATAGCAATAGACGAATTTGGTAGTCATGAATAACGAGTGATTTATTGCAATTGGCACTTATGAAACCACTAACTATGCATGATTCCAAAAAAATTGTTCATATCCTTATCGATAGCCCTCATATTGATACAGGATGTCGTGAGTTTGAAATAGTTGCTCCGGGAAGGCATATCTTTGTTGTTCCTGGGGAGGTACGGGTTTTACAATATGTAAAAAAAACCAAGATCATTTTCTTATCATATAAGGATATTAACAGCTTAATTGAATCTAATGTCTGCGCTACGGTCGTATTCCATTCGCTTAATCCTTCATTTTTATCTATTTTGAATAGTATATCCCCGTCCACTAAAATTATATGGTTAGGTATGGGTTATGATTATTATGATCTTTTGTTATCTGAGGCTTATCCGAATGGATTGTTTTTAAATGAAACAGCAGCGTTGATGCAAAAAAGAAAAAAAGAAAGGATAAAACAGAATTTTCAGAAAATTACTCTTCGGAAAATCAAAAGTTATATAATAAAAATGTTAGAAAATTCAGTAAATGTTAATCCAACGGTTTTTACCCCTACATTATTACAGAAAATTGATTATTTCTGCCCCCCTACTGATATCGAATACCGAATGGCATTAGAGCTTAATAAGTGGTTTACAGCAAAGTTTATTCCATGGAATTATGGAACGGCTGAAGATGATTTGATGATTGATGAAAAAAGGTTAGGGTTGCATATAGGCCAAAACATTCTGGTGGGAAATAGTGCAACTGAAGAAAACAATCATCTTGAAATATTTTCTATTATCAAGAATAAAATTGATTATTCTAATAGAAAGATATTTGTTCCATTGGGCTATGGTAATGAATGGTACAGCAATTATATTGTTGAGCAGGGTTTTAAGTTTTTTGGAAATGCCTTTGTCCCAATGACAGAGATGATTGAAAAGGATAATTATATAAAAATATTGCAGTCGTGCGGATATGCTTTTATGAATCATATTAGGCAACAGGCAGGGGGAAATATACTTACAATGATGTTACATGGATCTAAAATATATATGAATGAAAATAGTCCTTTATATCGTTGGCTTTTGGAAAAAGGGGCATTTATTTTTTCAATTAACGCCATCCAAATAGAAACAAATATTCCTAATTTATTATCACCTCTTACGGAAAATCCACGACGGAATAATAAAATGGTTGTTTTTAATCACATTGGGAGGGATGCGGCACGCTTAAAAACAAAATACCTTGTTGAGCAAGCTTTACTCCCATTTCACTTCAATGAGTAACTACCGTGTAATAGACCTATTTTATTATAAAAATAATAAATGAAAATAATTATGTTAATGACAAAAATATATCAACAAGAAGAAAAAAAGGTTATAGAACTTGTAGGAAATGCAATGCAAATTCTTGATTATGGATGTGGATTAGGTCGCTACTTATCTCTATTCCTTAAAATGGGGAGATCAATTACTGGCGTAGATATAAATCCTGAAATTGTGAATCTACATCAAAATGAGTGCCGGAATGTCTGTCTACCTAATGATTTTAAGACTACTAAAGAATGTTTCGATTGCATTATTCTAAGTCATATCATTGAACATATTTATCCTAATGACTTAATTACGTTAATCGATAGACTTGTTCCTAACGCTTTCACTGCATGTAATACTGTTATACAATAAGACTTTTAAACCGTAATTAAAATAGATAAGCCATGGCCTACGAGAGATTTAAAAAGCTGAACGGTAAAGAGCATGACCGCATGATAAAATCCCTCATTGGCATGAACCTGTCAAAATTTAACATACTCGTCGCAGCCTTCGCGGTGGCTTACGATGCCATTCATCTGGAAAGATGCCAACAGGGCGAAATCAAGCAGGTTCCTTCGGGTGGGCCAAAAGGCAACCTCGACTCGCTCGAGAAGAAGCTTTTCTTCCTTTTGTTTTACCTCAAGACATACCCCACCTTCGACGTGCTGGGCTTCCATTTTGGCCTCAGTTCCGGGCATGCCCACAACCATGTTGACAACCTCCTGCCAGTCCTGCTGCGGAGCCTGTCGGACCTTGGCGTGCTGCCTGAGCGGTCGCCGGGGACTCCCGAGGAGTTCGCCCAACTTGTTGAGAAATATGGCGACATCCTCATCGACGGGATGGAGTGTCCGTGTGTCAGGCCGCAGGACGAGGAACTCCAGAAGGCTCGTTACTACAGCGGAAAGAAAAAACGTCAAACACTCAAGGCCGTCGCCGTCACGACCCAGCACCGGCAAATCCTTTTCCTATTCTGCTTCTTCGCCGGAAGCATCCACGACTACACGCTCTTGAAAAAGATATTCGACCCCAAATTAAAATGGTTCTACCAAGTGAATGTGTGGCTTGACCTCGGGTTCCAAGGGGCGGAAACAGATTATGGCGCAAACTCCAAAATACATCTGCCGCACAAAAGGCAGAGGAAGTCCAAAAATAACCCAAAACCCAAATTAACTGCCGCTCAGGTGAAACATAACCGCAACCATGCGAAAACCCGTGTCCCCGTGGAACATGCCATCGGCGGGATGAAGGCTTTCCATTGCCTGACCCACCGGATCAGAAACCACTTGGACTCACTAATCGAATACTTGTTTTGGATTCCGGCGGGTCTTTGGAACTTTAAGATAGCTTTAAGTCATTGAAATTATGTATATTAGCACCGGGAACAACTCTAATGATTTTATCAATGATGAAAACACTTATAACCAAATTTGGCAGTCTGATCATTTTGTAAATAGCTATCTTGATAAACAAAGAACATCATTTTATGAATATGTCATTAAAACTTTATCAGTTAGACTAGTTTTTACAGCCAAAAAAGATGTTATTGATGTAGGCTGTGGAACGGGCGATTTCCTTAGGATTCTTGGCGACAGCTATCCTGATCTTATAATGAGTGGACTTGATTATAGCAGTGCTTCAATTGAGAGATGCAAGAATGCTATGCCGAATAGTAAGTTTTATATTGGGAATATATTTGATTTAAGTGGAATACAAGATACATTTGATGTAGTATTTTGTATGGGAGTTATCGAGCATATTGAGTTTCCTGAAAAAGCTGTGGAAAACTTAAAGCATATTACTAAGAAAGATGGGCTTATTATAATCACGATCCCAAATGGCGAAATAGATAACTGGATTGGTCATATCAACTTTTGGAGTAGACTGGAGTTTTCTAGTTTTTTGAGCAACGCTAATCTAACCTTAATTGACTCTTCTATTTTTGAAGAATATTACATGATCTTTATTTGCAAAAATTAAGAAGCCAGTTTAGTATGGATTATTATATTTACGAAGATAAGCAGGTACTATCTCTATTTGTAGGCGAAGAGAAGAAGATACTCGATGTAGGTTGCGGACAAGGCCGCTATTTAATTCCCTTAAGTGAAAAAAATAGTGTCATTGGTGTTGACATCAGCCAGTCACAATTAAATGATTTAAGTACTAGAGGTTTTAATGTTATTCATTTGGATGACATTAAAGTTCTGAATGCAGATTTTGACTTTATTTTAATGAGCCATATAATCGAACATATAACACCAGATAATATCATAGACTTTCTTGACCGTTATATCAATTTTCTTAAACCGGATGGCAAGCTTATTATAGCCACTCCGCTGCTGTATGATGAATTTTATGACGATTACGATCATATCAAACCATATACCCCAAAAGCTTTGCAGATACTTTTCTCTGACTACAGTCAGCAAGCCTATAAGCCAGATAATCGACTAACACTTAAATCGCTGTGGATTCGAAAATGGCCTTACATATTTCGTGTGTGGCCCAATGACAACAATTGGCATCGTATTATAAAAAGGATCATGAACCGTGGTTTATTATATATTTATAGAATGAGTGGGGGCAGTATTGGTAGAGTAACCGGTTGGGTTGGTGAATTTATAAAGGATAGTAACTAAAACAGGTAAATCATTAGCCTGATAAACGGTTTGGTAGATGTTTTTATAAAAACTAAATTAGAGGTTAATTAATTGTCATTAGTCAGTGTTATAATTCCTACCCATAACCGCGCTCATCTCATTGAACGAGCCGTGCAAAGTGTGCTAAAGCAAACTTATGATAATATTGAAGTTATTGTGGTCGATGATTGCTCCACAGATAATACTGATTTGATTGTTGACAAATTATCATCATCTGACAACAGGGTTAAATCTATGCGTCATAGCACCAACTTTGGCGCCCAGGTTGCTCGAAATTCAGGAATAAAAGCTGCAAAGGGGGAATTCGTAGCTTTTTTGGATTCTGATAATGAGTGGCTATCTGAAAAATTACAAAAACAAATGACACTATTTCAAGAGTCGTCAGATAAAGTAGGCGTTGTCTATGCAGGATATTTTCAGGAGTTTAATGATGGTTGTCCTAAAATAGAGCATAAGCCAAGACATCAAGGCAGTATTTATAAAATAGCTCTTCGAGAATGGGTCGCCGATACAAACAGCTTGGTCATACGCAAGCAAATATTGCAAGAGGTTGGTTTGTTTGATGAACGTGTTAGAGCCAATCAGGAATGGGATTTATGTATCCGGTTGGCAAAACTGGTTAACTTTGCCCATGTTTCCGAACCATTGTCAATCTATCACATGCACAGCGGCCCAACCATTTCAAAGGATCTTTTGCTTAGCGCAAAGGGTTATTTAGATGTGATTACATTACATAATGACGAAATTCTTACACAACTAGGTAAAAAAGCATTATCAAATCACTTTCTAATAGCGGGTAATCTTTTTGTACAGGCATTAGATTTTGAATCGGCTAAATCATCATTCTGGAACGCGATTAAATTATGGCCTATAAGCTTTAAAGCGATCATTTATTTTGTTGCAGCACAGCTTGGTGAAAGCAAATATCAGCAACTTATTTTACTAAAAAGGCAACTCAAGAAATTGGCTGTTTATAGATAAATTGATAAATGTGCAAAGTAAAAATTTGTATACACCAAATTAACAAGATACAAAATATGGAAACTAAACATTTCACCGTCCGCTTCGTTTGCATATCAGTCGATATTGGACATTATTTATCTAGCTTTTTGCAGAATTAAAACGCTGCAACAATATGGTATTAACTAAATGAAATAAATGGGTTTTATCCTTTATTTTTACTCAATGTAACAAAAAAACACAAATAGAAAGACATGAGAATTTATGCGGATACTTCGGGTTTTGGTGGGGTTTTCGATGAAGAATTTGCTGAACCGACTAAGCTTTTTTTCTGAAATAGACGCTTGACGGTTTATCATTTTCACCTCTGCTATTGTTGAAGCGGAACGGCTACGGTCAAATCGGCATTTATTCTCCATTGGAGGTTATCAGTTATGACAGCGATGATTCGTGAACCAGAATGCGTCGTGTTAAAACGGCGTGGTGCTGAACATGTGGCAAAATTAGTAACAGGCATGTCACCACAAGAGCAATTGGAGTTTTGGCGGAAGCGTACAAAAGCCATGTTAATTCGTCAAGAAGCATCACACCAAAAGAAAACCATTGTCTAACTTTTTAGGCTTGAACAGGCTCAGCGTCATTATCCCCACCCGCAACCGCTCGGATTTGCTGCAATTGGCTTTGCTGTCCTTGCAAACGCAGACCTTGCCCGCCAATCAGCTTGAGATATTGGTGATTGCGCCGTTGCCTAGGCGACCAAAAAATCGATGTGGTGGCGGAAAACCCATCATTTTCTTTGATCCAGAACCGGGCCAAACTGCATGGAGAGCCTATGAGAACCTTGGACGATCTGCTTTAGGCTTACGATTTTGACGTAATTCTTTTAAATTGATTACTTGAAAAAAGTCACCTATTCCTATGCAAACCAGCACCTTAGATAAATTGTACTTATTGGAATCGCTCTATCGCTGCGGTTATCAGAGCGATATTGTTGATCGAACATTAGACAAGATCATTGCTCTGGAGAATATACAAACCCGTCAGGAGTTAAGCGCGATGGAAATTAGGCTGCAAGCGTTTGAGCAGAAATATCAGATGTCTTCCGCTGAATTCCATCAGCGCTTTACTGTCGGCGAGTTGGGCGATGCGATTGACTTTTTCGAATGGAGCGCGTTCTACAATATGGCGCAACATCTGCGCCAGCGCCTCCAAACATTGGAAAATGAAGCGGCGTGATGGAAGCTAGGAACTACCTCAATGAGCTAAAAACCCGACTGGCAACATCTACCGCTATTACCGTTATCGAAGGGGTCACTGAGTACGAAATAAGGGATAGCGGTTACTTTCGCGGCCGACTGTCATTGTCTAATGGTGATTTCCTTGAAGTGTCGGAATACTTCATCATTCGAGGAGGCAAGCCTGAAACCGTGGAATATCGCTATCAGTGGATGGACAACTCAAAGCAAAGGCTTATCCGACGCTGGGATAATGCCAGGCATTTTTCTGAGTTGCCCAATTTCCCGCATCATGTGCATGTGGGTGATGAAAAACAAGTTGTGCCGGGTCAGGCAATGAGTATCCTTAACCTGATTGATCTGATTGAGCAGCAATTAGAAGTGAAGCAAACATGATCGAACCGATTAATTTGAGATACGGGTGGTTTATAAATGCCTGACTTTCTAGGCTTGAACAGGCTCAGCGTCATCATCCCCACACTCAACCGCGCGGAGTTGCTGCGGCTTTGCCGTCCATGCAAACGCAGACCTTGCCCGCCGATCAGTTTGAAATATTGGTGATTGACAACGGCTCGACTGACCACACCAAACAGGTGGTCGAGTCGTTCCAACAGCAAGCGGCTAATACCCGTTACTTCTACGACCCAAGCCCCGGCCTGCATGTGGGTCGCCATCGGGGTTTGCAAGAGGCCGACGGCGAGGTGGTGGTTTACGCCGATGATGATATTCAGGCGACGCCGACTTGGCTGTCCGCAATTGCCGAGAATTTTGCCGAACCCGACGTGGCGCTGGTCGGCGGCAATAACTATCCCGACTTCAAGGCGACGCCCCCACACTGGTTGGAGGCGCTATGGCAACGCCCCGCCATGGGTGGGAAAGCGATTACATCGTTGAGCGTGTTGTCATTGCCCGAAGGGCGGCGGGATTGCAGTCCTTTTCTGGTCTGGGGCTGCAATTTCTCGATTCGCAAGCGCGTTTTGCTGGAAGCGGGCGGCTTTCACCCGGATGCGATGCCCCAAGAGCTGATCCGCTTCCGTGGCGACGGTGAGTCCTATGTATCGCAGTATGTGCTGGATAACGGTTTGCGTTGCGTGTTCGATTCCCGCGCCAGCGTATACCATGCCGTGACCCCTGAACGCATGACGCTGGATTATTTTAGACGGCGCTCCTACAACCAAGGGGTGTCTGATTCCTACGCCCGGCTTAGAAACGCCGCTCTTGTTGGTTTTAAACCCGTGCAACCGTTTAATCTACTGGCATTGGCAAAGCGCATTGCCAGAGGTATTCGCGGCAGGTTGCGGATTTTTAAGCCTGAAAGCCGTGAACTGCGGGAATTATATCAGGCGATGCGCGAAGGCCATCAAGAAGGCTTTGCGTATCACCAAGTGGCGTATCGAGACGACCCGGAAGTTAAAGCCTGGGTGCATAAGCAGGATTATTATTAGAGAAAACTCATGATTACGAAGACTATAATTGATAAAATCAGGAAACATGGCATTGTTGGTTCCGCGAAAATGGCATTCAACCCCGTGGCTAGGAAGTTTTTCGGCTTTGAAATAAAACGTATTAGTTCGGGGGGGGGGTATATTTCCGCTCAGAAAACAGTCAAAGATGCAAATATAGCCGGTTTGTCTGTGGGAGACTATGTTGAAAAAATGTGGGGGATTGAGGGTGGATCTAAATATGTAATCGAAAAAATGAACTTGGCAAATATTTTCGATAAACCCAATGTTAAAATAGTTGAGATTGGTGCTGGCACGGGCCGCTACATGGAGAAGGTCATTGATCTATATGCGGCATCTAATATAGCTAGGTATGAAAGCTATGAAACCGCAATGGACTGGATTGAGTATTTGAATCGCACTTACCCGATGATCATTTCTCACCAAGCGGATGGCCTAAGCCTTAGACAAACGGAGGATAAATCTATAGATTTAGTCCATGCCCATGGGGTTTTTGTCTATACCCCTTTCATTACCACTATCCGCTATCTATTTGAAATATTTCGAGTTATCAAATGTGGTGGTTACGCTGTTTTTGATTGTTTTGTTGAGGATTGTTTTTCAGAAGAATACTTAAATAAATGGATCACATCTGGGCATAACTTCCCATGCATAATTCCAGAAGAATATCTGGTTAATTTGTTTAAAGTTGCTGGGCTTACAATGATATTATCATTTCATAAGCCTTATGATGTTGCGGTTTCAAAATATTTTATTTTTGAGCGTATTTGATTATTTTTTAACTGATAGCCGCGTCGGGCAACGCACCATCGGCTTCGCTCAACGCGGTAAGGCGCAATAGCGGCCCACCGCGTATTGCGCCGCATGGTTAAACCCCGCGGGCATCGAAACAGGTGGATGTTATTTCGCCCGTTGGCTAAAATGGGACGAATCATCCCTTGTGTCAATTTATACATTCGGCGCAATACGCGGCGGGGCCGCTCGCGCCCTACCGAACAGCTTCAATGGACCACGACCACAGCTACAAATTCTTGTTTTCCCATCCTGAGATGGTCGCCGACCTGTTGCGCGGCTTTGTGCATGAGGATTGGGTGAAGGATTTGGATTTCGTCACTTTGGAACGTGTGGGCGACGGCTATGTCACTGACGATCTGCGCGAGCGTTTGGACGACATCGTGTGGCGGGTGCGGCTTGGGCCGCTATGCCGACGACGAACTGGCCCCATTGCGCAACTTGGCGGCAGCGCTGTTCCGCTTGGAGAACAGCCGCACCCCGCAGGACGTGGAACAGGTATTGACCGCCTTGGTCGAATGGCTAAAGTCACCTGGACAAGACTCTCTGCGACGGGCGTTCACCGTGTGGCTGAAGCGGGTGTTGCTGCCAGGGCGCATGCCCGGAGTGGACTTTAACAAACTCAATAACTTGCAAGAGGTGAATAGCATGTTGGCAGAAAGAGTGATCGAATGGACTGAGGAATGGGAGCAACAAGGCATAAAAAAGGGCCTGAAACAAGGCATGGAAAAAGGCATGGAAAAGGGTGTGCAAAAAGGCGAGGCGACACTGCTGTTGCGTTTGATGGAGCTACGATTTGGCAGCTTGGATGAAAAGACACGCCACAAGCTGCAAACCGCCGATGCAGAAACCCTGCTTAGGTGGGGTGAAAAGGTATTGGTTGCTAACTCGGCGGAAGATGTTTTAAGGGACTGAACTCAATTTTATAGAGATACCCGTCTACTATGCAGATATTCAACCGCCAAATTGGGCGGCACAGCCCCCTTTCATCATCGCCAAAATGTCCGGCAATGATAACCAGTCGCCAACGCGATAGGCGCAATAGCGGCTCCGCCGCGTATTGCGCCGCATGATAAACCCCCACCCGTGATGGCCCTATTCGTTTACTGTTTTGGCAAGAACCCTCCATGGCTGACCCAAACAACCCCCACGACCATTTCTTCAAAGCCGTGTTCGGCCGCGCCGAAGTTGCCGAGGACTTCCTGCGCCACCACCTGCCCGCCGACATCGCGGCCCTGATTAATCCCGGCAGTTTGGTTATCAGCAAAGACAGCTTCATTGATGCCGAATTGAAAGAGCATTACTCCGACCTGCTTTACAGTGTGCAGATGTCCACCGGCCAACCGGGCCATGTTTACCTCCTGTTTGAGCACAAAAGCCACCCCGAACCGCTGATTGCGCTGGACTTGCTGCGCTACTTAGTCGGCATCTGGGGGCAAGCGGTCAAATCGGGCCAGGGCGCACCGCTGCCATTTATCCTGCCCATCGTGCTTTATCATGGTCGTCGCCAGTGGCATATTGCCACCGATTTTGGTAGCCTGTTCGATATTCCGCCTACACTGCTTGACCATTTGCCCGATTACCGCTATCTGCTGACCGACCTCAGCGCGTACACCGACGCGGAATTGCGCGGCGGTGTCCTGTTGCAAGCTGCGCTGATGGTGATGAAATACATCTTCCGGGACGAACTGCCCGAACGGCTACCAGGCATCTTGGGGTTGCTGAAAGACCTGCCCCAACAACAGAGCGGCTTGGACTACCTCCAGACCGTCCTGCGTTACCTGTCACGGGGCACCAACACACTCAACAATGAACAATTGACCCAAGCGATCCAACACACTTTTGCACGAGGAGAAGCCATCATGTCCACCATAGCCGACGAATGGATACGCGAAGGGGAGCAAAAAGGTCTGCTGCAAGGCATATCCCAAGGCATATCCCAGGGCATATCCCAAGGCATATCCCAGGGCATATCCCAGGGCATATCCCAAGGCATATCCCAGGGTGAGCTGGCGGTATTGAGACGCCAATTGACACGCCGTTTCGGTCCGCTGCCCTTTTGGACGGAAACCAAACTAAACCAAGCAGAACAAGCTCAACTGGAAATTTGGGCCGACCGCATCTTGGATGCTCCAACCCTTGAATATGTGTTTGCAGAGGGTGAGGATGAAAAGTGTTGAGACCGCCGCATAGCTTGTGCAACACTAAACATGTCCAACCCTTGTATCGCCGCTGCCAAGCGTTTCTGCGGTTTCGCCGGGCAATAAAGAATTTGCCCGACCTACAAAACCATCCCATTGCATAACCCCCCAAACTTGAAACACTCATGATCGAACCGATCCACCACAACAACCAAATGCTGGCGCTGATCCTACGCGTCGGCTATCACGCCGAAGGCATCCAGTTTTTCACCCCCAATGACTTTTCGCAACAACTCGGCTACATGAACCGACCGGCAGGGTATGTGATCACGCCACATGTGCACAACCCAGTGCCGCGTGAAGTGCATTACACCAACGAAGTGCTGTTCATCAAAAGCGGGCGGGTGCGTGTGGATTTTTATTCCAACGAGCAGGAATACCTGGAAAGTGCCATACTCGAAACGGGCGACGTTATCCTGTTGACCGTGGGTGGGCATGGTTTCGAGATGCTGGAGCCGTCGGAAATGATCGAGGTGAAGCAGGGGCCGTATGCGGGAGAGGGCGATAAAACCCGCTTTGTGCCTAATTTGCCGGAAGAACTGACTTACAAGGCAAAGCCATGAATCCTGCCCCCGCTGTGTTCGATGCCTACAGCCACTATTACGACCTTCTATACCGTGACAAGGATTATGCGGCGGAAGTCAATTATATTGATAGCCTACTGTCCCGATTTGCTGTCTCTGGGCGGGATTTGTTGGAATTTGGTTCCGGCACCGGCAAGCATGGCCGTTTGTTGGCCGAGCGGGGTTATCGGGTCACTGGCATTGAGCGTAGTGGTGAAATGGTGGCACTAGCCACTATGACCGAAGGATTTTGCTGTAGTCAAGGCGATATTTGTACAGTGCAACTCGGGCGGACATTCGACGCAGTATTGTCGTTATTCCATGTGGTGAGTTATCAAGTGGAAAATCACGCGGTGCGAGCCGTGTTCGCCCGTGCGGCTGAACACTTGCAGCCCGGCGGGCTATTCGTTTTCGACATATGGTATACTCCTGCGGTGTACGCACAACGCACGGAAGTGCGGGTCAAGCGGATAGCCGATAGCACGTTTGAGATTACACGCATTGCCGAGCCAGTGGTACGCCCCAACCAGAATTGCGTGGAGGTGAATTACACCATATTTGTCCGTAATTTGGCTACGGGGGCAACGCATACTCTCAACGAAACGCATCCGATGCGGCATTTCTCGCTTCCAGAATTGGACTTGCTGGCTACTGAAAGCGGATTCGAACGGTTGACAGCCGAGGCTTTTTTAACCGGCGACGGACCCAGTGAAGACACTTGGGGGGTTTGTCTGGTGTTAAGGCGAAAGGGGCAAGGAATCCATTGAAATTTCATCCGTGCTGGCTGGGCTAATAAAAACCAAACGGACACACATTGCCAAAGAATAATTCTATGCTTCCACCTTTAACCTTTAACCTTTAACCTTGAACTTTTTATCTTTCATCCCTGTCAACGAGCCGCTGCTCGACGGCAACGAAAAAAAATATCTGCTTGAATGCATCGAAACGGGCTGGATCTCTTCGGAAGGGCCGTTCGTCAAGGAATTCGAGCAGAAATTCGCCTCGCGGGTCGGCCGCAAGCATGGGATTGCTGTTACCAACGGAACGGCAGCGATTGATGCTGCGGTGGAAGCACTAGGCATCGGACCCGGCGACGAGGTGATTCTGCCTACCTTCACGATCATTTCCTGCATTACCCAAATTGTCCGCTCGGGTGCGACCCCGGTGCTGGTGGATAGCGATCCGATTACCTGGAATATGGAAGTCGGCCAGATCGAGGCGAAGATCACGCCGCGCACCAAGGCTATCATGGTGGTGCATATCTACGGCCTGCCAGTGGATATGGATCCTGTGCTCGACATCGCCCAACGCTATGGACTGAAAATCATCGAAGATGCCGCCGAGATGATTGGTCAAACTTATAAAGGCAAACCCTGCGGCAGCTTCGGCGACATCAGCACCTTCAGCTTCTACCCCAATAAACACATCACTACGGGCGAAGGCGGGATGATTGTCACCGATGATGACGTGCTCGCAGAAACCTGCCGAAGCCTGCGCAATTTATGCTTTCAACCACAAAAGCGTTTTGTGCATGAGCGGCTAGGCTGGAACCTGCGCATGACCAACCTACAAGCCGCACTCGGTTTGGCGCAGCTTGAACGGTTGGATGAATTCGTGGCCCGCAAGCGGGCGATGGGCAAACGTTACACCGAATTATTGAAGGACTTGCCCGGCCTACAATTGCCATTGGCTAAGACCGACTACGCCGAGAATATCTACTGGGTTTTCGGGTTGGTACTGAACGACGACGTGCCGTTTGATGCAGAAGAGGCAATGCGGCGGCTGGCCAAAGCGGGAATCGGCACACGGCCTTTCTTCTGGCCTATGCACGAACAGCCGGTATTGAAAAGGATGGGCTTGTTTGACGGCGTTTCTTTTCCTGTGGCAGAACGTTTGGCCAGACGGGGGTTTTATCTGCCGAGTGGCATATCACTGACCGACTCGCAGATTGAACGAACGACTGCGATGGTCGAGGCAAATCTGAAATAATCGACGCTCTGTTCAGAACTGGCTAGGCCGGTTTACTGATATTGTGGATGAAAAAGCTATTGAGGTAATAAGAAAATGCGTATAGGTATTGTTGTCACTACTGGCCCAGAAAATGGAGGAACTTATTTCTATAGCATTGCAGTTCTAAATGCGTTGCGCGACTTTGGACTAGAGCACGAGTATGTCGTTTTTTATGACAGCAAAGCATTCCCTGTGGAAGATTACATTCGTCCTAATTGGACACTACATCAATATCTTCAGCAAGACACAGTATCGACAAAAGCAATGAGGGTGTTATCCTTGACTGGATTTAGAATTTTTTTTAGAGGTGCGCGTGGTCGTCATGCAGCGCTGCTCTCTTACGATCTCGATTTAGTGATATGTCCTTCGACAACACTTGCTGCTTGGTGGTGCAATCTACCATTTATCGTATCAGTGCATGATGTCTGGCATCGATACAATCTCCCTGGTACGCGCCGTTTGAATGGGGTTCTTCGCGATTTACAATGGCGCAGAGCTTCCAAGTCAGCTAAATTAGTTTTAGTGGAATCTGAGTCAGGAAAATCAGAACTTATTTCAGCCTATAATATACCAGAATCCAGTATTAGAATACTTCCCACGGGTCCGGCATCATTTATCTGGAACCCAAACTTGGAAAAATGGCCTGAGATTATATCCAAGTATAATTTGTCAGAAACTTATATATTTTATCCCGGTGGGTTATCTCTTGCAAAAAATCAACAACGCATTGTTGAAGCTGTAGCTATCTTAAGAAGCGAAAAAAAAGTGGATGTACATGCCATCCTTGCTGGACCACGAAATGAATATAGCAATGAAATTTTAGGGATGGCTAAAAAACTCGGTATCAATGATCTGATTCATACAGTTGGATTGGTTCCAGATTCTGATATGTATTGTCTCTATAAAGGCGCACTTGGACTGGTTATGGCTAGTTATATTGGTCCGACTAATATGCCAATATGGGAAGCCTTTGCCGCTGAATGTCCTGTAATTTCATCAAATGCTGGAGAAATGCCACTGCAAGTTGGTGATGCAGGTTTGTTGTTTGATCCTTCGGATAAGCATCAACTTGCAAAATGTATATGGGAACTCTATATAAATCGTGATTTGCGATTGACCTTGATTGAACGAGGGCGAGCACGAATAAATCATGTGCATCCGAAGATATGGGCGCAAAATCTATTGTCTATTGTTGAGAGCGTTAGACACTGATATTAGGGCCGTAAATATAAGGGCGCAACAGCGATACTCCGCGTATTGCGCCGTATGATAAAGCCCCGCCTGTGCTGAAATCGGTTAACCCTATTATCATCCCATGTCAAAAATAAAACTTGCCGCCTTCTCATGGTAAAATTGCACATCCGGCGCAATACGCGGCAGGGCCGCTATTGCGCCCTACGGCCCTTTATTTCAATGCTCTACCTCATAATGAGAATTGCTGATTAGCCTTTCCCCTTATGCCATAAGAGGCATCCGATGACGACAGAATCTTTAAAAGAAGCGATTAAAAGGGAACTGCCGGAGTTTTTGCGGACAGACTCTGACTTCCGCGCCTATATTCTCGAATTGACCCGACAGGAGTACGCCGGGCGAGTGGAAACTGAAGACCGGTTTTACCAACTGTTAGCAGAATTACGCCGCGACCGTGAGGAGAATCAGGCGGAATTGCGCAACGACCGTGAGGAGCAAGCCCGCAAATGGGACGAGAATCAAGCGGAATTGCGCAACGACCGGGAGGAGCAAGCCCGCAAATGGGACGAGAATCAAGCGGAATTGCGCAACGACCGTGAGGAGCAAGCCCGCAAATGGGACGAGAATCAAGCGGAATTGCGTAACGACCGGGAGGAGCAAGCCCGCAAATGGGAAGAACAAAACCTCAAATGGGATGAAAACCAGGCCGAACTTAAGCGCCTCCATGAGGAAATCATGGCCCAGGCACAGAAGCATGACCGCAGCATCGGCGCTTTAGGTTCGCGCTGGGGGCTGCAATCCGAGAAGGCTTTCCGCGACGCGCTGGCGGGGATATTGGAAAAGAATTTCGGGGTGGAAGTCCTCAACATCAACGAGTACGATGAACAGGGTGTGGTATTCGGGCGGCCCGACCAGGTGGAGTTGGACGTGATTATCAAAAACGGCCTATTGCTGATTTGCGAACTGAAATCCTCCATCGACAAGGCCGGCATGTACATTTTCGAGCGCAAGGCGCGGTTTTACGAGCAGCGGCACCAGCGCACCGCCGACCGCCTGATCGTCATATCGCCGATGATCGACGCACGGGCGCACAAAGTGGCCGAGAAATTGGGGATTGAGACCTATGGCGATTCGACCGAAGTGGAAGGCTAAAGGGCCGTATTAAAACCCCGTCATTCCGGCAGGGATGCCGGAATCCAGCGTCCATGGATGGCAAACTATGGGTCACAACAAGCCGCCGCGACAGGCCTGTATTAAAACCCCACCCATACTGAAATCGGCTAAACCTATTATTACCACATGTCCCAAAAATAAAACTTAAGCGCCTTCCCATGGTAAAATACGCACATGCGGCCCTTAGCCCAAATCCTATGCCTAGCTTTGAGGAAATGGAGCAGTCTTTTAATGCTTACCAAACTGCCTATGAGATTTAAGTTCGATAATAAAAAATGCAGAAAGCTTAAAGCGGATCCGCGTCGCCTGATTGATTTTATTGAAATTCAAGAAATTTGGTCTCATCCACACTATATTGATTATCGCTGTGATGATCCGGTACAATTCCGTGCCATTGGTTGGGTAAAAGGGATGCTCTATTCAGTAATATATGAAGTGAGAGATGACCGTGATGGTGAGTATTATCATCTCGTGACTCTTTGGAAATCAACAAAGCAAGAGGAAAGACTTTATGATGAGTACAGATAGACAGGAAAGGCTTTCTGCCGATGAAATCGCTGAAAAAGCCATGACGGGTGAAGATATTTCTCATTATTTTACAAATAAAGGTGAAATGAAGTCGGCTGTTCATAAAATTCAGGTTGATATTAGTTCAGATATGCTGCAAGAACTTGATGCCTTCGCAACGGAATTAAATGTTTCCCTGCAAGCAGTCATAAAAATATATTTGCGTCAGTCTTTGGACAACCACTACTTGGCTCGAAATAGACAAGGGCAGCAGAAATAGATGAAAATACCGCCACGCGGGACGGGCTTGCAACCACCCGACGCGCTTCGGATGTTGATTGGACAGCAGCAAGGGCCGTAGGGCGCAATAGCGGTTCTCCGCGGATTGCGCCGTATTAAAACCCCGTCATTCCGGCATGGATGCCGGAATCCAGCGTCCATGGATGGCAAATATGGGTCACAACAAGCCGCCGCGATAGGCCCGTATTAAAACCCCACCCATACTGAAATCGGCTAAACCTATTATCACCACAAGTCCCAAAAATAAAACTTAAGCGCCTTCTTATGGTAAAATACGCACATCCGGCGCAATACGCGGCGGGGGCCGCTATTGCGCCCTTGCGGCCCTATATAACTAGTTTAATCTTGCGTTCAAAAATGTTCCGCGTGGAATGCATGCAAATGACGAGTCGAATAGGATTTCAATGATGGCATCAGTAAATAAAGTCATAGTAAGATTAAAAGGCGGGTTGGGAAACCAACTATTCTGCTACTGTGCTGCACGGAGCCTATCGCTCAAGAACAACGCGGAGTTGGTCATAGATGATGTCTCCGGCTTTCAGCGAGACACTAAGTATAGACGTCGATATACCCTTATGCACTTCAGCATACCCGCACGCATGGCGACTCCGGCGGACAGGCTCGAACCCTTCGAGCGCTATCGTCGCGGGTTGGCGAAATGGCGTTCGCGTCGATTGCCCTTCGAGCAACGCGCCTATCTGGAGCAGGAATTTCGTGACTTCGACCCACGGTTGCTGGCACTTCGCCTAGAAGGTGATTTATATCTCGACGGTCTCTGGCAAAGTGAGATATACTTCACTGACATTGAGGAGGTCATACGACAGGACTTGACCATCAAACCACCGACTGACCGGGCAAATCAAAACATGGCAGCTAGGATTGCGGAGTGTGCCAATGCGGTGGCCCTGCATGTGCGGTGGTTCGAAGCCCCAGTGGCAACTGAATCTAGCCGTAATGTTTCTGGCGGCTATTACCAACGTGTGATAGCGTATGTACAGGCCCATGTTGAGCAGCCGCATTTCTTCCTGTTTTCGGATGACCCGGCGGCTGCGGCTCTACGAATATTGCTCCCTGAGGGTTGCTACACGGTCGTATCCCACAATATGAGCGACGAACTGGCCTACGCAGATCTATGGTTGATGAGTCAGTGCCGACACTTTATTACCGCCAATAGCACGTTTAGCTGGTGGGGGGCATGGCTTGGAGAGAAGGTTGGCAGTTTGGTTATAGCACCAGATCCAGATTCCCTTGATCCTGGTAATTCCTGGTGCGCCAAAGGCTTATTACCCTCAAGATGGACTAAGTTGTAAAAATGAAGAAGATATTACAGAGAATATTGAAACTTATCGGGTTATTTGGCTTAGACCCCCTTGTGGCTATTAGAGCATGCAGAGGTTTGCCTGCTTTTTTTTCCGATTATCGTAAACTAAAAGGACAACGACCAAGCGGAGGGGGTTGTTTTAAGTTCGGGCCTCTTTATCCCTGTCTTGGTGATCGCTACTCCGATAGTGGACAAGCTAAAGGTCATTATTTCCATCAAGACCTATTAGTTGCCAGCGGAATATTTGCCAACCAACCCAAGCACCATGTCGATGTCGGCTCCAGAGTGGATGGCTTCGTGGCCCATGTGGCTTCGTTCCGTAATATTTCGGTGGTTGATATTCGTCCGCTTGCCAGTGATATTAGCAATATTGACTTCTTACAGGCCGACGTTATGAATGCCTTACCCGTAGAGCTTTTGGAAGCCTGTGATTCCCTTTCTTGCCTACACGCACTTGAACATTTTGGCTTGGGGCGGTACGGTGACCCGGTGCGCTGGGACGGTTATCGTGTCGGTTTCGAAAATCTGCTCACGTTACTTAAACCCGGCGGTAAATTCTACTTTTCCGTACCTATCGGCGAACAACGGATAGAATTCAATGCGCATCGGGTTTTTTCGGTCGCTTATCTGTTGGCCATGTTTGCCAATCGACTTCAAGTCGATGATTTTTCGTTTGTAGATGACCACGGTGATCTACATAAAAGCGTGACGCTGGATGAACAGGCTATCAAACACAATTTTGGCTGTACCTATGGTTGCGGAATATTTGAACTGACCAAATTGTAATTGTTTAATTTAATGATTGGGATTATGCACTGATGAAAGGCATGAATAGGTTGGGAAGTTTAATTGATCACTTGCCCAGCAGTATGTTGCTTTATCGCTTTTGTCGACGATACGTCAACCACTTTAACAGCGAAAATAACTGCGATATGCACAGCAACGGAGAATTACGCTTGCTGCAAGATCTGTTGCCAAAATGCACGACTGTTTTTGATGTAGGCGCCAATGTTGGCGAATGGAGCGAACTGGCATTGACCATCAATCCTAATCTCAATCTCCATTGTTTTGAACCCAGTGCTGCAACATATTATGCGCTGCACTCCCGTGGGTTAACGGGCTTGGTCGTTCTAAACCATTTGGGTTTAAGCGCAAGACCTGAAGAAAAAACGTTGTATGTTTTTGCAGATGGGGCAGGGACCAATTCTGTCTACCGCCGGGAAGGCCTTAACATATCTCAGGCACAGACTGAGAAAATTCGGCTGGATACCTTGGATGCTTATTGTCATCGAGAGCAGGTTCAGCAGATTGATTTATTGAAGATAGATGTGGAAGGCCATGAACTGGATGTGCTAAAGGGAGCAAAGGCAATGCTCGAACAGGGCAGAATTCAGCGAATTCAATTTGAGTACGGTGGCACTTATATCGATGCCCGAATTCTATTGAAAGACCTGTTTGATTTGCTCCTGTCCTTATATGGCTACAGACTATATAAAATATACCCGAATGCACTACGTCTTATCGAGCGCTACGATCAAGTTCTGGAGAATTTTCAATATGCAAACTGGTTGGCAGTAAAGAGTTAATGTCCCTACCTTATACTGGAATAGGGCCATAGGGCGCAATAGCGGAACTCCGCGTATTGCGCCCTATGATAAAGCCCCGCATGTGCTGAAATCGGATAATCCTACTATCATCCCATGTCAAAAAAAAATTTAGCACCTTCTCATGGTATAATTGCACATCTGTGTTGATTAGTAGGCGATCATAAAATCAGGAACATTTTATGTATGTATTTGCAAGTTTAGGTAAATTCGAATTTTTATTGACCCGATTCTTTGGCGGTGGGTTGGGTAATATCTTGTTTCCATGGGCTCGTTCTATTGTTGCCGCAAAAAAATATGGCTTACAGTCTATTGCACCCACATGGTTAAACTTACGGGTGGGTTCAATTATCCGAAAAGAAAGCGATTTGCGGTTTTATAGTGATTTATTTGTTAATACCCATAACGATATCCATGGTTTAAAAAAAATCATCATTTTACTTTTTTCAAGAAAAGTTTCAGAAAAGGAATTAGGCCAAGGTTATATGCACAAAACAGGAGTTGTAATCTTTACTGGTATGGAAGGATTCTTTCAACCTATCATCCATGATTATAGCTTTATAAATTCTCGGCTTATTAAAATGACCTCGCCAAAGCATTTGATGGGATTGTCTTATGATTTTAGTAATTCAATCTCTTTACATGTCAGATTGGGTGACTTTAAAGTTGGCAAACAAACGACACCAATAGCTTGGTTTGTTGATGTTGTAAATATGGTGCGTAAAAACAGTAGATCAAATCTTAAGGTATATATATTCTCAGATGGAAGCGACACCGAACTTGCGCCATTGTTGGCAATTGATGATTCACAGCGATTGGCATTTGGTTCCAGCATTGCTGATTTGATTGCGTTAAGCAGAAGTAATATCCTTGTTGGATCCAAAGGCTCAACATTTAGTATGTGGGCTGCTTATTTAGGCAGGATGCCAGTAATCTGGCCGATGGGCGGACTTACGCAAAGACTTTATCCGGATAATTATTTTCAAGAAATTGAATCTGACGGGCTTAGTTTGCCAGAAACTTTTGTTTTGGAGTCAGGGCCGTAGGACGCAATCTCATGATAAAATTGCACATCCTGCGCAATACACGGTGGGGGCGCTATTGCGCCCTGCAGCCCTGATTGATGACGGATCACGTCGAGGAAATAAAATTAGTTTTGGATATTGTGAGGGGCATGTGGCGGCTCAATTTTTTTCCTATTCTGGATCATCTAGTTTATTAGTATATAGAAGATGGACATCTTGCCTATGGTTTTGGGGATTATATGACAAAAGATAGAGTTGCTATCGTTATCTCGCACCCCATTCAGCATTTTTGCCCTCAATATGCAAGTTGGGCAAAGCTTTCACAAATAGAAATAAAGGTTTTTTTCGCTTCCAAATATGGCCTGTTCCCCTATATGGACAATGGATTTAATTGTATCGTGAGATGGGACGGCATTAAACTGGATTTTCCATATGAATTCCTTCCAGAAGCAGAAGAAAATACACTGATGCCCGCTATAGATTCGCCAGATTTAGTCTCCCATTTATCTGCTTTTTCACCAAACGTTTTGATTGTTTACGGGTACTCGCAGCCGTTGCAAAGACGCGCACTCCGGTGGGCCAAAACTAACGGCATATCGACTTTGATGATTTCGGATTCAGAGCTAAGGAGTTCACGTAGTTGGATGAAACGTATCATAAAATTAGTTTGGCTTCCTCATGTTTTCAGAGATGTGAGCTTATTCCTGACAGTTGGTGATGCCAACGAAGAATACTACCGTAATTATGGCGTAGCGGATGATCGGCTTGTTCGCTGTTTTTTCCCCATTGATATCCATCATTACGATACTGTGATGGTAAGGCGAGACGAATGTCGCAGTCATATCCGAAATCAACTTGGAATCCCCATACATCATAAAGTAGTCCTGATGGTAGGCAAACTGGTGTCTTGGAAACGGCAAACAGATTTAATTCGGTTCTCTAACGCGATACAAAGTGAGAATAATAATATAACTGTGGTACTGGCGGGAACAGGGCCAGACGAGACCTTATTACGGTCACTGGTTAAACGAACTGGGGTTGGTGGTGTTTTATTTGCTGGTTTTGTTCCCCCGGAACTACTCGCCGAATATTATTGTGCTGCGGATGTTTATGTCCATTGCTCCGAGCACGAACCACATTCTCTTGCCATTAGCGAAGCGATCTACTGTGGCCTCCCAATTGTCCTATCGGATCGTTGTGGTAGTTATGGACCGACCGATGACGTTCAGCCTGGGCTTAATGGTTTTGTCTATCGATGTACAGATATCGCGGATCTTTCTGCCAAGTTGCTTAACCTCATAAATAATGACATTGCCAGAAGTCGCATGGGAAATGCATCAAGGACTATTGCCAGATATCATCAGGGGTTAGCTCATATGGGCGCATTGGAACAAGCCTTAAATCTCATTAAAAATTCTGGGAAATAGATTATTTCATATGAATATCTACAATAATTACGAAGAATGGAAGCAATGGAATAAGGCTTCATTTGGCACTTGTTCCTATAATGATGCAGCTTATTTTTCTGCTGAATTACTGCGGGCCGGTATTATGCCACATGAAGGTTTTCGTGTTTATGAGCTTGGCTTTGGCAATGGAGCTTTTGCAGGCTATATGCGATCTTTACGTTGCGAATATTTTGGATCAGAAGTCAATAATAACCTCATTGAGCGGGCAAAGGCGTTCGGCCTAAATGTTTCCGAGAAGGGTATCAAAGAAATGCTGGGGGCCAACCAATCCGGGACAATCGATGCTAGTATTGCATTCGATGTGTTAGAGCACCTTAATATCGCAGACATCAAGATATTTTTATTAGATTCTTTCGAGTTTCTTAAGCCTGGAGGGATAGTATTGGCCCGCATACCTAGTGGAGATAGCCCTTTCGGTCGGGCGATTTTTCATGGCGATATAACGCACCGCACTGCATTAGGCTCTTCGGCTATTCGTCAATTGGCTGAACAGACGGGTTTTGAAGTGATTAATATCGGGCCACCCAGGCTACCAATATTTGGAGTTGGATTTGTGCGAGCGATACGTCGCGGCTGGATTCGCTTAGCACGGGCAATTATAGCTTGGCTGATTAATCTTATTTTTCACGATGGACAGCCGTGTGTGATCACAGCCAATTTGGTTTTTGTCCTTAGGAGACCTGCTACAATTGCTAAGCTATGTCAGTAGATGAAAAGTACATAATAGACTTTATCAAAAACACGTACAGAGACCAAATCACCGTTGAACCGATAAATTATTTTTGATAAAGTCTAATGAATGAAAAAAAGTCGTCCCAGTTATGGATTCTATTTATTGGCCCATTAGCCAAGGGTAGTACCACACGGCAACGAATGCTATGTTTTAAACAATTGGGTCATCATGTGACAGATGTCGATACCTCTTCACTACCATTACCTGAGATACTATCTTTACTAAGCCGAATAAGCTGCCGTTTAGGCTTTTATTGGGATCTTTCCGATGCCAATAGGCTGATATTAGAAAATATCCTTAATTATTCTTTTGATGTGGTATGGATTGAAAAAGGCCTTACTATTACACCTGACACCTTAAAGCAAATAAAGAGTGCGCAACCCTCAGCTCATTTAGTCTCCTACTGTATTGATGATATGCTGTTATGCGCCAATCAATCCCGTAATTACCTACACGGTATTCCCTTTTATGATATGCACCTGACGACTAAGACTTACAATGTAGCAGAGCTAAAAGCCTTAGATGCCCGCGATGTGCAGTTCTTCGCGAATGCCTTTGATGCCATCGCTTACCATCCTATAGAATTATCCAAGGAAGAACAAGCACATTGGGGTTCGGATGTGGCTTTTTTAGGCGGGTATGAAAAACCGCGTTATGAAATGATGTTAGCACTTGCAAGCAGGGGGGTGGTCATCACCATCTGGGGGCCGGGATGGGAGCGATTTGTTAAAATCCATCCCAATTTGATAATCAAGCCAGGCTGGGTGCAGGCTGAAGATGCCGCAAAAGTATTTTGTGCCACTACAATTAATCTGCATTTTTTACGCAAGGTGGCGCGTGACTTACAAACAACACGGAGCGTTGAAATCCCCGCCTGCGGGGGGTTCATGCTGGCCGAGCGGACAACGGAACATCTTGAACTGTTCAAGGAAGGCGAGGAGGCCGAGTTTTTCGATAGTCAAGAGGAGTTGCTGGATAAGTGCCAATATTATCTTCGCCACGAAAGCCAAAGACTTCGAATTGCCAGTAATGGTTTGCGGCGATGTATTGAAAGTGGTTATAGCAATGAAAAGCGATTGGAGCAAATATTAACTGTTGCCCTCGATGTTAGATTTGGCAGTTAACCTTGTTCATATGGGGAGTTGATCGGGGATGATGAGATATGATACTCTCAGTCTGCCTCGCCAACGTATGGGGCAAACCCATGCTACACACGTTTTTGGCATCGTCTGGGGTGTGATTGGCTTGCCGATTCCGGTCGGGATTTACAACATCGACCGAAACGTTTGACGGCTTCAAGCACTTGCAAAACGTGAGTGACGGGCTTGCAACCCCCCTCACACGTTAGCCACAAACAATGTGCAAATATGGTCATGATGGCTGGTGGTAATTATAATTTAGATTTTCATACAATGGCATCCTCATTATCAAAAAAGAATTCATTCCAATCGCAATTTGCGGCTTTGTTTTTGATAGATTTTTTGTTGTTAATCCCATTTATGTTTGTTCGTGCAGTCGCTATTATTTTATTGGGTGTGCTGATTTATATCCACGAACGACAACTTAAAATGCTGGTGCCTGCATCCCCTGGTTTTGTTTTCTGGCTCAGTAATATTTTTTCATACATTATTGGAGGGGTTGGTTTAACAGTCCTGTCCTACGGTTCGGAAGATATTTGCCAATCAGTTTCATGTGAGGAAATTATTGGCTTATTTTATTTGAACGATGGGCTTTTATATATTGGCGTAGGCTTGTCTTGTTATATAGTAGGGATGTGGCTGGCCGGGAGGCTACAAAAACCAAATACACCCAATAATATTTTTTTGGATTTAAATTTTAGTCAATTTTCAATCATCTCAATTAGTTTTATATTTTATATATCGGCAATGGCTGGGGGTGACGAAGAAACTGCAACAGATTATGGGCATTCACTTTATTATAATTTAATTATTGGCTCCATTGGATCCATACAAGTTTTGCCCATTATATTACTATCGATCTACCTGTTACAAAAAAACAAAAAATGGTGGCTGGTTGGCATGTTGTTCAGTACCAGATTTGTAGTGGCAATAAATGGTATATTAATAGGCTATGGTCGCAGTCAGATTATGGATGCTATTTTGGCTCTTGTTTTGGCGTGGCTAGCTCTACATTTTTGGTATCGCAAAAAGATACCAAATGATGTAAAGATTTTTTTAATTAGCCTGCCCTTTCTAATAGTTGTATATTTTGGTTATGCTACTAGTTACAGTAATAGTTATAGAAATACATTTGGAGTTGATACCTATACAAGCATTTCAGAAAAGCGAAACATATTAAGTCAGAGTACTAATTCGACAATTTCCTCGGACAATTTTATTATTGATACGCTTACTGCTTTATGCATTAGATTAACTCAGGGTCATGGGCTTGAACTCTTTGGCATGGCTGAGTCAGGTCTTGTTGAATACTCTGGTTGGACTATGAATGATCTGGAGCAGGCTGCCCTTGTTTACATACCAAAAACATGGTATCCAAATAAGGGGGTTGGACTAGGTAGGGATATTATGGTTGAATATGGTTTTACAGTGTACAATAACATCCCACCTACTCTGCTGGGAGATTCATTCCGACGATCAGGTTTGTTCGGGGTAATTATTGTATATTTTATTATGGGTTTTGTTGCCACTGCTTTTACCATTTACCTGAACAATCACTGGGGAAGTTTTGGTTCTTTGCTCGCGCTATATTTAGCGTTATCTTCATTTAATCTTATATCATTAGATTCGATGAGCATTTATAACTTTTATGTTTACCGGGTAATTTCTAGCGGAATTGTAATTTATGTTTTACTACGGACAACTGGATTTCTACCAAAAGATACCCTAAACAAAGCCTATAGAATTTCCTAAAATATTTACTAAGTTTTAGATGTGATAATAAACCAATGATCCATGTGACGCATTACCTGCGACGACCAGCGCCTGGCACCTATAGCCTGGAGAGGCTTTATGCAGATGTCCGCGCCCATCTCCCTTCAGACATCCAGGTCTGCCTTTGCGTTAACCGTTTCCTCTCTCAGGGTCTATTTGGACGGCTATACGATATTGGGCATGCATGGCTTTACCAAGGGGAGGTGAATCATGTCACGGGCGATGTGCATTTTCTAACCTATCTGCTAAACCGCCGCCGCACGATATTGACTATTCTCGACTGCGGGACGCTGGAGCGGCTGCATGGAATTAACCGCTGGCTGTTATGGCTGCTTTGGTACTGGCTACCGGAAAAACGCTGCGCGGCGATTGTGGTCATCTCCGAGGCTACGCGCCAACAAGTATTGCAGCATTTGAACTGCGATCCCGATAAGGTTCAGGTGATCTACTGCAATGTATCGGAAGAATTCAAGCCAGTATTGCAGCCGTTCAATGCGAGCAAACCCCGCTTGCTACAAATCGGCACCACAGACAACAAGAATCTTACGCGTCTGGCAGCGGCACTGGAGGGCTTGGAGTGCGAACTGGTCATCATCGGGCAACTTTCAAGCTTGCAGACCCAGGCATTGCAGCAACACCGCGTGAATTATGAAAACTGGAGAGATTTATCGCGTGAGGCACTGCTGGAGCAATATCAGCGTTGTGATATGGTAGTGTTTGCATCAACTTATGAAGGCTTTGGTCTGCCTATTGTGGAAGCCAATGCGGTGGGGAGGCCAGTGGTGACCAGTAATCTCTTGTCGATGCCTGAGGTGGCCGGCGATGCCGCTTGCCTGGTCGATCCATTCGATGTGAATAGCATTCGGGCCGGTATCCGCAGGGTTATCGAAGATGCAGACTATCGTAAACACTTGGTGGAAAATGGTTCGGAGAATGCGAAGCGATTTCAGATTGAAACTATCGCTGCGCAATATGCGGCTCTGTATCGCAGAATATACGCCGGGTTAAACAATGCTTCCAAGCCCCCGGTATGAAGACCGCATTGATTACCGGTGTCAGCGGTCAGGATGGCGCGTATCTAGCCGAGTACTTGCTGCAACTAGGCTATGCCGTCTATGGCACCACCCATCGGCTGATTAAGATACCCAACACATGGCGCTTGGATTATCTGGGCCTGATGGGGCGTTCACAGTTTTACCTGCACGAATGTGATATCACGGATCTCGATGGCTGCAAATTGCTGATTGAGCAGATCCGCCCTGATGAAATCTACAATCTGGCCGCGCAAAGCTCCGTGGGCCTGTCATTCAAAGAACCCTTTGAGACCGCGCAAATCAGCGGAATGGCGGTGCTGAATCTATTGGAAGCCATCCGTATTGTGAAACCGGCCATTCGTTTTTACCAAGCCTCTAGCTCGGAACTCTTTGGCCAGGTTGAAGAAGTGCCGCAAACCGAGAATACACGTTTTCATCCGCGCAGCCCTTATGCGGTAGCCAAGTTGTTCGCCCACTGGAGTACGATAAACTATAGGGAATCTTACGATATCTTTGCAACCTGTGGTATTTTGTACAACCATGAGTCGCCTCTGCGTAGTAAGGAATTCGTGACCCGAAAAATAACCCATACGGTGGCCCGGATAGCTCTAGGCCGTGAAAACCAACTGGTTTTGGGTAATCTCGATATTTCGCGTGACTGGGGATATGCCAAAGAATATGTCGTTGGCATGCACCAGATGATGCAGCATTCTATGGCAGATACTTTTGTACTGGCTACCAATCGAACGGCAACGGTGCGCGAGTTTACTGATCTGGCATTTCAGGCCGCCGGCATCGACTTGGTTTGGGAAGGCTCTGGACTTGACACTTGCGCCAGCGAACGCAAATCCGGCCAAGTGCGGGTTCGCGTCGATGAGCAATTCTATCGGCCTTGTGAAGTCGGCATCATGCGGGGTGATGCCAGCAAGGCGCATGCCCTACTTGGCTGGCGCGCCCAAACCACCTTGGAGCAGTTATGCGGACTGATGGTGCAGGAAGACTTGCGCCGCGTGGAACAGGGAATTCCGTTTTGATGAATGATCCAACGACTAGGGCCGGGCGCAGTAGCGTACTCGTGTATCGCGCCGAATGGCAAACATTACACATGCGGCGTAATATGGCGGAGAGCCACCGCCTATTCCGCCCCAGAAGCCCTGTCATTCCGTCAGGGATGCCAAAATCCAGTCACAAGGATGTGAAACTAGGGTTCGCCACCAAGCCTTTTTCAAACACTTACGCAACCGACAAGTTACCGTCCATGGATGGCAGCCATCCGGTTTAACGTCCACCTGATTGATGAAGAGACAACCCTGTGTATATTTACTTTTTAAAGTGCTATTAAAATGCAAACCAAACACCATAATAAAGTTGCGCCAGAAGAGTTTATCAAGCCTGAACAGCTTCCACATACTGCTGAAGAAGCAAAAAAGTGGCAAGAGGCTAACCGTTCTTTTTGGGAATCGCATCCCATGCGTTATGATTGGAAAGAAGATATTGGACATAATGAGTATACAAAAGAATTCTACCATGAAATTGATCAAAGATTTTTTTCTAATGTTTACGAATTCATGCCTTGGCAATCCATTCCATTCGACGCATTGGTAGATTTCAGTCATCTCAAAGAAAAGAATGTCCTTGAGATTGGTGTTGGCAATGGTAGCCATGCCCAGTTACTTGCTAAAGCGGCAGGTTCTTACACTGGTATTGACTTGACAAGTTATGCAGTTCACAGCACCTCAGAGCGTTTGAAATTGCTTAATATCCAGTCTGAAATCCTTCAAATGGACGCAGAAAAAATGTCTTTTCAGGATTCAAGCTTTGATTTTATTTTGAGTTGGGGTGTGATACATCATTCTTCTAACACCAAGCAAATTCTCCAAGAAATATATAGGATATTAAAGCCGGGGGGTGAAGCCATAATAATGGTTTATCATCGGGGTTGGTGGAACTACTATATTTGTGGTGGCTTAATTCGAGGTATCATTATGGGTGATATTTTTAAAACTCGATCACTTTCAAGAACCGTTCAGCGTCATACGGATGGTGCTTTAGCAAGATATTATACACCTAGCAGTTGGAGAAAATTAGTTGAAGAATTAGAATTCAAGGTGGATTATATAATTGTTAAAGGTTCAAAAGCAGAATTATTCCCAATACCTAGTGGAAAAATTAAATCCACCCTCATGAGTCTAGTACCCAATGCAATCACACGATTCCTTACAAACCAATGCCATATGGGGAGTTTTTTAATCTCAAAAATTGTCAAATGACAATTGGTTTTCGACATGCATGACCAAAACTTTAAAAACCTGATCCTAGATTACCCACGCGAGGCACTGGCCTTTTTCGCGCAGGAAGAGACTGGGGAAGATTTTTAGTGAGCAGGAAATCATCGAATTCCGCACACATTACCTAAACGAAGCAGGTGAAATCATGGGTCTAGGGCAGATAATTAGACAAGAACGGCAGGAGGGGCATCAAGAAGGACATCAAGAAGGGCTTGAACAAGGGCTTGAACAAGGCCGTCAACAAGAATGTATTTCTATAGTGACACGCTTGATAAGAAGAAAATTCGGCATCCACCCGGAACTTGACCCATCGCTATTACAATTACAAACACTACCGGTTGAAAAACTGGAGGATCTGACAGAAGCAATTTTTGACTGGAGAGAAGTTAGCGATTTAACCCGGTGGCTAAGACAGCAACTTTTAGAAGTCGATTGAATGTGCGGGATAGCAGGTTTTTTATACAATTCAGGCTTGACGGAAACCCAAGCCAAGGACAGTGTCCAGCGGATGAACGGGCGCATGGCTGTGCGCGGCCCGGATGGGGTTGGATGCTGGTCTAGCGAAGGTATCGTCCTAGGCCACCGCCGCCTAGCCATTCTCGACTTGGATGCCCGAGCCAATCAGCCGATGGTGTCTGCCGACGGGCGTCATGCCATCGTCTTTAATGGCGAAATTTACAACTTCCGGGAACTGCGCCGGACTCTTGAAGCCGATGGCGTCACTTTTCGCACCACCTCCGACACTGAAGTGCTGCTGGTGCTTTTCGCCCGCGAGGGCGAGGGGATGTTGCCCAAGCTGCGAGGCATGTTCGCCTTTGCTGTGTGGGATGGATTGAGCCGCGAACTATTCTTGGCCCGCGACACTTATGGCATCAAACCGCTGTTCTACTCGCAAACACAGCATGGCTTCGCCTTCGCTTCGCAAGTCAAGGCGTTATTGGCCTCGGGGTTGGTATCCCAAGAACCGGAACTGGCAGGGTTGGCTGGCTTTTACCTGTGGGGCAGTGTGCCGGAACCATGGACGCTTTACCGCGATGTGTTCGCCCTGCCAGTCGGGCATTGTTTATGGGTGCGGGCGGGCAAAATGGAAGTTCCGGTTTGTTGGCACGACATCCGCCAGCACTGGCGCGAGCAAGCATTGACCCAACCTAATATTGTTGAGTTATTCCGTCATACCGGCAGGGAGCGCCGGTATCCAGGTTACAGGGACGTTTCTGATCCTCGCCATCCATGGAATCTGGGTTCCGGCAATCCATGCCGGAACGACGGAGAAAGCTTTAATTCAACAGTATTGCCCTCTCCCGCAAGCGGGCGCGGGAGTCCGTTGCAGGAACAGGTTCGTCAAGCAATGGTGGATTCCGTGCGCGCCCACCTCGTCGCGGATGTGCCGGTGAGTGTTTTTCTCTCCGGCGGCATCGATTCGGGTGCGGTCGCCGGGTTAGCCGCCGAGTTGGGCGCACAAGTCGAGGGCATCACCATCGGTTTTGAGGAGTTCGCCGGCAGTCACAACGACGAGGTGCCCGTGGCTAGGGCCATCGCCGCCCATTATGGCTTGCCGCATCATGTGCGCCTAATTACTCGCGCCGAATTCGAGCAGGATATCCCCCGCATTCTCAATGCCATGGACCAACCGTCCATCGACGGCGTCAATACCTGGTTTGCCAGCAAGGCAGCGGCGGAACGCGGCTACAAAGTGGTGTTATCAGGTGTAGGCGGGGACGAATTGTTTTGCGGCTATCCCTCTTTTCGGCAGATTCCGCGCCTAGCGGCGCTAGGGCGGGCAGTCGCTTCTGTCCCCGGCGCTCGCGCCTTGTTGAACATGCCTTGCGCTTGGCTTGCCCATCGTCAGGCGCAGCCCAAATTTGCCGCCATTCCCGAATTTATGGATTCCCTGGAAGGCTTGTATTTCCTGCGCCGCGCACTGTTCATGCCCGCCGAACTGCCCGCCCTGATGGGCACTGAACCGGCGCGGGAAGGTTTGGCTAGGCTAGCCGGGACTCCACCCGGCATGAGCACGGCGAATGCCAGGAATGGCGCCGCTGCCGTCGGCTTGCTGGAATCCACTCACTATCTTCGCAACCAATTATTACGCGACAGCGATTGGGCCAGCATGGGGCATTCCTTGGAACTGAGGACGCCCTTGGTGGATGCGGCATTGCTTGCGGCAATGGGTCCGTGTGTGTCCGGCTTCAGCGGCGGGGCTGGCAAGTCAATGTTGGCGCGAACCCCCCTGAAACCCTTGCCAGATGCTATCATCCATCGCCCTAAGACCGGCTTCGGCTTGCCGATGGCGCAATGGTTGTCTGAGGGGGCTGACCAAAGCGCTTGGGCCGACATGCCTTTGCTAACCGCACCCGGGACACCTTGGGCGCGGCGCTGGGCGAGAACCATTGTTGCGGGGATGCCGTCATGCGTATAATTCACGTTGTCCCTGCCATTGCCGAAGAAGCCAGCGGACCCTCCTATTCGGTCGTCCGCCTGTGCGAATCCTTGATTTCGCAGGGCCAAGAGGTCACACTAGCCGCGTTGGATTGGGCACCGATGCCGTCACCGCCTGACTTTCTAAAAACCTTCCCGTTGGGATGGGGTCCGCGCCGCTTAGGTCCGTCGCCAGAGATGAATCGCTGGCTTGGTGAACAGGCAAGGTCTAAAAGTGTCGATATTTTGCATAACCACGGCATGTGGCAGATGAATAGCGTTTATACGGGGTGGGCCGCAAAGAAAGGCAACATCAATCTGGTCGTTTCACCGCGTGGAGCATTTTCCAAATGGGCCATGCAGCATGGTTCGGTGATGAAAAGGGTGTTTTGGCCTGCCCTTCAGCGACCTGCGTTGGAGCATGCGACTTGTTTCCACGCCACGGCAGTGTCGGAATACGAGGACATCCGCCGCCTGGGTTTTCGCCAGCCAGTGGCGATTATTCCCAATGGCATCGACATTCCTGATCTGCCGCCGAAGATATCTGGCAAATCCCGCACACTGTTGTTTCTCGGGCGCATCCACCCTGTGAAAGGACTTGATATGTTGCTGCCAGCGTGGCAAGCCGTACAGGGACGTTTTCCCGACTGGCGGCTGGTTATCGCGGGGAGCGATGACGGTTATCACGGGAAAAGCGGCTATTTGGAAGAATTGCATTGGTTATCTCAAAAGCTGGATTTGGAGCGTATCGAATTTGCCGGTAGCTTGTATGGCAATGAAAAAATGCGGGTTTATCGCGAAGCTGACCTTTATATATTGCCTAGTTATTCCGAGAATTTTGGTATCACCGTGGCTGAGGCACTGGCGGCAGGAACTTCTGCCATCGTCAGCAAAGGAGCGCCTTGGGGAGGGTTAGTGACGCAGCAAGCGGGTTGGTGGATTGATATCGGCCTTGATCCGCTGGTGGCTTGCTTGGAAGATGCACTAGGCCGATCCCCAGTTGATTTGGGGCAAATGGGCCAGCGTGGTCGCCGTTGGATGGAAGCTGAGTTTTCGTGGACGCATATCGGTGCACAGATGGCGGATACCTATCGATGGTTGTTGGACAAGTCCTTGCCGATTCCGGCTTGGTTGCGAGTGGATTGATAATTTCAAGGATTTATAAAGATGAGTTGGCGAACTAATAGCCTTGTACTGGTTTTTCGGAATATTGGCCGCACGTTGGGTTTGAATAAATGGATTGCCTCATATTTACTCGGGGGGGGGGTATGAAATGAGCTACGACAACCGCTTTTCTGGCGCATTGCGGCGGGGCGATTGTGTCTGGGATGTCGGAGCCAATGTTGGGTATTACACCAAACTTTTCTCAGAGCGAGTGGGCGAATTGGGCAAGGTATTTGCCTTCGAGCCCAGTCCGGTGAATTTTGTCCGTCTCACCTCCGCCTGCTCCGCATTTGGCAACGTCACTTTGCTACCCTGTGGCTTGGGCAAAGCAGACGATAAGCTTCGTTTCCAGCAAGGTACCGACGACCTTGGTGCCACCAGCCGGATTGTAGAAATCGACTCGGAAGGCGCGTTAGTCGATATACGCTCAGGCATGAGCTTGATTAACGGAGGCGAAGCACCGCTCCCAAATGCCATCAAGATTGATGTGGAAGGCTTCGAATACGAAGTGCTTGAAGGTTTGGGAGAATATATTAAGAAACCGGAAGTTCGCTTGATTGGTGTTGAAGTCCACTTTGGTATATTGAAAGAGCGTGGCATTTCGCAGATGCCGCAGCAGATTGAAACCCTATTGAAGTATAATGGATTTTTAGTGAGTTGGCCTGATAGTAGCCACATCATCGCGATTCGCAGCGCCTGATGAAACGTTTAACCATCGAAAACACGGATATCCTAGTCTCGCGGATTTCATTTGGCACCGCTTCTTTGCACCATCTGTTCAGCGCAGGGCAGCGCCAACAATTGCTTGAAACTGCGGTCTCGGTAGGTATAAGTCATTTTGACACTTCACCCTATTACGGCTACGGTTTGGCGGAATCCGATCTTGGGGTTTTTATGCATGGTCAACGGAACCATTTTACCGTTACCACAAAAGTGGGGCTGTACCCGTTTGACGGGGCAGCTCATAGTGCATTAGGCGTGTGGGCTCGCAAAGCGGTGGGGAAGTTGAATTCCCGATTATCTTTGCCGGAAGTGAATTGGAGCATTCAACGCGCTGCCGACAGCCTCAACGCCAGCCTGAAGCGGCTGAAAACCGATTATGTGGATTTCCTGTTTCTGCATGAACCGGATATTAGCTTGGTGAATGCGGACGAATTCTTGAGTTGGCTTGAAACCGAACAGTCAAAAGGTAAAGTCCGTTATTGGGGTTTGGCCGGGTTGCCTGAGTCGATTAAACCTTGGCTCCGCGTCGATCACCCACTGGCTTTGGTTTTGCAAACCAAGGATGATTTGGTAAACAGAACGGCGGATTTTGTGCTTGAAAGTGGGCGTAAGCTTCAGTTCACCTACGGATATTTATCATCGACTTTAAGGAACGATTCAGGAGAATCCGCCACCGATGTGATCCGCAACGCTTTGATGCGAAATACACACGGGTCGGTTTTGGTCTCGACACGCCGCGCAGACCGGATACAACAACTGGCAAGGTTCGGGTAATGAACAGCGTTGAATTTGTGGATTTAGCCACCTGTGGCGAGAATGTCTTTTCCGGGCAATGCGAAGTATGCGTGGTTGGGGCCGGAGCCGCTGGAATTTATCTTGCGGTTGAACTGGCCTCGCGGGGGCTGGATGTCGTATTGCTGGAGGCGGGTAACACCTCTGGCACGGATGTATCTGACATCGGCTTCGATGCCCGATTTGATGCCGAATTGTACCCAGGTGCAACAGCAGGGCGATTTTTTGGCTTGGGTGGCTCGACCTCGCGTTGGGGGGGCTTGCTGATACCACACACTCGGAATGACTTGCGGGAAAATACGGCGGTTGATTTTGATATTTGGCGGCACATCGTAGAGACGGTTGCCGACAAGACCGTACCCGTGTTGGATAAGCTAGGCTGGCATAACGGGGATGATTTTTCAGCGTTTGCCCGGCATCAACTCAATGAGAGTGGCGCAGCTTTGCATGTTGCTGGGTTTGATGTTGCCGCTGGGCTTTTTCTGCCCTTCTCTAAAAAAAATCTAGTCTGTCTATTAAAAAGAAAGTTAGCTAGCGGTTCCCGGCTCAGGGTCATATACAGCGCGGTGGTCAATGGCTGGCAAGCGGAACCAGATGCTGGCTGTGCACGAATCCGACAAGCCCAGGCAGTGTCTCACAACGGGAATCGGCTAGTCATCACTGCACAGCGTTTTATTGTCACCGCTGGCGCGATTGAATCTGCCCGAATTTTACTGGAACTGAATCACTCATCGCCACAGCCTCTGATCCGCGAGAGTTCTGCCATTGGCTGTTATTTGGCGGATCATCTGTCTCTGCCGATTGCCGATGTGGCGGCTGGCAGCATTGAAAATGCCATCAAATTATTCGCCCCACGTTTTGTAAACGGCTGGATGCGGAGTTTCCGTTTTCTTGAATCGAACCCCCCGAAAGACACACCCCGCGCTTTTTCGCATTTCATTTTCGACAACCAGAACCCAGGCTTTGCCTTGGCTAAAGAAGCACTTGGTGCTTTGCAGGGACGACGATTGCCAAAGCTGTCGGCGCTGGATATTGCCTCCGGCGTTGGCGGTTTGGTCAGGCTAGGCTACCATAGGTACGCCAATGCCAGATTGTACATTCCACCGAATACCCAAACGCATCTGCAACTGGATATCGAACAGGTTCCTGTACGGGAAAACGGCATCAAGCTAGGAGATGAACTGGATAGATACGGTCGGCGTATTGCCAAAATTCATTGGCGTATTGGTGATGGCGATGCCGAAAATATACGGCTAACCGCGAAACGATTCCTGGAAAAATGGCCCGGAGAAACATCCTCGCTGCCAACACTTTTACCACGACTCGATAATTGCGACGCAAAGAAGCCGCATGATGCATATCACCCGGTGGGAACCTGTCGCATGGGGAGCGATGCTGAAGCCGTGGTTGACGGGAATTTGAAAGTGTGGGGGCTGAATAATCTTTGGGTGGTCAGCACGGGTGTTTTACCCAGTGCTGGCACTGCCAATCCAACCTTCACGATGCTGTGCCTAGCCGAAAGATTGGCAGAGCAGCTTGTTGCCGACAAGGGCCCTCCATGGCTGACCTAAACAACCCCCACGACCGTTTCTTCAAAGCCGTGTTCAGCCGCACCGAGGTTGCCGAAGACTTCTTGCGCCACCACCTGCCCGCCGACATCGCGGCACTGATCAAGCCCGACAGTTTGGTCATCAGTAAAGACAGCTTCATCGACCCCGAACTGAAGGAACACTACTCCGACCTGCTTTACAGTGTCCAGACGACCACAGGCCAACCGGGTTATGTTTACCTCCTGTTTGAGCATAAAAGCCGCCCCCATCCGCTGATCGCACTGGACTTGCTGCGCTACATGGTCGGCATCTGGGGGCAAGCGGTCAAATCGGGCCAAGGCACACCCTTGCCGGCCATCCTGCCCATCGTGCTTTATCATGGCCGGCGACAGTGGCATATCGCCCCCGATTTTGGTAGCCTGTTCGACATTCCGCCCGCGCTGGCTGGCCACCTGCCCGATTACCGCTACCGTCTGACCGACCTTAGCGCATTCACCGACGAAGAATTGCGCGGCGGTGCCCTGTTGCAGGCCGCGCTGTTGGTGATGAAGTACATCTTTCAAGACGAACTGCCCGAACGGATACCGGGCATCCTAGGGTTGCTGAAAGACCTGCCCCAACAGCAGAGCGGGCTGGACTACCTCCACACCGTCCTGCGCTACCTGTCGCGGGGCACCGACAAACTCAGCCGCACCGAACTGAACCATGCGGTCCAACAAACTTTTGCACGAGGAGAAGCCATCATGTCCACCATAGCCGATGAATGGATACGCGAAGGGGAGCAAAAGGGCCTGTTACAGGGCCTACAGCAGGGCATA
>Ga0194061_1000094_pt1 | contig 49354 bp, 40 predicted proteins | sample SepL2221m_MetaG_FD_163423 | JGI IMG/M metagenome (GOLD analysis project Ga0194061, IMG submission 163423) | Anoxic zone freshwater microbial communities from boreal shield lake in IISD Experimental Lakes Area, Ontario, Canada - Sep2016-L224-21m | ecosystem: Environmental > Aquatic > Freshwater >... | reverse complement strand
GTGCGTCACGACCATCACCGCCGCACCGCATTTCGCGCTCTGTTCAAAGATCAAATCCATGATCCGCTCGCCACTTTCGGCGTCCAGATTCCCAGTCGGTTCGTCGCACAATAAAATCTTTGGTTCAAGAAACAACGCCCGGGCGAGTGCCACGCGTTGACGTTCACCGCCGGACAGCGTGCGCGGAAAATGGTTGAGGTGTCCGCACAGTCCGACACTGTCGAGCAGCTCCTTCGCCCGCTTCTCACAATCCGCTCGCCGCAAGGGCCATTGAGCCAACGAAAAATGAATTTTCGCCGGCATCAGCACGTTTTCCAACACGGTGAAATCAGGGAGCAAAAAGAAGTGTTGAAACACAAACCCGATCCGCGCATTTCGCACGATGGACCGGTGCGTTTCCGAGAGCGTTCCTGCCGGCGTGCCGTCGATCAGCACTTCGCCTTCGTCCGGCGTGTCGAGCAAACCAAGAATGTGCAGCAGCGTGCTTTTTCCACATCCGCTCTTGCCGACCAGCGCGACGACTTCGCCCGCGTTCAAACTCAGCGATACGCCGTTCAGAACCGTCAGTTTATTTTTGCCGTCGATGTAATGGCGACCGATGTTGTCGGCGCGCAATGCAACCGGGTTACTCATGACGCAAGCACTCCACAGGATTCAAACGCGACGCGCGCCACGCCGGGAAGAACGCGCCAGCCAGCGCTGAAAATAGCGTCAGACCGACGATCAGGAACCGGTCGTAGTTCAGGGTCATATACGGAATTTTGTCTTCGTCCGGATACAGATTATTGCGCAGCCACGGGATGTCGTTCATGTAGTGCAGAAACAATTCAGCCAGCCCGAGCCCGAGCCCCACACCAATCACGCCGATGAATAATCCCTGGATCAGGAAGCACAATAAGATTCCGCCGGGAGCCGCACCCTGCGCCCGCAGCGCGCCGATGTCGCGCACTTTCTCCGCGACCAACCGCCCGAATATCAGGAACAGAATAAACGCGGTCAGCGCCAGGAACACGCCCATGATCACGCGCATCATCTGATTCTCGCGCGACACCGATTCATAAAAATTATTGTCCTTCTCCTGCCACGTTTCGACGCTGACTTTGTTCGCGCGATTCTCGCGGTTTAATGATTCGATCAACTTCTCCGCGTAGCGTTCGTTCTTTGCGCGCAGCAGCTCCAACGCCTTGTCCGTGACCGCCGCGTCGCGCCCGTTCAACAATCCAATCGCGGTCTTAGCTATCGTTTCGTCCGCACTGAACACTGAACTGATTTTCGCGGAGATGGCCGGATCGCTCGTTTTCAATAACTCGAGGATTTCAGCCGTCAGCTTCTTATCTTCGTTCGTAATAATCTCGCGCATCTTTACCGCGACGCGCTCTTTGAACGCCTTCAAATCAGCCCGATTCGGGTCCTTCAACCAGATATAAAGCGTCTTCGCCCGCCCCGGCACTTTGACCAAATTGGCCAGCACTGTCCGGTCCACATACGCACCGTTTTCCAAAAATGGATTCTTGCCTTCATAGAACCCGACGATGTTGAACGACACCGTATTCGCCTGGTCCGAATCGTCCGTAAATAAAAACGTGATGCGTTCGTTCAATTTTAAATGGAAATTCTTGCGCCACATGCCGCCGACGATACAGCCGTTGAACTTTCGGTTGTTGAACTCCTGCGTCCCGAAATCTTTCAAATCAGCTGGCTTCAAAATCTCGTTCAAGCGTCCGACTTTCAATTCGTTCGGCAAATCAATACCACGCAACACGCCGATGGTTCGGTCCTTTGAAAAAACAGCCATACTCGGCGTTTCGATCCCGACCGACACGCCCTTGATGCCCGGCTCGAGCTTCGCGATTTCAGCCGACCACTCGGCAGGATGCGCAATCCCGCTGGCATAATTGCCGACGTCCACCGTGACGTGAGCGTTGATGTTTTGAATTTTGTCCATGTAGTGATCTTTGAAGCCTTCGAGCACCGAGATCACCATCAGGTACATCCACACGATGAAGGCGACGAGCAGAATCGCCACGTAAGAAATAGGCCGCTTGAACAGATAGCGCGCCGCGATGGTATAAGTATACACGCCGGGATGGGACTCCTGTGTCGAGGAACAAATCGCAATCAGCCATTATCATATCGGCACATCCGTCCGATGTCCCGCACTGAAATTGTGAAGAATCCGGATCCGATTTTACACGAGGAATGCGAGCCGTTGCCGTTTCCCCTCAAGGGGAGAGGGGAACAGCGGTGCTCGTCCGGTGGATCAACCCTCCTTTTTGCGCCCCATAAAATTTACGTGTTGCCGTTGGCGTGAACTTCCCTATAATACTCCCCTCATTCGCGCGTGGGTACGGGCGGATATTTCATTCGAAGGAGCAGTGTCATGCCGATCAAGTTCAACGAAGTAAAGCAGGGCGAAGCGATCATGTACAACGACGAAATCTGGATCGTCTTCAAAAAAGATCTCCAGACGCGCGGAAATTTGCGCAGCTACTACCAAGTGCTGCTGAAGAATCTCCAACGCGGCAACGTCTACAATCAGCGCTTCTCGCCTGAAGACAACGTTGAACAAGCCATGCTCCTCCGCGACCAGTGGGAATTCTTGTACATGGATGGCGAGATGCTCGTCGTCATGCACCCGCAAACGTACGATCAGATCACGCTCAGCAAAGACCTCTGCGGCGACGCCGTGAAGTACCTCATGCCCAACCAAAACGTCACGGTGTTGACGCACAATGAAAAACCGCTGGCGATCGAAATGCCGCAGTTCGTTGAATTGACGATCACCGAAACGCCCGACGCCGCGCGCGGCGACACCGCCACGAGCGTCTTCAAACTCGCGCAGACGGATTCCGGCGCCGAAGTCAAAGTCCCCGGCCACATCAAAGCCGGCGACAAAGTCCGCATCCGGACCGAAGACGGCGAATTCATGGGACGCGTGAACTAAACAGTAACAGCATTTGTCATTTGTCATTTGTGATTTGTCAGTTGTTATTTGTCATTGAAACTTGCGCCGTGAATCGCGCGAAAATGACACATCACAAAGGACAAATACCAAATGACAAATGGCCGTTTGAACCTGTCCCATGTATGCCCTTAATGAGTTTAAAGGTAAGGTTGATATGGGTACAAAAAAATGGCATCCCATGCTGATCAAGTTGATGAATTTTGCGGTGAATGATCCAAAACTCGCGCGAAAACTCGTGAAGGAACATCCCGAAGTTCTTAACTTGCGTACAGCAATTGGTGAAACAGCGTTACACTATTTGGCAATTGAAAACTATTCTGATGCTGTTCAGTTACTGATTGACTTGGGCGCGGACGTAAACGTCGAAAATGAATTCGGCAAAACCGTGCTACATGAAGCGATCATATGCGATGCGCAACCCACTATTGCAATTTTGAAAAGTGCAGGCGCGAAAGACAACGGCAAACACGGCACTGCTCGCCCCTTTAAATTCGTTAAGAAAAAAACAGTACAGGAGTGATCATGTCAAACACACTACGCGTCGGCTGGATCGGCACAGGCGTCATGGGTGGTCCGATGGCTGGGCACTTGCTCGCCGCCGGGCATCAGGTCACGTGCTACAATCGTAGTAAAGACAAGACCGACAAGCTCGTCGCCGCCGGTGCGATATACGCTGCCACGCCCGCTGACGTGACGAAGAACAGCGACGTAATCTTCACCATCGTCGGCTTCCCCAGCGATGTGCGCGAAACGTACCTAGGCAAAAACGGCATCGTGCCCGTCTTGCAAAAAGGCCAGATTGTTGTTGACATGACGACCAGCCAGCCGTCGCTCGCGAAAGAAATAGCAGCTGCCGCGCTGGAAAAAGGCGGCGTCTCGCTCGACGCACCCGTCTCAGGCGGACAAGCCGGAGCCGAAGGTGCGAAGCTCACCATTATGGTTGGCGGCGACGCAGTGGCCTACGATAAAGTATTGCCGATGTTCCAAAAGCTTGGCAAAAGCGTCACGCGCTTGGGCGAAGCAGGTTGCGGTCAACACTGTAAATTGGTCAACCAAATTCTGATCGCCGGCCACATGCTGGCGCTGGCTGAATCGTTGACGTACGCGAAAAACTGCGGCATTGACGCGAAAGTCGCGCTCGAAGCCGTCTCAGCCGGAGCCGCCGGTTCCTGGGCGCTCTCGAACCTCGGCCCGCGCATTCTCAAAGACGATTACGCCGCCGGATTCTACGTCGATCATTTCGTCAAAGACTTGGGCATCGCGTTGGATGAAGCGAAAGAAATGAAGCTCTCGCTCCCGATGGTTGCGCTCGCCGAACAAATGTACATCGCACTCCAAGCCCAAGGCCACGGCCGCCTCGGCACACAAGCGATCACGAAAGTGTACGAATCAATCCGAAAAGCTTAATCGCCGTTCGTCCCGTCAGGGACCGACTGAAAATAGCCCAGCACTTCAGTGCTGGGCCCCATCCAACATGGCCTCACAAAAAAGTATCATGTTCGTGAGCTGCCTATACGATAAATATAATGGCTTTATTAGGTGGGTGGAATTGTGTAGGAAAACGCTGGCACGTTGAATCTCCTCTACAAGCCGTGTTGTGTGATGCGATGGTCATGCTCGAGTGGTGCGGAAAGGATTCATGCGCTTCAGGCTCGCCCTGCTCTCGCTGCTGCTGTGCCTGTCCGCCCGCGCGGATTGGGTGCATTTGATCAGCGGAAAAACGCTGCAGGGCGAAGTGATTTCGCAGGATGAGAAGTGGGTCGTCGTCCGGGTGCTGTCGGGCGAAATCAAGTTGCGCGCGGCAGACGTGGAATCCGTTGAGCGTCAGACGCCGCAAGAATACAAGTTCGACCTCGCCCGCCAATTGCTGGTCCAACGCCGTTACGACCGCGCCGTTCAAGTCTTCGAAGAAGCCTTTCTGCTCGACAAAAAAGCCTCGCTTGCACCGCGTAAACTGGCGCAGGGATATGCCGAAGCGGCGCGATTTCTCAAAGATCACAACCGCCTTGCGGACGCGCGCGACATCTGTGAAAAGTGGATCAATCTCGACCCCACTGCTCAGAACCGCGAGTTGATGGTTGATCAGGCGAAAGACGTTCTCAAGCTCATTGCCGAAGCCGAAAAGAAACTCGACGAAGCAATCACGCGCGCGCACACTTACGCTGAACATTCGGATTGGAACAGTGCGATTGCGGCGTATCAAAACGCGATCGGATTGGCACCGGACGCACGGCGCTTGGTGTCGTCCGAGATCGCACATTGCTACGTGAGCCGGTCGGCGGAACATGCGCGTCAGAAGCAGCCGACATTGGCAGCGCGCGACGTTGAATCGGCGCTCTCGTTCGATCCATCGCTGGCCGACAGCCTCGAACAATTTTACGTCGCGTGCGCACTTCCGGCGATTTTGGAAATGATCGGGCGGAACAATCTGGACGGCGCACAAACCGGCATCAAGCGCGTGCGCGGATTTGTTCCGGCGAACAAGAGTGTGCTGTACGTCGCCGGCCGGATTGAAGAAGCGGCGGGGCACATGCCTCAAGCGGCCGATCAATACGCACGCGCGTTGAAAACGCGCGCGGCGAATCCGACGCCGGAATACATCGCGCAAGTGCGCAAGCGGCTCGAAACGGAACTCAATATAAAGGGCGATTCGTGGAAGATCGACGCGGGGCTGGCGGATTCGTCAGCCTTTGCGAGCGCGGCTGATGGCCCGGCGCAGATTAAAGAGACAGAGAATTTTCAGCTCGTTCATTTTAACGCCGCGCTGGCGGATAAAGCCGCTGAAGCCGCCGAGTTTTCGCGCGCGGACATCATGGCTAAACTGGGCCTGACGCCGCAATGGAAAGGCAAAGTCAAGATCATCCTTTATCGCACTCAGGCCGAATACACGTCGCGCACGGCGCAACCGGAATGGACCGGCGGATGCTCGAAATTCTCGTTCGAAAACGGACGCTTGGTCGAAGCCCAGATTCACTCGTGGCAGACCTCGCCGCGTTTGTTGAAGTCCGTCTTGCCGCACGAAATCACGCACTTGATTGTGAACTCCAGCATCGCCGATCAGACGACGCTGCCACGCTGCCTGCATGAAGGGTTCGCGGTCATGATGGAGCCGACATTTCGACAAGAGTACTTTATGAATTTTCTGCGGCTGCGCATCAAGAGCCGCGATTTCATTCCGCTGTCTGATTTGATTGCGTCGCGTGATTATCCGCGCGATCCGGAGTTTTTCTACGCAGAAGGATACGCTTTGGCGAATTACCTTGTTCAAGAAAAAGGTATGACAGGGGCAGTGTCCTTGATTAAAAACAGCAGCCCGAACACTAAAATCGACAGCGAATTACTGCGCGTCGCAGGCCGCCGGTCGCTCGACGATCTTCAAGCCGATTGGCTGGAATGGATCGGAAAATCAGGCGGAAAACAATGAGCCAACTTTGAACAGTCCGCTATCATCGCATCGCGTCAAGTTCGATGGATTTCTAAAATACTGCTGTTTTATGCACACTCCGGTTTAAAATTGAACTGTTTGGCTGAAGTGGTTCGCTCGATGTGATTGCTTTCGTCGGCAATTCGCTGGCTCGTCATTTGCTCAAATAGCGAACAACTCATCGGTAGTCATGAGCGTTGCGGTGGCTAGGAGTGCGCGGGAATGGATTTTTCGAAATACGACACCGAAGGTTTTTATGACGAGCTGTTCGAGTCCGGTGCGATTGCGCGCCCGGGTGCCGAGTTGCTGGTCCAGAAGCTGGCCACGCTCCCGATGGCCGAGATCATCCGCCGCCAGAAGGCCGCTGAGAACGCATTCATGCGCATGGGCATCACGTTCAACGTGTACAGCGATGGCAAAGGCACCGAAAAGATTTTTCCGTTCGACTTGCTTCCACGCGTCATTGAAGCGAAGGAATGGGACTGGATTGAACGCGGCTTGAAACAGCGCATCACGGCGCTCAATCTTTTTATCGACGACATTTATCACGACCAACGCATTCTCAAAGAAGGCATCATTCCTGAGCATGTGGTGCTGTCCGCGAAATCGTTCCGCGAGGCCTGTGTCGGGCTGAATCCGCCGCGCGGCATTTGGTGCCACATCACCGGCACGGATTTGGTGCGCGATGGCAACGGGCAGTTGTACGTGCTCGAAGACAATCTGCGTTGCCCGTCCGGCGTGTCGTATGTGCTCGAAAATCGCGAGGTTATGAAGCGCACGTTTCCGCAGGTGTTTGAGCAATCCAGCATCCGGCCCGTTGAAGCCTATCCGAGCCAATTATTGGACGCGCTGCACTACCTCGCTCCGAACGCGATCAGCACGCCGAAAGTCGCGCTGTTGACGCCTGGGATTTATAATTCGGCGTATTTCGAGCACGCGTTTTTAGCGCAGCAGATGGGCATCGAATTGGTCGAAGGGCGCGACTTGGCGATCATCGACGGATTCCTGATGATGCGCACGACCAGCGGCTTCGAACGCGTCGATGTGCTCTACCGGCGGATCGATGACGACTTCCTCGATCCGCAAGTCTTCCGCAAAGATTCCGTGCTGGGCATTCCGGGCTTGATCGACGTTTACAAAGCCGGCCGCGTCGCGCTGGTGAACGCGCCGGGAACGGGCGTCGCGGACGACAAAGTCATCTACGCCTACGTGCCGAAGATCATCAAATTTTATCTCGGCGAAGAAGCCATCATTCCGAACGTCCCGACGTATTTGTGCTGGGACGAAGAAGACCGAAAATACGTGCTCGATAATCTGCCGAAACTGGTCGTCAAAGCGGCGAATGAATCGGGCGGTTACGGCATGTTGGTCGGGCCGCATTCGACGAAAGCCATGCAGGCTGAATTCGCTGAGAAGATCAAAGAAAATCCGCGCAATTACATCGCCCAGCCCACGCTCGCGCTGTCGCGAGTGCCCGTGGTGGTGGACGACCGCGTCGAAGGCCGGCATGTCGATCTGCGTCCGTACATTATTTATGGAAAGGGCATCTACGTGCTGCCGGGCGGCTTGACGCGCGTCGCGTTGAAAAAAGGCTCGCTGGTCGTCAATTCGTCCCAGGGCGGTGGCAGCAAAGATACGTGGGTCATGTCGGCTTAATGTTGTTCCGTGTTTCGGGTTTCGTGTTGTACGAACCCGGTACTCGAAACCCGAAACTTGTTTTTAGGATTTGAAATACCATGTTGAGCCGAGTCGCCGATGCGTTGTTTTGGATGAGCCGTTATGTCGAGCGAGCGGAGAATGTCGCGCGGTTCATCGATGTGAATTTTCACATGATTCTGGATGGATCTACGGGCCAAGCCGAAGGCTGGAATACGCTCGTCAACACGACCGGTGACCACGAGGATTATGAAAAGCGTTACCAGGACGCGACACGCGAAAAGGTCGTGCACTTTTTGACGTTCGACCTCGACAATCCGAATTCGATTCTATCCTGCGTCTGTTCTGCGCGCGAAAATGCGCGGACGATCCGCGACGTGATCACGTCGGACATGTGGGAGCAGATGAATTCGTTTTATCTGATGTTACGCGATCCTCACGCGGTCCAGCGTGTCGCCGAAACGCCGTACGATTTTTTCAGCCAGGTGAAGCAGGCCAGCCAGTCATTCGTTGGCATCACCGATTTGACGTTGTCGCATGGTGAAGCGTGGAACTTCTGCCGCGTTGGGCGGCTGTTGGAGCGCACCGACAAAACGACGCGCTTGCTGGACGTGAAGTATTATTTGTTGAAGACGCTGCAAGCCGCCGCCGAGCACGATGCATCGCAGGATGTGATGCAATGGTCAGCCGTTTTGAAATCGGCCAGCGCGCTGGAAATGTACCGGAAGAAGTACCGCAAAATTAATTCGGAAGGCGTCGTGAAGTTTCTCCTGACCGACCGCGAATTTCCGCGCTCAGCGCTGTATTGCTTGAACTCAGCGGACGAGGCGATTCACAACATCACCGGCACCCCGCGCGGCTCGCACCGAACTCCAGCCGAACGCGAACTCGGCCGCTTGTGCGCGGACATCGCGTATACCGATGTGAAAGAAATTCTGGACGACGAACTTCACGTGTATTTGGATTCGTTCCAAACGAAACTCAACGTGATTGGCGAAGCGATTTACGAAACGTTCTTCTCGTTGAAGACGCCGAAACAATCGCAGATCCAATCCCAATCGGGACAGTCGCAAACACAGACGATGCGTTAAATCCGCATGGCCTTCTTGACCATATCCTTATCGAAATAATTCACGGCCATGCCGGCGTCGAGGACGATGCCTTGAGCGTTGATGCCGCTTGATCTCGCACTGAGCAGGAAGACGGCGGCGTTCGCGGCTTCTTGAGTTGTTAGCGCTTTTTTCCGCAGCGTCGTTTGTTCGGCGTAAAGATAGCTGTCCACGTAGCCAGGAATGCCGGCGGAGGCCGATGTTTTCAACAGGCCGGGGCAGACGGCGTTGAAGCGCACATTCGAAAACGCGCTGAATGATTTGGCCAGAAAGCAGAGCGACGAATCCAGCGCGGCTTTGATCGGGGCCATGTAGCCGTAGTTTTCAGCGGCCATGCGCGTGGTCGAAATCGAGATCGTGACGACACTCGCGTTCGGATCAAAGAACGGTTTGAATGCGTTGGCGATGGCGGTCAGCGAGTAACACGAGATACTCACCGCCTGCAAAAAGTCAGCGCGTTTGGTTTCGTGAAACGGCTTGAATCCCTCGGAATAATTCGCGAAGGCGATCGAATGAACGAGACCGTGAATGACCGGATGTTTCGCTCCGATTTCAGCGGCGACTCGCGCGATCTGATCGTCGTGTTCGACATCGCAGACATAAATTTCTGCGCCCGGCAACAGTTTGCCGAGCTGCTCGCGCCGCGCTTCAGAGCGAACCACAAACACAGCGTCGCCGCCTTCGCGTTCGATGGACTCGGCGATGTGGTACGCGATACTTTTGCGATTCGCGACGCCGAAGACGACGTACGTTTTGTTTTCGAAATCCAGAAAACTCATGATTGATTCCAATTCAATTCCGGTGGCGGCAGACGGGCAGAGAGCGACATGCTAAAATGATGGCGGTGAAAATCAAGGCCTGCAATTCCCGGCGCGAAGCGGTGTAGAACAGAAGTCATCACGTACCACTCACTGATCAAGGTCTATAATCATGTCGAACACTCCGAGCCGCGTCCCAACAATAGCGTCCCGCCGAACGTTTCTGAAATCCGTCGCGCTGGTGTCGGCTGCGACATCGTTCACTATTCTTCACGCCGACGAGCGCCCCGTTTTGGGGCAGGGCGATTTTCGTTACCGCGTTGTTCCGGATTGGGGTGTGCTGGGCGCTGAGACGCCGGTCAACAATTGCCACGGCCTCGTGCGCGACCGCGAGGGGCATATCATTCTGCTCACGGACCACGTTAAAAACAACGTGATCGTGTATGACACGGCGGGGAAACTCGTCCATAAATGGGGTACTACGTTTCCCGGCGCGCACGGCTTATCCATCGTTCCGAATGGCAATAGTGAGGCGCTTTTCATCACCGATTTAAAGACTCACAAAGTTGTCAAAACGACATTGGACGGAACGGTCTTGAATGAATGGACGTGGCCGAAAGAGACGGGCAAGTACGCGAAGGAAGACCAGTACCACCCATCGTGGACGCTGCATTTGACAACGGGCGAGTTTTTTATTTTGGACGGCTACGGCCTCGATTACATTCAACGCTTCGACGCGTCAGGAAAGTTCGTGTCGATCTTTGGCGGTGCTGATGGCGGGATTGTGCATTGGGGGCCACACGGTGGAATGGCCGACACGCGTGACGAAAAGAATCCCACGCTGCTGATTGCGATGAGCGACCAGCAACACATTTCGCGCCTGTCTTTGGATGGAAAAAAGCTCGCGCAGTTCGACATGCCCGGCGGCAACCCGCGCCAGATCCGCCTGCACGACAATCACTTTTACGTTGCACACCTCGGCGACAATTGGCCGAAGGACCGCAACAGTCGCGGCTTCCTTTCGGTACTCGACAAAGACCTGCGCATCCTCTCCAACATCGCCGGAACACCGCCGGTTTATGGCGATGACGGGAAGCTGAAACCGATGAAGCACCAAGAGGATATTTTCATTCATCCGCACGATCTGACGGTGGACAAAGACGGCAGCGTCTATGTCGCGCAGTTTGCGTCGAAGAATACGTATCCGGTGAAATTGGAGCGGGTGTAGGTAGGACGCGTGGGCTAGAGGCAAATGAAGATGTATTGAAAGGATTTCCCATGAATTTCAAGATTGTGATCACTGGCCGCGCGGAAAAGGACTTAAAATCAGTTCCGAAATTAGCCGCGACAAAAATCCACTCTGCCATTTTGGCCATGAAAGATAATATGAAAGGCGATATCAAAAAGCTTGTCAATCACGTCCCGGACTATAGGCTTAAGGTCGGTGATTGGAGGGTTCTTTTTGAAGTTGAACACGACACTATTGTGATCGCTCGTGTGCTAAACCGAAAAGATGCTTATAGGAATTAAATCAATGAATGCGCAAATCATCAGTAAGGCTGGCAAGAAAGAGTACGCTGTGATTCCGTACAAAGTGTTCCTGCGCATGCAAGAACAACTGGAAGAATTGGATGATATCAAGGCGCTTCGCAAGGCTAAAGCTGAACCGGATTATCAGAAGCGGAGGCCGTATGAAGAAGTTGCCAAGGAAATGGGCCTGATGAAATAGTTTGATCTTCCAACATTCAATCGACGACTTGCCAGTGCCTACCGCTCGGCGGGCACATTGAAAAAAGTATTATTGCCCCAACGCTCGCAACAACACCGTTGCGTAACAACCGCGCGGCAGTTTAAAGGAGAGCGTTCGCTTCTTGCGTTTTTTGTCGTCGGCGGAGTCGTCGCGTTCGGAATTACCGAGCGTGAAGTTTTCGGCGGTGAAGATGAGGGCGCGGGGTTCTTCGCCGAAGAAGGGGCGGCGGACTCCGGGGATTTGAAGTTCGGAGACTTCGATGCCTTCTTCTTTCAACAACGCTTCCGCGGCTTCTTTCCACGGTGCGACCAGTTCGGTTTTACGCGCCAGCAGCGGGATGTCGATGCCGTCCAATTGTTTCGAAATCGCGGACGCTTCGGGGAAGAGCATCTCGCCGAACGGGTCATCTGCGGCGATGATTTTACCGCGCTCAGCGCAGAGCTTTCCAATCGTGCCGCGAGCAATGCCGTTCCACAAATACGATTGATACGCGTAGACGCTTAACTGTTGGAACAGGTACGGCAACGCGCAGAATGCGGCGCGGAAATCGCCGCTGGAATTGGCCAGACGTTCGACGGCTCGGCGTTCCGGGCACGGGCGCAACTTGGGAAGGACTTTGGCGAAGCGGCCCCAGTTTTCCATCAGCGTTCGTTTGAAGAGTTTGTCCTGCATTCGGTCTTTGCGCGCTTCAGTGGCGATGGCCAGTTTCAGCGCGGTTTCGAAGTCGCCTTTGATCAGGAACTTCGCGAGAAATCCCTGGCCGTGGCGCGCGGAACCGAAGCGCTGATCGCCGAAATAATTCACGATCTTCAACGACCTGCCACCGGTCTTATTGCTGACCGACAGCAGATCCGCCGCTTCGTCCATGTCGAACGCGTCTTGTTCGGTGAGATTGCGCGCGACGATTTTGAATGTGTTGCGATCGATGTCGCTGGATTGAATCGAGCGCGACAGTTCTTTCTTGAGATTCTCGAGTTTCCAGCCGGGGCCGCTGAGGACTGGCGGGACCACGAGGCCGTCATCGAGTTTTACGGTGACGTACTGGATTGTGCTGGCGTGTTTGTCTTTCAAGCCGGCGTAAGCGATCGCGCCGGGTTTGACTTTCAATTCGCGGGCTGCGAAGGCGGCTGCTTCCGGTGTCGATAGCCCTTCCTTGCTCAACCGGCACAAGACGTAACGAGCCGCCGGGGCACTCGGAGCTTTTGGAGCGACCGGTACGTCGGTCTCGCCCTGGGACGATTCAGGCGTGGCGAGCGGTACCGGAAATTTGGGATGGAGGATTTCTTCGACGTAAAAGTCGGATGGGTTGCGCTTGATCATGTGAAGAGTCTAACCGCGCGGCACACAAATCACAATTGAGCCTGCACAAATTCCGGATGCTTTTCGTTTTGACGTTGTTCAATCAGCGCGACACATCCGAACCAGACTGAATGGTCCGGATGTGTGACACGGAGAAGCGCTCTACTTCCGATCTCCATCTTTCTTCGGCTCTTCCTTCTTCTCGTCTTTCTTCGGCACGACGATTTTTGACGCGTTGCGAGCTTCGCCGTCTTTCACATAATCGACCGTCACCGTCGCGCCGACTTCGATGTCCGCGAGCTTGATCTCTTTGTCGCCGTACGTGATCTTCGTGGTGTCAGTCGTGGTGAATGTCAATTCGCGCGCCACCAGCACCGTGATCTGTTTCGCAGTGGCGTCAATTTTTTTGACGGTGCCTGTCTTGGTCTGCGATTCTGCTCCGAACACCAGGCCGCATCCGCCCATGAGTGCCATCACCACTACTGCCAACATGATCGAATTCGCTTTCATCGCCCCATCTCCTTTATCTGGATGTTTACTTTGATCGAGTCAATACACGATGCCTCATACACCAGTTTGTTCGGTCGATGCGGCGTAAAAAAACAGGACGAGCGTGGCGCTCGTCCTGTTCGTTCCGACATTCGATTTTAATCCGGGCGATTGTTTAGAGCTTGAAGCCGGCAGCCGTCGTGTCTTTCAAGAACTGCTTGACGGTGTCGAGCGAGAGCGCTGTCAAATCCGTGCCGATACCCTTGATCTTCTTGAGGATGTCGTGCGGGACTGTGATGATTTTGCAACCGGCTGCGTCGGCTTGCCAGATGTTGATCACTTCGCGCGTGCTGGCCCAGAGCAATTCAGCCTGGGGTTGTGAGGCGCAGACGGCGGCGCATTCGGTGACGAACGGAATCGGATCGACGCCGGTGTCAGCGATGCGGCCAGCGAAGACGGAGACGATCGCCGGAGCGCCGCCCTTCAGTGCTTCGACCGTGCCCTTGACTTGAGCGATCGTCATCAACGCGGTGACGTTCAAGTTCACGCCTTCGTTCGTCAGCTTCTTCACGAGCGGCAGGCAGCTTTCGCCCTTCGTGTTCGTGATCGGAATTTTGACGTAAACATTCTTGCCCCACGTCTTGATTTCAGACGCCTGGCGTTCCATTTCAGTGATGTCGTCTGAGAACACTTCGAACGAAATCGACATGTCGGTGATGTGGGTGACAATGTCTTTCGCGAAGCCGCGGTAATCCTTGATGCCCGCTTTGTTCATCAACGAGGGATTCGTGGTGAAACCCTTGACGACTTTTTCGCGGTAAAGGGCGAGCATGCCCTCTTTTTCCGCTCCGTCCGCATACAGCTTGACCTTCAAATCGCTCAATGACGGCATGTGCAGCTCCTGTAAAAAGATTGGCCCGAGAGAAAGATCCGGTACTGCACGATACCAAAGCGGACGGCAGTTTCAACAGCAATTAGAAATCTTAAAATAGAACTCGTGGCTTTTGGAAAGCACGGTCTGCTCACACAATCAAACACGCGTCGCCATAACTGTAGAAGCGATACCCTTCCCGGATCGCGTGTTCATAGGCGCTCTTCATGAATGCGATGCCGTCTTCTGTGCCGGGGGCGGCGAAGGCAGAGACGAGCATCAGGAGGCTGGATTTTGGGATGTGGAAATTGGTCAGGAGGGCGCTGGCGATTTTGAATTGATAGGGTGGGTGGACGTAGAGATTGGTTTGGCCGGCCAGTGAACCGGTGGCTTCGAGCAGGCCGGTGGCTCCTTCGAGCGTTCTCAGGCTGGTCGTGCCGACGGCGATGACGCGGCGGTTTTCGCGTTTGGCGGACTGGATCGCGGAGACGGTTTCAGCGGGGATGAAATAGGGTTCGGGATCGACGAAATGTTCTTCGACGGTGTCTACTTTCACCGGTCGAAATGTGCCGGGGCCGACGTGCAACGTCAACGGCGCGACGGTGACGCCACTGGCTTTCAACGCATCGAGCAACTCGGTCGAGAAATGCAGTCCCGCTGTTGGCGCGGCGACGGCTCCGGGGTTGCGCGCGTAGACGGTTTGATAGCGCAGCTTGTCGAAATCCGATGACGGGCCGGGCGCTCGGCGGACATAAGGAGGGAGCGGGACTTCGCCGGTCGCTGAAATGTACGCGTCGAATTCGGCGGCGTTGCAATGGATGTCGAGGATGTCTCCAGCTTCGCGCAGGCGTTCGCGCAACGTCACTTTCGGGCCGCCGACGAACGTGAATGTTTCGCCGGGCTTGAGCACCCCGCCGGCTTTGGTAAGGACGCGGCGGACGAGCGTATTCGCGGTTGCGCTTGGAGCGGGCGCGTTGGTTTCGGGCGGGAGCAACAGGAATTCGACTTTGCCGCCGCTGAGGTCGCGCGTCGCTCGCAAACGCGCCGGGATGACGCGCGTGTCGTTGATGACGAGCACATCGCCCGCGCGAAAGTGGCGCTTCAAGTCGCGGACGGATTCATCGTGCCAGGATTTCGCTGTGCGGTCGAGGACTAAGAGTCGCGAGGCGTCGCGATCAGGGAGCGGTTCCTGAGCGATGTTTTGTTCGGGAAGATGGAAGTTAAAAAGATCGGTTTTCATGCACGGCATCTTACTCCATAAATGGGGCTGCGATCAAGTTTGAAGCGCGTATTGCTCTTGCTCCGTCGCGATTGGCGTATAACCTATGCGGTAAGTGTTCGCGTTGTCACATCTTCAAAGCCGGGGTCTGAATGAAAAACTCATCACGTCTGAATTGTCTCATGGCTCTGGTCTGCACAGCCGCGTTGGCCGCTCGCGTATCGGTTGCGCTCGAAGCTGCGACTCCTGAAGGGATCGTCCAGCCGTTCAAAATTTGGAAAGATGTTCAGCCGACAGAATTGAAAAAGTTCAACGCGCCAGTCGCGCAGCGCTACGAACTCGCGAACGGCATGATTGTGTTTTTGCTCGAAGACCACGAACTGCCGATCATTGATTTTTCGATGACGATCCGCGCGGGCGACCTGCATGAGCCTGCGGATATGACGGGCATTAATTCAGCGACGGCGTCGATCATGCGTTCGGGTGGCAGCAAGACATATCCCGGCGACAAGCTCGACGAAATCCTTGAAAACATGGCGTCGGATATTCACATCGGCGGCGGTTCGGATTCCGGCTTTGCGTCGTTGAATACCTTGAAAGAAGATTTCGATAAGGGTCTTGGCATCCTCGTTGACGTGCTGCGCAATCCGGAATTTCCTGAAGAAAAGATCGACCTGCACATGTCGCACGTGCGCGCGGGCATTTCGAAACGGAATGACCAGCCGAGTGGACTGGCCAGCCGTGAATTCAAGAAATCGCTCTATGGTAAAGACAGTCCCTATGCGAAAGTCGTCGAATACGCGAACCTCGACAAAATCGACCGCGCCGCGTTGAAAGCGTATCACGCGAAGATGTATCATCCGAACATGTTCATCGTCGGCGTCGTCGGCGATTTCAAAAAAGAGGAGATGCTGGCGAAGTTGAAAGCGGCGTTTGAACCGTGGGCGAAGCAGGACGTGCCGCTTCCGACTGTCGCAGCGATTCCGACTGCGCATGAACTGCGCAATTTGTTTGTGGAACGCCCGAAGCTGAATCAGACCACCATTATGATGGGGCATGTCATCGACATGTTGCGCAACCATCCGGATTATGCGGCTGTGCAAATGATGAACGAGATTCTCGCTGGCGGCATGTCGGCGCGCATGTTTACGGAAGTCCGAACGAAGAAGGGGCTCGCGTATTCTGTCGGCGGAGCGGCGCAGATTTATTACAACCGTCCGGGCCTTTTTTATTGCCACGCGTTGACGCGCAATGAACAGGCGCTCGAAACAGTCGAAGCGATTCGCGAGGAAATCGTGCGGTTGCGCGACAAGGGTGTGACGCAGACGGAACTCGACGAAGCCAAGCAGAGTATTCTTAATTCATTCGTCTTCAATTTCGATTCGCCGTCGAAGATCATCGGTCGGCAGATGTCGTACGAGTTCTACGGGTACCCAATGGACTTCGCTGAAAAGCTGATGGACACCATCACGCGCGTCACGGTTGAGGACGTCAACCGGGTTTCGAAACAGGTGCTGGATCCGGAGAAGATGCTCTTGATCGGCGTCGGCAACACGGCGGCTGTAGACAAAGCCAAATCGTTCAACTCACTGCCCGGCTTGAAGCTCGTGGACGTGACGATTCCGCCGCAGACGAAGAAATAGAACGCGTTCTGTTTACCGACTCGAGTCCATCACATTTGATCGAGTCGGATATGTCGTGATTGTTCCTTAGAGGGTGTATAAAAAGTCAACGCGAGCGTAAATCGGCGCTTTTTGCCCGGCTCTTCGTTGTGGACTTCAAGCGTTATCTCCTCCTGATAGCGCATGAAGTCCACGCCTCGATCCGAAAAAAAATCGCTCGATTTCCACTCACGCCGACTTTTTATACACCCTCTTAGATATGAACTGTGCTCGGGAAAGTACATAACCAATTGCGCGGAAGGAAGAAAATAATTGTTACTCACTTATTTTCTCTGAGCTGAGTAACCGTTCGTAAATATGGGACAGCAACTCAATTCTCATTTTAGTACCTTCCGCTAATAATTTCGCCGGACTTAACTGCATGGTCTCTTCGCGTGCAACGCGTCATTTCTTCAACGTCAACGTCACCAATCGCACATCCATGACACTCTTCCCCGGAATCTTTACCGCTCGAAGTGTCAGCGGGCCGCGCCCTGGTTCGAGATGCAACGCGCTCAAATTCAGCGCATGAAATTCCTTCAAATACGATTCGCCTTTACGTGGAACACGATCCTGATTGTTGATCAACGGCGGATCCCATCCCGGCGCAACAGTCCCCGTACACGTGTGCCCGTTCCAACTCAATTCAATGGCCGAGCCGGTATCGGCCAACGGACACGTGTAGAAAATCACCGCGTCATAATCGCCCGGTTTGTTGACCTCGATCTCCCACGTCATTGAATCATCCAGACTCGTCCAATTCATAAAGTACGAGCAATTCGGTGCGCCCGCACTGCGCTTGATTCCGCCATGCGGAGCACCATCGCGCGCGGGCAGCGGTGTCATCGGAAATTCAGAATAACCGACCGTATAAGGCCTCTCATCCAACTGCTGTCCCTTGCCTTTGCTACCTGTGCGCGGACGTTCACCGTTCGGTCCGAACACATCCTTCCGCCACGCCGCAACAGAGTCCTTTAATGTCGTCGCGATTTCCGGATGCTGCTCCGCCACATTCTTCTTCTGCCCCGGATCAGTCATCATGTCAAAGAGTGCGCCGTTGTTGTCCAAACGATACTGCTGCGTTCGGACGCTGACATTACCGCCGAAATGGGAGAAGATCATGCGGTCTGCCCACATCGCTTTTGTCGCACCCGTCAACAACGGCAGAAGACTCCGACCATCCAATTGTTTGTCTCCAACGCGCGGAACGTTCGCCATCGCAGTGAGTGTTGGGAGGATGTCAATCGCTCCCGTGATCTCGCTGACAACCGTGCCGGGCTTGATTCCGCCCGCTGGCCACCGAATAAAAAACGGCGACCGCAGGCCTCCTTCATCCGTCGAACCTTTGATCCCTTTCATCCCGCCATTCCAGCGAACACTGTTCGGCCCGTTGTCTGAAAAATAAATCACGATGGTATTCTCGCTCAATTTCAACTCATCCAACCGAGCAAGCACGCGCCCGACATTCCAATCCAGATTCTCCACCATCGCCAACGCACAGCGCGTCACAGGCAGGTCTTCTTTTTCGCCCAAGCCACTGCGCATCGCGATTGGAGCATCTTTGAATTTGTTCCAATATGCATCCGGTACACAGAACGGCGAATGCGGCGTGTTGTACGGAATGTAACAGAGAAAAGGCTTGTCCTTATGCTTCTCAATAAATCCCAGCGCGTGGTCCGTCAGGTCGTCCGAAATAAATCCCTTGCCTCGGACCATGACGCCATTGTGTTCCAGCGGCGAATCAAAATACTCGCCCCAATGCCCGGACGTAAAACCGTAGTATTCATCGAATCCACGCGCGTTGGGGTGGTACGGCCACTGGCTTCCGTTGTGCCATTTCCCGAATGCTCCGGTCGCATATCCAGCCGCTTTGAACGCGTCCGCAAACGTTTTCTCGTCCGTATTCATGCGCTCTTGTCCCAGCGAAACGCCGCGCACGCCCGAGCGAGAATGATAGCGCCCGGACAAAAACTCCGCGCGCGTCGGAGAACACACCGGACACACATAAAAGCGATCCAGCACCGCGCCTTTCTGTCCAATGTTGTCAATATTGGGTGTCTTGATATTCGTATTGCCCGTGATGCTGTAATCGCCCCAGCCCGAATCATCCGCCAGTAAAATCACAACGTTGGGCCGCGTGTCCTGAGCGCGGGCGACCAATGAAATAAGAAGCAAGATGATAGCGATGAAGTACGAGCGCATGATTGGAGTCTCTCAATGAATGTATTAAACCTCTACTTCGCTATCTTCATCACCGCATCCATCACCGTATCCGCCCCGCCCTTAACATCTTTCTCGCCGAGAACCGTCAATTTGTTCGGATCGATCAAACTCAAAAGTCCCGGCACATCTCCATACTTTACCGCGCCCGGAACGAACTGCGCGTGCATCGGATCGCGAAGTGATGCGAAGCGGAAGCCTTCTGTATCGACGATGATTCCAGAAAGATCGTCTTTCATTTCAACCGCCGCAAGTGCACCCACCGCACCCATTCCATCGCCCGCCGCGAGCACGATTTTCGCGGGCTTGTGGTCGTGGCTGTTCATCATCGCGACCAGCGTCATCACGTCATGAACACGGCGGATCAGCAACGGTGGATTGTAGCCGTACGTGAAACATGCCGACCACGCCCAGTCGTTATGAGTCGTTTGATCTTTCGTCTTGACTGGATTCCACGGGTTCAATGTTGCGCCCGGAAGATACAATTCCGGGACCGCAATCGCCGTCCCTGCGTCGAGGAGTTTCTTCATCGCGCTGGTCGGCTCCGTGACTTTTTTAGAGCCGAGCCAGATCACCGTTGTGCCGTTCATATTACCGTTCTTGGGACTGAAAAACGTGACCGGAACCGTTTCGTTTTCTTTCGTGTTCGTCGCACGACTGTGCGTGATGATGAACGTTCCTTTGTCCTCTTTTTCACCGAGATCGAAGTGTACGTTTTTCGATGTGGGCATGGCACGTCCGACGATTATATTCCACGCGCGAGTCAGAGCAGTCTTGTTGTCTTTCAAGAGCGCGTCGCTGTCGGCGCTCCAATTCTTAAGCAACGCTTTTTCGTGTTCAGCACCTGTTTTGTCACCAGTCGGTTTCGGATGCTCGGCGGTCCAAACCGTCATCTCTTCCTTCGTGCTGATCACAAAATCGCGCTCCAAAACAGGCGCACTGAAACCGAGTTTAAAATACTTATTCATGAACGTGTACATCGTCGTGCGCGAGACGTGATTGTAATTGTGGAGCCAGTGGATGTTGAATGTTGCGGACACGTCGTTCGGTTTGCCAAGTTTCGTCCAGACCATTTTGAGATCAGGGAATCCTTTGGTTTCGAGTTCTTTCGTCCAATCATTCGCCGCCGTCATGCCCATCGGCTTCGGCGCGAAATTCGCGGCGATGTCGATGTTGCCTTGATTGATTCGCAAATAACACGCGTTCTCGCAGGTGCATCCGCCTTGCATAGCGGTGCTGGTCATCACGCACGGAAAAGCCGTCGCGAGGCGATCATCGATGGCCGCGAGCATCAACGTTTGCGTACCGCCGCCACTGGCTCCGGTGCAGGAAATGCGCGTGGGATCAACACCGGGAACTGAGAGAATGAAATCAATCGCGCGAAGTCCGTTCCACGTCTGAAGTCCGAAATTCGATTCGAGGCGCAAGTCGGCCATTGTGCTGTAAAGGCCGTACGCCCCCGGCTCTGTCCCGTCTAATTCCTTACGCTTTCCACTGCGATGTTCGGCGATTTGCAAGCTGTCGGCGTTGCCGAGCATATCATAGAAAAACACCGCACATCCCATCCGCGCGAGCTGCACACAACGCGCTTGAAGCGGCGAGCGAGCGCCGCTTTCGAAGCGCTCAGCACCTATCGCCAACTGCTCTTTCATTGCAGCGGAACCGGCCCCCAAATCCATGAATCGCCCATTGGGCCAGTGACCGTGCGGACACAGAATTCCGGGCATCTTGCCATCTTTCGGCGGCGTCTTCGGACGATACAGATTTCCACAAACAAAGTGGCCCGGAAACGATTCGAAGAAGACGCGGTCCATCGTGTAATCATCACGTTCAATGCGTCCGTGAATGACTGCATTGATCGGCGTTTTCGTTGGGAGCGGAAAGAGTCCGCAAGCGAGCAGGAGTCGGTCGCGCACGGCTTGTTTCCGCTCCGACCACGCAGCCGTGAAGTTCTCAAGACCGTCGTGATTGAACGGGAAGTAGCTTTTATACAATTCGCGCAACGGACGCGCGGTATCAGGCTCGGCGGCGCTGGCACGAGTGCTGAATCCCAGCACAACCGTGACGGCGAGTAGGGTGAGAGAGCGGTAGCGCGACGTCATTTGATAAGTCTCCGTGATGAAGTTGGAGGCGTTCACTGTTTACGGCTTTTTCGGTTCGGATGTCGTTGGCAATTTCTCGAAATCAGTTTTGTTGACCCAGCCGGTATTCACTTTATCGCCGCGTATAAATTTCTCGTAGAAGCCGACGTGCCCTTTATTTGCATGTTCGTATTTATCGAAGACGTCGCCATGCCCCAACACGCGCGGATCGTCTTGCGCGCGGAGTTCAGACAAAAGCGATTCGCGCAACTCCGCGTGAGCAGCGGAACCTTTTCCGGTGATGGCGATGTTGTTGAGACAATCCGGGTCTTTGGCCAGATCGTACAATTCTTCGCCGGGGCGCATGCCAAAACAGAGCGACCAGAACGGATCGGCGGGATTCGCGCGGTGGGCGCTGAGGATAGTTGTTTTCGTCGCTCCCCCATCGCAATCGAGGTAACCGGTTTCAGGATTTCCGGCGGGCCAGCGCGAGGGTTCGAAATTCAAAAGCAACAGCCAGCCTCCTTTAATAATCCCCCGCGTCGGATAGCCGGCATCGTTGGGACGACCCACGTCGGTGCGTTCTTTACCGACGAGCACGTGATCGCGCGCGTCGGTGACGATGCCACTTTTGTCCGAGCGAAAAATGTCGGTGAGACTCCGTCCGGATGTCGGGGCCATTTTTGATTCAGGCCACGTCAGTCCGGCGAGTTCGATGAACGTTGGCGCGAAATCGATGAAGCTGACGAAATCATCGACCGTGCGACCGGGTTTACTGATTCCGTTAGGCCACATCGCCGCGAGTGGCAAGTGATTTGAAACGTCGTAGACGTTGCCTTTCGAGCGGGGAAACGGCATGCCGTTGTCGCTGGTGACGATGACGAGTGTATTGGCGAGAAGTCCGCGCTTTTCAAGCGACGCCAGCATGCGCGCGAGATGAGTGTCGAAGTGTTCGATTTCAAACGCGTAGTCGAGCATGTCAGTGCGCGTCGTTTCATTGTCGGGCCAGTAGCCGGGGACGTGGTCGATGTCGGAGAGTTTTTTTCCACCCTTCGCGATGCCTGAACCGAATTCGTAGGCGCGGTGGGGTTCGACTGCGCCGTACCAAAACGCCCACGGTTTTCCGGGCGTGGCGGCTTCGAGAAAGTCATCAAAATTCCCAGCATAATCAGTGTTGCTGATCTCGCTTGTCGGCGGTTTGGCTTTGCGGGCATTGAACGCTTTGCCGGTCATCAAACGCGGTTTGCCGTCGGCGTCGAGCGCGACGCCGGGTGCCCAGCCTTTAAGCGTGTGGCCAACGGTCCAACCGTGTTCGGCCAGCGCTTCGCCCCAGCCTTTAAATTCGGGCGGAAAGTAGCAGATGTGATTCGCAGCTTCTTTGAGTTGCCAGGAGTTGCGCCCGGTCAAAATCGCCGCGCGCGACGGAGCGCATTTGGCGTTGGGCGTGTACGCGTTGTTGAACAAAATGCCTTCCCGAGCCACGCGGTCGAAAGCGGGCGTCTTCACCCATTTCGTTCCATACGCCCCGGCGTGGTGGCCCCAGTCGTCGGCGATGGCGAAGAGAATGTTGGGCGGATGAGGCTTTGCGTCAACGGCGTGAAGTGTGCTGAGCGTGGCAAAACAAAAGAGCGCAAGGAGGCGTTTCATTTTTTCTTTCCTTTGGGCGTGTCGTCGTGCGTGAAGGGTGGACGTTCGAATTTCAAACCGTCGCCGGTGACGCGCGGATCGCCGGTTTCTGTGAGGACTTTCATCAAGCGATCCGAGAGCTCGCGCTTGACTTCCGCGTAACCGGTTTGGTCAGCGACGTTGACTGTCTGATAGGGATCGTTGCGCAGATCGAAGAGTTGTTCGGCGGGACGTTTTCCGAATGCGAAGTCGTAATGCCACTGCCATTCCGGCATGCCGAAGCGTGTGATGAGCCAGGCCTTCGTTGGGCTGGCGTCCATGTCTGCGAACGCGGCATACGTGCTGTGTTCGAGTTCGGAGACAGGCGGCATGTCGGCGAGGCTGGTGAATTTCGGGCTGCCCATGGGCCATCGGTCCGGCTCAAAATTGCGGACATACAGGAAGTCTTGCGTTCGGAGGCAACGATGCGGATAGGGCAGGCTGCCTTCGCGCGCGGCGGCGACATGGCGCTCGCGCCCGGATACGACCCACGTTCGCGCTGCGTCGATTTGGCCGGATTGTTCGGCTTTGAGAACATTGACGAAACTGCGTCCGGTCATGACGTCGGGAGCTTTGACGCCGCCCAGTTCGAGGAACGTTGGTGCGATGTCCATCATGTTGACGTAGTCGTCCACGACTCGACCGGGCTTGATGCCGGGGCCGCGCACGATCAGAGCGACTGAGAGGCCGAAGTCATACAAGTTGCATTTGCCCCCGGGCATACCGGGCATGCCGTGGTCACCGCTGACCACAAATATCGTGTTGTCGAGTTCGTTCATCGCGCGGAGCTTTTCGACGAGCACGCCGACGCCGGCGTCCCAGGCTTGAATCTCGCCTATGTAGTCGATGTAATCGTCGCGGACTTCGGGAACATCGGGAATGAATTTCGGGAGCTTGCCTTTCAATGCGTCGGCATCGATTTTCCAGAGCGCCTTGCCCGAACCCTTTTCATAGGCTCGGTGCGTCAGAGTCGGGCCGAACCAAAAGCACATCGGTTGGCCGGGCTTTCGAGCTGCGACGAACGCGTCGAAATTGCCGCGCACTTGATCGAGCAGTTTGGCTTTTGCGTTCTCAAACGTCATGCCGCCATTGACGAGCTGTGTGGCGTGTGCAGAGAACTTGTTGTAGTCGCGGCCAGATTTTTCATACGCGTGTTTCTGGCCACCGTAGGGTTCATCAGCCGGCGTTCCGGGACTCCAGACTTTGTACATTTTGCCGATGTGATACCCTGCGTCTTTGAGCATCAGTGGGTACGTCGGAATGGCCGGATCCCAGACGGCTCCGTTCAAAATCGCACCTCGATTCGTGCGGTAAAAGTATTGGCCGGAGAGCAGGGAACTGCGACAGGGCGTGCAACTCGGCGACGTGACGAACGCGTTTTTGAAAAGCACACCTTCTTTGGCGATGCGGTCGATATTGGGCGTTTTGATGACATCATTAATGGAGGGCCGACCATCAATCCCAGCATAACATCCCGCGTAGCGCCCCCAATCATCCGCAAAACAGAACACGATATTGGGCTTCGCAGGTTCGGCTGAAATGAGGAGCGAGATCGGGACGAGTAGAAAGGCGATCAGAAGTCGTCGCATGGGTTGGCTTTCCTAAAGAAATACGATTGTATTTGCGTGGATCAATGTGCTGTCTAAGTACACCGTGCATGAAATCGGGCAGTGAGAAATGCGGACAGAAAAGGTTCGGACGCGTCGGCACACACGTTGAAGTTGATGCGAATGTGCCGGGTTACTTTTTCTAGGGTCGGTCGAGTTGCTGGTCTTCCCACGAAACGGGATCGTCGAGGGATTCGAGGTGAGTAAAGACGACGGCGTGTGGGATGGTGTTTTTGATGTCGGCTTCGATGCGTTCTAATGTTTCGTGACCGTGGTGAACTGTCCACGCTCCGGGGACGAGGACATGAAGGGAGATGAAGCTGCGCGAGCCGGAGACGCGAGAGCGGAGCGCGTGGAATTGGATGCCTTCGGCGTTGTACGTGGCGAGGCGCGTTTTGATACGTTCGATGTCAGCGGCTGGGAGGGCTGTGTCCATCAAGCCGAGGGCGGAGCGTTTCATGAGGATCGCTCCGGACCAGACGATGTTGACGGCGACGAGCAAGGCGACGATCGGATCGAGGCGCTCCCAGCCGGTCCATGCAACCAATCCGATTCCAACGATGACGCCGATGGAGGTCCAGACGTCGGTCATCAAATGTTTGCCGTCAGCTTCGAGCGCGATGGAATTGCGTTGCTTGGCGGCGCGAAGCAGGATTTGAGCGACGATGAGATTAAAGACGGAGGCAAGCGTCGAGATGAGGAGACCGAGGCCGACGGCTTCGAGCGGCATGGGGTGAAGTAAGCGGGGAATTGAGGTGGCGATGATCGTAAGCGCGGCGACGATGATGAGCGCGCCTTCAATGCCGCTGGAAAAATATTCGGCTTTGGAATGACCGTAGGTGTGGTCGTCATCGGGCGGAAGCTCGGCGACCGTTAAAGCGAAGAGCGCACAGATTGCTGCAATGAGATTGACGCCGGATTCGAGCGCGTCGGAGAGCAGACCGACGGAACCGGTGATGTGGTAGGCTCCGGTTTTCAACACAATCGTGAGCAGGGCACAGGCGATGGACAGCCAGGCGTAGCGCTTGAGGGATGGCGGGGCGGTGTCTGGCATGGCGAGGTTCCCGATAGTGGGAGTCAGCTTACACGGTCGGATGAATAAAACATCTTGCGTGACGAAAAAGCGGCCCATTTAGTGGGCCGCTTTCTCTTTAACGTTAAACCTTCAACTTTAAACTTAAACGCGCCGTTTAGACGTGAGCGTTTTTAGTCGAGTCGCTGGATTCGCGGACGCGGTTAATGCCGGGGACCGGGGCCTTGCCGGTGCCGAAGCGCTTGTACCACCAGATCATCAACGGGCTGGCGATGAAGATCGAGCTGTACGTACCGACCGAGAAACCGATCAACAGCGTAAACGCCATGTCCTTGATCGTCGGGCCACCGAAGATCAACAAGCTGACGACGGTCAACAACACCGTCAAGCTTGTCAAAATCGTGCGGCTCAGCGTGGCATTACACGCTTCGTTCACGATGTCTTCGTAGCTGCGTGTCGGATGCGCGGCCTTCACTTCGCGGATACGATCGAAGACGACGATGGTGTCATTCACCGAGAATCCGGTGATGGTCAACAACGCGGCGACGATGTTCAAGTTGATCAGGATCGGGAAGCCGCACATATGCGCGATGATCACGGCACCTGCTGCAATCACGACGTCGTGAACCAACGCGACGATGGCGCCGAAGCCCCATGCGCCGGAGAACTCGAAGCGGAACCACAGGTAGATGAAGACCGCGAAATTCGCGATCATGAGCGCGAGCAGGGATAGCCAGCCGGTTTCGCTCGCGACTTGGGCACCGAACGCGTTCGTGCGGCTGATGGCTCCGCCGATGCGCGTTTCTCCGAGGTCGGCGAGTTCGAGAACCTGCTTGATGCGTTGCAGGCGGGCCTTTTGGTCGGCAGTGGCACCTTCTTTCGGGAGTGCTGTGTAACCACCGATTTCGGCCTGCGTATAGTCGTCTTTGACGGCCACGGACTTCACGCTGAGACCCAACAATTCTGCCTTGATGTCGCCGTTTTCAGGTTCGTTGGCGATCTTGGCGATGCCGGACTTTAAGCCGTCTTCGACGCTCTTTTGGGTAACCGTAGTGCCCTTCAGGCGGACGGAGATGCTGGCGTCGCCGAGTTGAACCGGTTCAGCTTCGAGGTCTTCTTTATAGACGGACTTGAGCGTGTTCGCTAATTCGTTGGTGACAAGATTGTTGACAATACGGGTCGTCAATGTGAATTGTTTGAACTTGCTGCTGTCCGTGAGTTCAGGCTTGCCGAAGGATTGCGAGGTCAATTCGTCGCCGGTTTTCAAGAGCTTCAACTGGACATCGAGATCGGCGAGGATCTTGGACATGCCCCCTTCGTTCAAGGAAGCTTCACGGGCGATGATCTCGCCGCTTTGAGGCAACTTGGCATTGATGGCGATGTACAACTCGCGGTTGCGGCGGAGTTGAACGCGCTTGGCTGCTTCCACATCTTTCGCGGACGCTTTGACGTCGTCGGCCACTTTCGGATCGGTCGCCAGTGCTGCTTCGGCGTTTTTGTTTGCTTCCGTCAGCGTGGTGATCAACGTTTGAACACTGGCTGCAAGTGCGGGCGAGACTTTTTCCTTCACTTCTTTTCGGATCACTTCGGCGGAGCGTTCCTTGCCCTTGGCGAAGTTGAATTGAACCAGCGTACCGCCCGTGAAATCGACGTCGAAAATATCCTTCGACGTGGTTGTTTTGTAGACGAAGAGGGAGAGCGAAATCAAAGCGGCGGCACCGGTGGCACCCATCCAAACGTGGCGCTTCCCCATGAAGTCGATCTTGGTTTCTTTGAAGAACTGCATCATGTTGAAGCTGCCGACGGCTTCGCGGTTGACGAGCCATTCGGTGAGGATCCAATTCAGCCACAAATTACAGAACAACGTCGTGATGATACCCATCGACAACGAAACAGCGAAGCCGCGAACCGGACCGGTGCCGAGGTAGTACAACACAATCGACGACAACAACGTGGTCATATGACAATCGATGATGGTCAGGAAGGCGCGTTCGAAGCCGTGCGAGACGGCCTGTTTCAGCGAACGACCGCGCGCAAGTTCTTCGCGCAGACGTTCGATAATGAGCACGTTGGCGTCCACGGCCATACCGAGCGTCAACACGATACCGGCAATGCCGGGGAGCGTCAGCGTGGCTTTGAAGAAGCCCATCATGCCCAACAACATCGGCAAATTGAGCAACATACAAACGGCCGCGATGGCACCGGACAAGCGGTAGTAGAAGAGCATGAAGAGGATGACGACGACTGTCGCGACGATCGTCGCGAGCACACCGCTGTCGATTTGTTCTTTACCCAAGCTCGGTCCGACGAAGAACGTGGTGTCTTCGACGACTTCGGCTGGGAGCGAACCTTGTGTCAGGACGCTGGCGAGTTGTTCGGCTTCTTCTTTGTTGAAGTTGCCGGTGATTTGACAGACGTTGCTGATTTCACTTTGGATCACCGGCGCGGACTTTGCGACGTTGTCGAGGACGATAGCCATCTGCTTCTTGAGGTTCGAGCCGGTCATGAGCGCGAAATCGGTGCTGCCCTGGGCATCGAAGCGGACTTCGATTTCCCAGCGTCCGTCCTGCGGATTCTGGCGGGCGGTTGCGAGCGTGATGTGCGAGCCGTCCATTTCCTTGGCCGCATTGCCACGATAACACACGATGGTCTGTTCGTCGAAAAGGTCCTTGCGGATCTTCTTCGGCGTCTTGATTGTCATCTGAACGTAGGTGTTGCCGCTCTTCTCGTCGCGGTACACACGATTACCGTAGGCGTCCGGAGTCGCCGCGCCGGCCTTTTGTTTGATTTCCTGTTCGTCCGTACAAATTTGGAACGACAAGCGGCCCTGTGTCTTGATGGCGGTCTTGATGCGTTCGACTTCCATCTGGGACGCTTTGGGTAACTGGATGCGGAGGCGTTCGCGGTTGCTGCCGAACGTGGTCACCGGGATACCTTTGGTGCCGTTGGGATCGACGCGGTGGCGGAGGACTTCGGCAGCTTTGTCGGGCGCGGTTTCTTTGGCGCGCTTCAAGCTGTCGATCGAGTCCTGCAACTGAAGGAGTTTCTTCTTGCTTTCTTCAGCGTTGGAACCGCGCAGTTCTTCGATGCGCTTCTGTGTGAAGCGGATGTTTTCATCGAGCTGGTCGTACTTGAGGATGTAGATCAATTCGGTGCCGCCCGCGAGATCGATACCCATCGGGTACTGATTTTCGCGTTCGTAGACGACGGTGAATGACTTGTCAGCGTTCTCAACCTGGCGCGTCTTCAGCACCATGTTGTTCTTGGCGTCACGTTCTTTGACGGGCGCATTCACGAGGAAGCCGAAGTAGGCGCCCAGCATGGCAATGACCCACAGTGCGAAGACGAGACGACCGGTGTTGCGTTGGAAGAAGCGCTGGAGAACCTTCAAGAGCATAATGAACGTGACGACCACGCCACCGAGGCAGGCGAGTCCGGCCCAAGTCTGGCCGAGTTCAAGGTAATCGTACGTTTTGTAAGACAGGATGCCGAAAGCGGCAAGCACGAGGGCGATGAGCCCCAGGGCCTGCGGAATCAGCAAGGCGGATTGTGCGGGCATTTTTCTACGAACTCCTAGTAAGGGTTGCGGTGTTTAACGGCATTTGATATGTGTGATTTAAATGCTCGCGACATCGAGCACATTCGAACAAGTTTGATCAATGGGTGCCACTGGTAGGTACTCCTACCAGTGCGAACGCGAGACGCCCTATTGAATTTCAAATCAGCAGGTAGACTGAGCCACCCGCCTGATTACCTAACCGATAGGTGGGCCGCGTGCGGCATGGGCAATGGAGTCGGATGACTCAGGAGCCGCACCGTGATCGAATTGAACATATACACGTGAGGCACCAGACCACGCCGAAACGCGGACAAGTGCGGGGACGCTGCTTAAATCGAAATGAATCGGATGAACGGATTCGAGCAAATCAGGCGCGGCGTTTAAGACGCGCTCAGTGGATTTGTTTTCAGACTCGGGAACGGGCGCGGTTGCTGGCTTCGCTTTGCGAGGAGCATGATTGAAAACGCAATCGCGAGCGAGAACGATGCGGACGGATCGCGTGGAACTAGAATCACTGACTTCAACGAATTGGAAAACATGCGACAGCGGTCCCCACGACGCTGCGAGAACAATGCCGAGCGTGGCGGCGAGGCGCGTGGTGAAGCGCCGGGCGAAAGGGGTGGCGGTCGATGAGGTCATGGGTCGTGTCTATCTGACGTGGCTCGAACTATTTTTTCTCTTCCGGCTCACTCACGAGTCCGAGTGATTCCTTGCGAACTTTGATTCGGACGTCGTTCTTTTTATCGATGATGACTGTCGCGTCGTCACCGTCCATGTCGGCGATGGTTCCGTAAAAGCCGGCGCTGGAGAGAACTTTATCGCCTTTTTTCATGGTGGACATCACGGCCAATTGCTGCTCGCGGCGCTTTTTGTCGGGGCGGATGATCAGGAAATAAAAGACGAGGATCATGCTGACAATGATCGGGAGCATGTCCGCAAAACCGCCACCGGCTGGCGCGGCGGGCTTGGGTCCGGACGAGGAATCAGCGCCTGTAGAGGACTTCGTTTCGCCGGGCTTGCCCTGGGTCATCGTTGGTGCTTCGGCTCCTGCTGTTGCGGGAGCTGTGACCGGTGCCGTACTGGTGTCTTTCTTTTCGTCAGCCATTATTTACTCGTCGCCTTCACCTGAATTCCAACGCGCCAAAAACTCCTTCGAATAAGCTTCGAATCGAGCGTTTTGGATGGCTCCTCGAATCTCTTTCATGAGATTCAAATAGAATGCCAAATTGTGCAAGCTAATAAGGATAGCGGCGTTCATCTCGCGGGCAAGCAATAAATGGCGCAAAAATGCGCGGCTGAAGTGCGTGCAGGTGTAGCAGTCGCAATTCGGGTCGAGTGGTTTGTCGCTGCGCGTGTGTTCGGCATTCTTGATGCGAACTTTGCCCTGGGACGTGAAGGCCAATCCGTTACGACCGTTGCGCGTGGGCAGCGTGCAATCGAAAAGGTCGATGCCGTGTTTGACCGCGATGAGAATATCGATGGGAGTGCCCATGCCCATCAGGTAGCGCGGGCGGTCCACGGGCATTTTCGGCGCGGTGAAAATGATGCCTTTGTGCGTGTCTTCGATGGCTTCACCGACGCAGAAACCGCCGAGCGCGAGCCCTGGGAACGGGATCGCGGCAGTGGCTTCGAGCGAGCGCTGGCGTTCGCGTTCGTCAAATCCGCCTTGGACGATCCCAAAGAAATTAACGTCGGTGCGGCCCGATGCTTTCGCGTGTTGGTACGAGCGTTCGGCCCAGCGCACGCTGCGGTCCACGGCTCCGGTGAGTTCCTGCGGCGTACACGGAAACGGCGGACATTCGTCGAGAACCATGGCCATGTCGGGCGCGAGAGCGAGTTCAATATCGACGACGGATTCGGGCGAGAAGAGACGGACAGTGCCGTCCACAGCGCTGGCAAAAAGCGCGCCGTCTTCGTTGATTTTGCGCAGGCCAGGAAGCGAAAAGATCTGGTAGCCACCGGAGTCGGTCAGAATGGGTTTGTTCCATCCGGTGAATTTATGGAGGCCGCCGAGGCTCTTGACAACGTCTTCGCCCGGACGCCACGCAAGATGGAACGCGTTCATGAGCATGACTTGTGCGCCGCAATCGAGAATCTGCTGCGGGGTGACGCCTTTGGGTGCGCCGAGTGTTCCGACGGTCATGAAATTGGGCGTATCGATGACGCCGTGATCGGTCGCCAACGTGCCGGAACGGGCGAGGCCGTCGTGATGGGTGATGGAGAGTTTGAGCATGGACGGGCTGGGGCCTTAAAAGGAGCGACGTTATCCATCGAAGCTGATCGTTCAAATTTTTGAATAGAGAAATTCGAATGGAAGACTTTATACTACGAAATCACTCGCGTATCAATGCCGTCCAGTACCGCCAAACTTTCAATCAAGGGAGTTGATCTATGCCGGACACGCCAGCCACACCATTACCGATCACCGAATTCATTGGGTGCCAGATCGTAGTCGATACGGATTCGCATTACGTGTACATCGGGAATCTGGAATCGGCGGGTGGAGACTTTTTGGTCCTGACGAATCTGGACGCTCACGACACGTCGGACACGAAGACATCGAAAGAATATTACACGCACGAAACGAAAGCGCTAGGAACGCGCGTGAACCGGAAGAAGACGCTGATACGCATGGCGCGGGTGGTGTCGCTGTGCCGGTTGGATGATGTGATTACGTTTTAGATGCACAGTCTCGCTTCCGAGGTGTAGTCGAGTCATACGACATTGACGTGGATTTTTAGTCCGACGCCGATAAATTGACGGCGACTAATCGATTTGTTTCATCGGCGCTTGCTGCGCGAAGCGCCATTCAATCCCGTCTGTCCGCCTCTCGCGCCGGGGCCTTTTTTTGAATAAAGGAATTCGTTTCACATGGCACAGAAAGAACTTCGCGTCGGACTCATCGGCACACAATTCATGGGCAAGGCGCATTCGAATGCGTGGAGCCAGGTCGGGCATTTTTTCAACACGCCGGTCAAAGCCGTGAAGGCTGCGGCGTGCGGGCGCAATGAAGAACGCGCCAAGGAATTTGCGAGCACCTGGGGCTGGCAGAGCGTTGAGACGGATTGGCGCAAGCTGATCGCGCGCCCGGATATTGATTTGATCGACATCTGCACGCCGAACAACAACCACGCTGAAATCGCGATTGCAGCGCTCGAAGCGGGCAAGCATGTGGCCTGCGAAAAGCCGATGTGCATGAACATGGACGAAGCCAAGCGCATGGTCGCAGCGGCTCACGCAGCCAAGAATCAGTTGACGACGGTATGGTACAACTACCGCCGCGTCCCGGCGCTTTCGCTCGCGCGGCAGTTGGTGCAGGAAGGCCGCATCGGCAAAGTCTTCCACGTCCGCGCGGTGTACTTGCAAAGCTGGATCATCGACCCGAACTTCCCGGCGATCTGGCGTTTGAACGCCGATGTCGCTGGATCGGGATCGCATGGCGATTTGAACGCTCATATTATTGACGCGGCTCGGTACATCACGGGCGAAGAAATTACAGATGTCGTGGCTCACATGGAAACGTTCGTGAAGGAGCGCCCGACCGGGAACATGGTCGGCGGATTGAGCGCATCGACGAACCAGGCGGGCGGCAAAGTCGAAATGGCGAAAGTGACCGTCGACGACGCTGTGATCATGCTGGCGAAACTGGGCGGCGGCGGAGTCGGGACGTTCGAAGCGACTCGGTTTGCTCAGGGCAACAAGAACGGCAGCAAGATCGAAATCAACGGTGAAAAAGGCGCGATCAAGTTTGAATTCGAAGACATGAACTGGTTGGAATTCTACGATGCGAGCGTGAAGGGTCGCGAACAAGGCTGGGTGAAAATCAGCGCGACAACCGGCGACCATCCGTACGCCGGAGCCTACTGGCCAGCCGGCCACATCATCGGTTACGAACACACGTTCATCAATCAGGCCAGCGACATTCTCACCGCAATTGGCGACGGGAATTTCAAAAAGATGCAGCCTGATTTCGACGACGCAGCAAAGACGCAAGCGGTGCTGGCAGCAGCGACGGAATCCTCGCAGAAACGCGCGTGGGTTTCGACGGGCTGCTAACGGAATGGGTTTAAGGTTTAAAGTTGAATGGTGAGACAGGGGAGCGCAGTGGCGCTCCCCTTTTTCATAGTTGTTTCAAGAAGTTCTGATAACCGTTCCTGCCCGCGACACATTCGTTCGATACAGAGCTTTGGACTGACGAACCCTCACCTTGCGGACGCTTCACGATGATCACGATGACTCGACTTCAATTCACATGCATTTTATTGACTAGCGCGGCGCTGTGTTTGTGCACGAATGCGTCGGATTGGTTACAATTCCGGGGCGCAAATGGAGCCGGGATCGCAGCGCCGGATGCGGCTCCTGTGACGGAGTGGAGCGAGTCGAAGAATCTGAAGTGGAAGACCGCGTTGCCCGGGCCGGGGTCGTCCTGCCCGATTGTGCTCGGCGAACGCGTGTATGTGACGTGCTACTCGGGTTACGGCGATGGGACTGCGGGGGGCGGAAGTGCGGAGACATTGAAGCGGCATCTCGTCTGCCTGGAGAAGAAAACCGGCGCGATTGTCTGGGACAAAGCCGTCGCCGCAGAACTCCCTGAAGATCCGTACCTCGGAGGCTTGACCGAACATGGTTACGCCAGCAGCACGCCTGCGACGGACGGGGAACGCATCTATGTTTTCTATGGCAAAACCGGAGCGCTCGCGTTTGATCTGAACGGCAATCAACTCTGGAAAGTGAATCTTGGGAAGCAGTCCAGCAATCGCCGCTGGGGCTCGTGCGCGAGTCCGATTGTTTATAAGAACACCGTCATCGTCAATGCGGCCGAGGAAGCGCGGACGCTTTTTGCCCTCGACAAAATGACCGGCAAAGAACTGTGGAAAGTTGAAGCCCGGAATTTGGAATTGTGCTACGCGACGCCAGCCATCGTCGAGGCCGCAGATGGAAAGACGGATCTCGTGCTGGCTCTTCCGGGCGAAATGTGGGGCCTGGATATCGAGACGGGAAAACGCCGCTGGTTTGTGACGACCGGCATCACTGGAAATGTTTCGCCGACAGTGGTCGCGTCGAACGGAATCGTCTTCGCGACGGGCGGCTATCCGCGCCAGGGATCGATTGCCGTGCGCGCGGGCGGAGATGGCGATGTGACCGCGACGGCCATCGTCTGGACGAGCCAGGACGCGTCATATGTCCCGTCGCCGGTCGTGAACGGCGAGCATCTTTATTTCATCAACGATCAAGGCTCAGCGATGTGCATGGAAACAAAGACGGGAAAACTGATCTTCAAAGAACGTCTTCCGGGCATGCAAGCAGGCGGCGGCAATCGAGAAGGCGGCCCCGGCGGAGCAGGTGGACCTCCACCTCGCCCGGGGCCAGGAGGAGGCGGCTCAGGCGGCGGTCCCGGCGGACGCGGTCCGGGGCGGGGTGGCAGCAAACCTTTTTACGGATCGCCGGTGCTTGTGAACGGGAAGATCTATGTGTCGAGCCGCCGGAATGGAGCATTTATTCTGGAGGCGAAACCCGAATTTAAAGTCCTCGCTCAAAACAAAATCGCCGGCGACGATTCAGATTTTAATGCGACACCAGCGGTGGTTGGGAGCCAGATATTCCTGCGCTCGAACAAGATGATGTATTGCATTGAGGGGAATTGATGGCTTGAATTCTTGGTACTCTTTCAAATGGCGCCAGCCAGTGAAGCGAATGCGGGTTAGAAGAGCAGAGGGTGAAGGTGGGGCGTCGGGGCATTATGAAAATTTCTCGCGCATTTCTAATGCTTGGCGTTCCGGCAGTACTGACAATGGTCCCATTTGCCGAGTCAACGTGAACACTCGCTGATCACGATACTGACCTGTTGGCACGCAATGTGTTCCTGCTCATGGTTTCCGTTGGCATCGCCATACGATGTGAGAAAATTCCACATTGAACCGTGTGATTTGACGACACATTCGCCATGAATGTGTGGTGAGATCACGCGCTTATGTGGGCGATTCAGTCTGAACATCAGGATTACACTATGAACAAAATCATCAGTGGACTGGTCGTCCTCAGTTTCTTGATTTGTCTGCCCGTCACAGCGGCGACAGCAGAGAAGCCGAACATTGTCTTTCTGCTGGCCGACGATCTCGGATGCGGCGATCTGCATTGCTACGGGCATCCCTACGCACGCACGCCGAATATTGATTCGCTCGCGCGCGACGGGACGCGATTTATGCAGTACCACGCTACGGGTTGCACCTGTTGCCCGGCGCGCACAGGGTTGATGTCGTCGAAGTTTCCGGCGACGTATCCGACCTATCCGGCGAACGGAGGTTTTGCGAATCATGTCACGATCACGGAGTTGCTGAAGAAGCAGGGATATGTCACGGGGCACTTCGGTAAATGGCACATCGGACCGGATCAAAAGCCCGGCACGTATGGCATTGATGTCATCGGCGCGGGCGAGGATGAAGTGGGCGGAAAGAAAAAGAAGAAGTCGGATGATCGAGGGCGCGACGCACATATTTACGATGAGGCGATCAAGTTCATCGAGCAGCACAAAGGCAGTCCGTTTTATGTGAATGTCTGGGGACACATCCCGCACAATCCTGTGGATCCTGTCGATGCGCTGGTGAAACGCTGGAGCGGATTGAAAGTAAAGGACAGCGATTTCCCCGAGCAGATGCTCGCCAAGTTCAATGACGTTCGCAAAGCTGGCGGCGATGTGGACGACGCGATGCGCCGCTATCTGGCTGACATCGAATCGCTCGACGACGCCGTCGGCCGCGTGTTGAAACATCTTGATGAACTCGGCCTGCGCGACAACACGATCGTGGTCTTCAACAGCGACCAGGGCGCGGACATGACCAAGGCTGGCAATGGGGGTTTGCGCTTCAATCAGATGGGTTGCAATGGCGCGCAGCGCGGAGGCAAGCACACGAATTGGGAAGGCGGTCTGGACGTTCCGTGGATCGTGCGCTGGCCCAGTCATGTGCCTGCGGGGCGCACGGATCGGCAGTCCGTCATCAGTGGAGCAGACTGGTTGCCGACGCTCTGTGCCATCACAGGGGTGAAGATTAACTCCAGTGATTTCGACGGCGAAGACGCCTCCGCCGCATGGTTAGGCAAAGGCCCGCATGTGCGCACAAAGCAGTTATTGTGGAAGACCAGTTCGACAGGCAGCGAATCCTACATTCGCGAAGGTCCGTGGAAATTGTGCCATCCCTCGCGCAAAAACGGCGGCGATCTTGAACTCTACGACATCGTGTCCGATCCCGCCGAAAAACAAAACGTCGCGGCAAAACATCCCGACATCGTCAAGCAGCTTTCTGCTAAAGTCGAAGCGTGGGTTGCCACGTTGCCCAAGGAGTACATCAAGACCGACGACAAGGATAATTAAGGCATGAATCGCAGAACACATCTCGCGCGACTTTTTTTTCTCGCGCTCTTTTTCAACGCACTTTCTGCCGCAACACACGCGGCAGAACGACTCAACGTTCTGCTGATCATGGCTGATGACTTGCGCGATTATGGTGGCGCGTTCACGCGCGACGTGGTGAAGACGCCGAACCTTGATCGCCTGCGCGCTCGCGGCACCACGTTCGAGCGAGCTTATGTGCAATACCCGGTCTGCAATCCCAGCCGCTGCTCCATGATGACCGGTCTGCGCGCTGAACGAACCGGCATCACTGATAACACCACGAAACTCCGAGACAAACTGCCCGACGTCATCACCCTGCCGCAACTCTTCAAGGACGCGGGTTGGCAGGCACACGCATTCGGTAAACTCTATCACCTCGGCGGCGGCAAGGATGTTGAGCAAAAGTCATTGTGGATGGACACGGGCCGCTCGTGGCATACGGCTCAGGCTTTTGAGGCTTCAAAAACCGGTAAGAAAATGCTCGACGGACGCAACGTCACGGGCGGAACACTCAACTGGTGCCTTTGGGGATCTGCCGATGGATCGGATGACGATCAGCCCGATGGTCAAATCGCTGCGGCCTCCGTGGCGATGATCGAAAAGCTGGGCGACGCGCCGTGGTTCATCGGCTGCGGATTCATGAAACCGCATGATCCCTTCATCGCCCCAAAGAAATACTTCGATCTGTATCCGCCGGAGTCGCTGAAATTCTGGCGCGATCCGGCAGACATGTCGCCGGTCCGCAATGAGGCCACGGGTTCCGTGCAATACAGCGCAGCGTTCGCTAAATTTACCGACAAAGAATGGAGCGAGTTGTTTCGGGCGTATTGTGCCGGCACGAGCTTCATGGATGCACAACTAGGCCGGGTTCTCGATGCGCTCGACACGCACAAACTCTGGGACAAAACGCTCGTCATTTTCGTCGGTGATCACGGCTACCACACCGGTGAACGCAACTGGTGGAACAAGAACACGCTCTTCGAACGCGCGTGTCGCGCGCCGCTCATCGTCGCCGCGCCGGGCATGAAAGGCGGACAGACCAGTCGCTCGCTGGTCGAATTCGTCGATCTCTATCCCACGCTCGCCGATCTTTGCGGTGTCAAAATGCCGCATGCAGGTGCGGGCGTAAGCCTACGCCCGATTCTTGAGAAGCCTGACACTGCGGGGAGAGGAGCGGCGTTTACACTCGTGTCGCGTGGGCCGAAGCTCTACGCCCAAAGCATCCGCACAAACCGCTGGCGTTTTACGCGCTGGAGTGATGGTGTAACCGAACTTTACGATCACGACAGCGATCCAGAAGAGCTGCATAATAAAGCAAACACGCAACCGGAAATTGAGAAGGAACTGATCCAGCAACTTCAAGTTATTGGAAAACCGCAATGACGAAGTACATCATCCTCGTCGACTACATAAGGTGTTGATCCGGAAGCGATTGGTGACGAGAAAAAGGGCGCTGGCAATCCGAAAAAGAAGAAATGAACTGCAGCTGAATGGTTACGAAACATTAAAAATTGAGCAAAAGATTCTCGGAAGTTGTTAACGTTCGCGCTGGGTTGGCTAAAGCCTTAATGTAAGGACGTATTTGATCGGGTGAACATTTTTGAAAGGAGAAGCCAACATGCGTACAAGACTCTTGGTGCTCTTGATTCTTGGAATTCTGAGCGCGTCGGTCTACGCAAGTAGTGCCGGCAAAATTAGTAGAGACGGTGTTGAACCCGCTGCAGAAGCCAGCCAATACACACATAAGCTTCTGACAGAGATCCCCTGGTCCACGTCGTTGGAAGCGGCTCAGGCGAAGGCGAAGAAGGAGAACAAGCTGGTTTTCTGGATGCACATGCTTGGTAAATTAGACGGTATCACATGAAGTGCCGGCAACAGCCTGAGAGCCGTGTCGCTCTCTCACGAACCTGTCTTTTCGCTGTTGAAATCGGATTTTGTCTGTGGCTGGCATGACATTGAAAAAGAGCCGTATTGTGGCATTTCGGGTAAACATTCAGTCAATAATCCGGCGGTCGATACATCCAACGGCGCTGGTCCGCACAACATTCAAATGTTTGTAATGACGCCGGATGGAATCGTGCTGCATTGCCTGCCCGGCTATTGGAATCCGAACGATTTGGCGTACGAACTGAAATTCGCAGAAGAACTCAACAAAGTGTGGAAGAGCAATGCCTCGCGAACCCAGAAAGACACCAAGTTTCGCGAGCTGCAAATTTATCATGCAGACCATAATCCTGCGGATTTGAAGGCGCGCAGCGTGTTTCAGGGCTTTGATGCAAAGAAAGAGATGAAAGATGTGGATAGCGGAGTTGCGCGAGGCGTAATCGAACACACGCGGTCTGGTGATAAAGTCATGACGACGGATAAAATCATGCATCACCGAATGGCGGAGCAGCCGTTTACGACTTACGCCAAATTCGATGTGGCTGATTTTGTCGATTACGGCAAGCAGAAATATGACAAAAAGAAATTGGATGGCGGAGTTGGCAAGATCCAGTAAGTCAAAGGATTGAACAGCTGGCTGGGTTGCAGAATATAGGCCGTAATAGGCAGGGAGGCCCGAGGCTCTCCCTGCTTTTTTCGTTTCGCTCAAGTCGAGATTCGGAGAACTTCATGCGCCACCTTATCGCCACGCTCATACTGCTCGCGCTTGCCACTACAGCAATTCCTACACGCGTCATCCACGCGGGTGAGGGCAAAAAGAAGCAGCCCCCTTCGGCTGACGACAAGTCGTACAGCGGAAAAGTTTCTGTTCAGAAAAGCGGCGATGGCAAATTGACCGCTGTGAAAATTATCGTGGACAGCGTGGTCTACAACGTGACGCTCGATGACATCGGTACTCAGCTTGGTAAGCAGTACGAAGGGATCACCGCCGAAGTGCAGGGAACGGTGACGGATAAGAAGGGTGAAAAGTGGATCACGGTGACGCATCTTGGAGCAGTCCCTGAAAAGAAAAAGAAGAAAAAGTAAGCGGTTACGGTACAGCTTAGTGATTCGACAATGCTCACAGTAAGCGTAGCCCGAAACGACCGTCACTACCGCGAACTAAAATTTGAGAATTGAGTAATAGATTCTCGGAAGTTGTTAACGTTCGCGCTGGTTTGGCTAATGCCTTAATGTGGGGAAGCTGAGTGGCTTTCTGTACAGAGTGTAAAGAACTTTTTTCAAGGAGTAGATGTGATGAAACAGATACTGTTGATTGCGCTGTTGATGATAGTGGGCATGGCGTTTGGGGCCGATGAGCCGAAGCCGGGCGAAGTGAAGCCACCCGAGCCGAAACCGGTTGAGGCTAAACCTGAAGAGGCGAAGCCTGCGGCGGGAACTCAAGTTTCGAAAACTGGAAAAATGTCCGCGCCGACTGGCGACGACAAAACCATTGTCGCATACCTGCATGTCGAAGATCCAGCAGCGGCAGGCATGAAGAAAAAGAAGAAAGACAAAGGAGCAGTTCACGATGAAAGCATCAGTCTGATGGCTCAAGGCGAAGTAGCAACCAAGTTGGCGGAGTACATCACCAAGAATTCGATGGTTGAAGTCAGTGGGGTTATGGCTGACGGGAAAATGACGGTTTCCAGTGTCAAAGACGTCCCTGAACCTGAGAAGAAGAAAAAGAAGAATAAGTAAATCGGAGTCATGTCCGACAGCCACGAACAAGTCGTTGTTTGCGGCTGTCGGTCCATCATCATCGAAGGCGGAAGCGTTAACGTTTCGTACGTAACGCGAGTGAGCGAGGAAACGTAGTGATGGCAGTGGACACAGAACCGTCCGACTCCAAACCGGGGCAAGCCGCATCGGAACAGATGGTGGCGCTCATCACGGCTGCTCAGCGGCCGTTGTTTGCTTACATTCGCGCGTTGGTTTCGTCCTGGGGCAGTGTGGACGATGTGTTGCAGGAAGTGAATCTGGTGCTGTGGCGGAAGGCGAGTGAATTCGATGGGCGGGGCGAGTTTCTCTCCTGGGCTTGCCGGATTGCGTATCTTCAAGTGCTGGCCCATCGGAAAAAAATCATGCGCGAGCGCTTCGTTCCCTTGGACGAGACGATACTCGCGGATTTATCGGAGCCGTTGGTCCAGCGCGTTCGCGATATCGACCGGCGGACGGAAGCGTTGCGGGAGTGTTTGAAGACGTTGCCGACAGCCTCTCAGCGACTCGTGGCGTCGCGCTATGCCGAAGGCGGATCCGTTCAAGGCGCGGCACGCGAAGTGGAGCGGACAGCGGAATCGGTGCGCGTCACGTTGCACCGCATCCGTAAAGCATTGCTTGAATGCACCCAGAAACGGTTGGCCGGAGCGACCTCATGATGACGATGAATCTCGATGATCTCCTTCCGAACGTCGTTGATGGTCAGCTTTCCGAAGCGGAGCAACTTCACCTCGGTGCACTGCTGCGCGACGATCCTGCGGCGCAACAGAAGTATCTCGACTACCTCATGCTCGATGCTCAGTTGCTCTGGGAGAAACCGGTAGCACGAGCAAGTGCTACTCGCGAGACGGCAGACAGATCGCGCTGGTTTTCGATGCCAGCGGTTCGATGGGGCTTGGCGGCATCTGTGCTTTTGCTCCTTGGGGTGGCGAGTTTCTTCTGGGTGTTGGATCGGCGAACCCAGGCGCGTGTGGAAGTCGTTGATCAGCTTGCGGATTGGAATGTCGCTATTGCCGATGCGCAGACACCGGACGAACGCAAGCAGCGATTTGACGAACGCGCCGATATCTTTTCGAAGGACGTGCGACTGGTCCGCTGGCCAGCCGAAGACAAGCAATTGGCGCAGTCACTGTTCGAGAATGCGCGAGCGATGGCGCAACAGGACAATCCACTCGATGTGGCGGAGCGCTTGGACGGGATTTCGGAAAAAGTGCTCGATTGGATGCACGAGTCCTCGAACACTGCAAATTTAACGCGAGTCACGGCGATGGAGCGGCACTATTTGCGATTCACCGAGCGAAGTTTGGAAAAGCTCCAACGCGCCGCAGACTCCGGTGCACCGGACGAAGCCAAACAGCGACGCATGGATAAAGTCACACGCCACATCGCCAAACGTGCCGAAAGTCGCGTGGCTGGGGAAGCAGAAAAAACGAGAAAAAAGGCGTCGCGATAGCACTCGGGAATGTCTTGCCTCGCATTGAAATTAATCCATGATCAGAACAATTTTCTTTACTATCGTTTGTGCAATCGCAATGACGATCGCGAGCGCGCAGGATTGGCCTCAGGCCTCCGGCCCCAACGGTAACTACCAAGCGGAAGGTATTGAACCGCCGGCGCGTTGGTCGGTCGCTACTGATGAGAATATCCTGTGGCGGCAGAAGCTCCCGGAATGTGGGCAGAGCGGTATCGCCGTGGTGGGTGATCACCTGTTCCTCACCGTAAAGAAGCCCTTACCCGATGGCGGATCGTCCCAAAACGCGACCTCCGCTGATGTGCTGGGATTGTGCTTGGACGCGCGCACGGGAAAGATCCTCTGGGACGTCCTCGTTCCCGGCAAGAAGTCCGTGTCCTATGTCCAAATGTTCATTTCCGAGACGACTCCGATTGTAGACGACTCACACGTGTGGTTCAGCAGTTCCTCGGGTGGCATGATGTGTCTCGATCACAGCGGCAAAGAGCTTTGGCGCCGCGTGTTCGATGTGGATCCGCTGCATGGTGCGCAGTTTTGCCAACCGTTGCTGGTCGATGGCAAACTGGTCAATGTCGCATTGAAGGACTCGCTCACCCAACCGCTAAATCTAAACAAGAACTCGGGCAAGGGGCCGTGGAGTTACCTGCAAGCCTTCGATCCAGCCACCGGTAAACCGTTGTGGACGGCCGAAGCGGCTTCTTCGGTTTTCAGTGCACCAGGATTTTGCAAGCTGGGCGATCAATGGGTTCTGTTCCATGGCCGGGGTGGGCCTCACCACGCGCCCGAAACTCCTTATGGCTTCTCTCTGACCAGCGCGGATACGGGGAAAACGATTTGGAATTGCCCCGTCGAAAGCGGCTTCACTTTCTTCAACTCATACTTCGATGAACGACATGCCTATGCTTTTGACACGAACAAACTGGTGACGCTCGATGTGAAGACCGGTCGAATCGATCACACATTTGATGTGGTTAATAAAGTCGATTGGACTCAATACAACCCAAGCACGCAACGGATGGAATTGAAGTCGGGCGTTGGGTTCGCCAAAGGGCCACACCCCAGCTACCATTCCAACATTCTAGTCGGTTCTCACATGCTGTTCATGGCTCATAATCATCCTTCGATTGGACGCGTGAATGTCGAGTCCGGCAAAGTCGAGTATCTTCACGTTCCCTATCAAATCGTGCGCAAGTCCCAGACCGCCGAAGAGTCGCTCTGGGATCATCACATCAAATCGAATCCTGAAAATTCACGCGGTATGAACGTGAGCGGGGATCGTCGTGAGTTGGGCAACGGTTGGGGGCATGTCACGGTTCCCGCTCCCATTGCGGTCAACGGCAAAGTGTACTTCGTGACGATGCTGGGAACGGTCTACGTGGTCGACGCGAACGCGAAACGCTTCGATGAATCGGCTCTTAAATGGGTCGGCGACTTGGGTCCGGCGGGACAAACTTGGACGCTCGCATCGTTGTCGTATGCTGACGGTCGCTTGTATGCAAGGACGCTCAAAGAGGTCGTGTGTATCGGCCAAACGAAGGAAAAGGATTGATCCATGAAAAGAGTCCTCGCAGTGTTCGGCTTCGTAGCGATCGTGATCATCACGTTTGGTTGCTCGACCGCCACAAGTGAAGAGCCGCGCACATCTCCCGTTATTGGTGTCAGGGCCGATCAGACAACGTTCAAGCTCGTCCGGCCGATTCTGGAGAAGCATTGTTTCGAGTGTCACAGTGGCAAGAAGACTGAAAATGACCTCGATCTTACGAAGCTTGACCCGGATGTGATCCACGGAGCCGACGCTGAAGAATGGCAGGACATACTCGATCAACTTAATACCGGAGCGATGCCGCCGAAGAAAAAATCGACGCTGACGACTGGCGAACGTGAGCAACTCACGTCGTGGCTGACCACTCAGTTGAAAATGGCTGCCGAAGAACGTCGATCCACCGGAGGTCGCACCGTGCTGCGTCGGATGACGCGTTACGAGTACAACAATACGATGCACGATTTGCTCGGAGTGGATATGGATTTTGCCAAGAATCTTCCGCCAGAGAGCGCTGCAGAATTGGGATTTCAGAACAACAGCAAAGTGCTCGTGACGTCGTTTCTGCACATGGACTATTTTCAAAAGAGCGCCAAAGCGGCGTTGGAATTGGCTTTCGGTCCCCAGAGTAAGCCTGTTTCGGTCGACGTGAAGTTCGAAGCAGGAAAGGGTGACAGTGGAAAAGCAAAAAAAGGTAAGTCAGCTCACGAACTTCCGCCATCCATCACAGCGAATGAAACTGTGGAACTGGCATTAAGCGACTTCCCCTCGACCGGCCCCGTGATGGTTCGAGTCACGGCATGGGCGACGCGTACCAGCAAAGGGGATTTCCCTCACATGCGACTCGAATTAGGCGCAGGAGCGGGGGCGAAAGCCAAGCCCAGAGGTGTGGTGGCTGAGGTTGGTGTTGAAGCGGGCGAAAAGGCTCCGCACACGTATGAGTATCATGTGCGAGCAGAGGATTATCCAATCGCGATCGGTTCAGTGTCGAAGTCCTATCAATTTTTCGCTGTCAGCAATCAATTCGATCCAGGGACAGCAACTCTTCCAACTTCAGACTATCCCGTGTTGCATGTCACCAAGGTTGAATTGGTGGGCCATTATTGCAAATCGTGGCCACCGGAAACTCGAACGCAGATTCTGTTCGAGTCGAAATCGAAGGGGGATGAGAAAGCATATGCGCGAGAGGTGATCGAGAAATTCATGTGCAGGGCATATCGACGACCGGTGTCGTCTGAAGACGTCACGCGCATGCATGACCTGTTTATTAAAGTGCGTCCGAATGCCAGTTCGTTTGATGCAGCGATGATCGATACTCTGTCGGCGGTTTTGAGTTCGCCCGGATTTCTGCTCTTGGCTGAGCCTGCGGCGAACAAAGAGTCCGTTGATAAATCAAGGAAGCTGACCGACTATGAAATGGCGTCGCGGCTGTCGTATTTTCTGTGGAGCACGATGCCGGACGATACGCTGCTGACGTTGGCAGGAAAAGGAAAGCTTCAGGATGACGTTGTCTTGCGCGAGCAAGTGAAACGCATGCTGGACGATCCGAAGTCGATGCAGTTCTCACAACGGTTTGCGACGCAATGGCTCGACTTGGAAAGCGTGGATCGCGTCGCGGTGAATCCGGAGTTTTTTCCGAACTTCAAGGACGAACTCAAGCCCACCTTGCGGCAGGAGACGGTGCTGTTTTTCGATAAGGTGCTGCGCGAGAATATGAGTTGTTTCACGCTGTTGGATTCCGACTTTGCGATGCTCAATGCGGACTTGGCCAAGCATTATGGAATCGCTGGTGTGGCCGGGGACCAGTTCCGAAAAGTGGCGCTCAAGCCGGAAGACCACCGGGGAGGCATTCTGACGCATGGCAGCATCCTGACCGGTAATTCAAGCGGCGATGACACGCACCCGGTCAAGCGCGGCGTTTGGGTTTTGGAACGGTTATTGAACGATCCGCCACCGCCACCGCCACCGGAAGTCCCCACACTCGCTCAGCAGGATAAAGTCGGCGTACGGCTCTCGCTCAAAGACAAGCTGATCGCCCACCGGGAGTCACCCGCCTGCTTGAATTGCCACTGCAAAATTGACCCGTGGGGCTTGGCATTTGAAAACTACAACGGTGTCGGAGTTTGGCAGGACACCGGCCTCGTGAAACCTGTGAAGATTGTCGCTAGCAATCCCGATGAGGAGCAGAAAAAGAAGAAGAGGAAGAAAAAGGAGCAGACGGACAAAACGAGCGTCATCGTGCCTGGCCGGGAAGTGGATGCGAAAACGAAGATGACGGACGGCACCACGATCACGGGCATGGAAGGTTTAAAGAAGTATTTGCTGACTGAAAAACGTGATCGCTTCGCGGAGACGCTGGTCAATAAGATTTTGAGTTATGCGATCTGGCGGAATCTTGAATTCTCCGACCGGCAAACGGTTCGTGAGCTAAGTCAGGAATTTCGTAAAAATGACTATCGATTAGGACCGCTCATGACGGCGATTGTTCTGAATGAGGCGTTTCGTTCAAAGTGATATCATGACATGTAAAGGCATCGTGCAGCTCGCACGGCGTTGAGCAAAAACGTATTCGAAAGTTATAGAAAACCAAGGAGTGACATCATGAAGAAACCCTGGCACCTCGATCGTCGGACGTTCTTGCGCGGCGTGGGCGTGAGCCTGGCGTTGCCTTGGCTTGAGGGCATGGCGTGGGGTGCAGACCCTGCAATCCCGACGCGCAGGATGGGGTTTGTCTTCTTCCCGTACGGCGTTCCCATGCCGCCTGAAGAGCATGCTGATCGGCTCAAGTACGGTTGGTTTCCCGTGGGCAAAGACCGCAATTTCAAACTGACGGGAACTCATCAGTCGCTCGAACCCTACCGCGATCAGATGACTTATTTCGGCGGCCTCTCGCATCCTTTGGGCCGACGTGTGCCAGGCCACAAAGCGGGTGATGTCTACTTGACTGGCGCCGACATTAGCGGATCCGGCTACCGACAATCGGTCTCGGTCGACCAAGTCGCTGCAGCCAGCATCGGAGACAAGACGCGGTTTCCATCATTGGTGTTTTCGACGTCCGGCGGCGTGAATCATCAGTATCGCAGCTTCACGCTTTCATACGACAAGGATGGCCGCCCCATACCTTCGGAACACCGTCCGCGCGCGATCTTCAACCGATTGTTCACATCAGATCCCGGGCAAAAAAATGCCCTGAAGCGGCAGGCCAGCGTCCTGGATGCTGTCCTTTCCGAAGCGGAGAGTCTCAACAACCGGCTCGGAGCGCGGGATCGTGTTCAAATGGATCAGTATCTCTCGTCAGTCCGCGAATCCGAGCAACGCATCCAACGCGCGGAGAAGTGGCTCGCCGCCGAAAAGGTGAAAGTCGATCCGTCGGCCATCAATCTGGATGTCGGCCCGGAAGGACCCAAGGACCTCATCCGCTCAATGTTCGACCTGCTCACAATCGCGCTTCAAACGGATACCTCGCGAGTCTTCACCTATCAGATGGGAGGGGAAGTGGAGTGTGTTTCAAATAACTTCCCACATGCCGTTGGACTCAAAGCGACCGCCCACAAAATCTCGCATGAGAAAACGAACTACCAACAGTGGAGCACATTCTCGCGATTCCTCACCGAGCAATTCGCGTATTTCCTGCAACGCCTAAAGTCCTCACCCGATGGCGACGGGACACTGCTCGATAATACGCAGCTTCTGTACGGATGCTGCACGAGCCATACGCACGTCGCCCACAACTACCCGCTGATCCTCGCCGGTGGTAACAAACTCGGCATCAAGCACGGCCAATTCCGGCAGTATCCCGAAAGTGTTCCGCTGTCCAATTTGTTCGTCACGATGCTGGATCGTATGCAGGTCCCGGTCAAAGCGTTTAAGGACAGCACGGGGGAATTGAGTGAGCTGGTCAGTTGATCGAATCAGAAAATCTGATACGTAAGCAGTTACTTTATGAGGGATTTGATTCAATGAAATACACGCTCTTCGCACTCGCCACACTTCTGCTGGTTCCGCTTTACGGGCTCCACGCAGCAGACACGCCCAAGCCTAACATCGTGTATCTCTTCGCTGACGATCTCGGCTGGAGCGACATCAGCATTCACCCGGGCGGCAGTATCCCGACGCCGAACATTGACACGCTCTTTAAGCAGGGCGTCGAGTTGACCCAGTTTATGGGCTGGTGCGTCTGTTCGCCGACGCGCGCAATGTTGCTCACGGGGCGGCATCCGTATCGTGTCGGCACCGGGCCGGAGACGGGCGGGGAATTGGAGAAGGCCGAGACGACGATTGCAGAGGGCTTCAAAGCGAACGGCTATCGCACCGGAATCTTTGGCAAATGGCACAACGGCGATGATCCTGACACGGCAGAATATCGCGCAGCTTTTGCCGAGGCATTTAAGGAGATGCCGAATAAAAAAGTCAAAGGGGGTCTCGGGGTCAACGAGCATGGCTTCGATGAAGCGTGGGTTTATTACGGCGGCGGCGCGGACTACTTCACGCGGCGCACGTCAGGCGGCAAGGGGCCGGTGAGCTGGTGGCACAATCGAGAATACCGCGCGCAGGACGCTGGCTACACAGAGGACTTCATCGTTCAGCACGCGATGGAGTTCATTCGTGATAACAAAGAGAGACCGTTCTTCTGCTACGTTCCATTTCATATCGTACATGCGCCGCTTGCAGCAAAAGAATCCGACCTCCAAGGTGTGGACCCGAAAGTTACCGACGCAACAAAACGCACCTACGCGGCGATGGTGCAAGCGCTGGACAAGAATGTCGCGGCCATCCTCGGTGAACTCGACAAACACGGGCTGCGCGACAACACCATCGTCGTTTTCACCAGCGACAACGGTGCGACCAAAGACGGTAGCAACGTGCCTTTCAAAGGCGGCAAGCATTCGATCTATGAAGGGGGCACACATCTGCCCACGGTGGTCCATTGGCCAAAGGGAAACGTGATCGGCGGTCGGACCTGGAATGGTCTTTGCGGCGCACTCGACATGTTTCCTACGCTGATGGCGATGGCCGATTTAAAGATGCCCGAAACGCGACCACTCGATGGTAAAAACATCTGGCCCGCATTGCGCGACAACACCGCCAGCCCGGTTGAAAGCTATTATTGGTCGTGGCACAATGAGGACGCTATTCGCACCGCCGACTGGCGCTTGCACCGATTCTTTGATCACAACGAATTATACGATATTCGCAACGACGTCGGCGAGACGAAGAATGTTGCTGACTCGAATCCCGACGTCGTGAAATCACTCACCGCAAAAATGAACACGTGGGTAAACTCGCTCGGCGCTGCACTCACGCATCAGCGCGTGCCCGAAAAGCTCAACGCCAAACCCGCACCCGAAGGCGATGTGCTTGAAGTCTCTGTGATTGTCACTGACAAGTCGAAGCCGAATGACCGGCTGATCGTCCCCTTCGCAGGTTTCGAAGGCCATCAATTTGCCACGGAATACATTGAGTATGACATTGCCAGCGCGCCAGACAGTTTACGCCGAGGGTTTTATTACTCGCCGTTTAAAGGCAATGAAAGTAAAGACATGAAACTCGAATTTAAGCGCGGTGAAGGTATCGATCAATTCGGTCGTGAGCAGTCCGTGGCTCCGGAAGTACAAGGCGGTTCCGGCGTGTGGGAGCATCGAGTCATCGGATTGAGCAGCAGCGCTCCGGGCATCCTGCCACGCCACGGTCTCGTTTTCAAAGGCGGGAAAGCCGGCACCTACAAAGTCTATCTCGACAACCTTCGCCTTCTCCACGCGGATGGAACGACCACACCGATTTGGTCGAATGGCAAAGACACGCGCTTCAAAAAGATCGCTGACAGTGATTTATTCACCCACGTCTCGGTACGCACAGTGCCCGCCGCTGATGTTTATAAATGATCATGCCTGTCCGGTTAAGCACCGCCGACAATCGCGCAAGCGATTAATCCACGGCGGTTTACA
>Ga0194061_1000093_pt1 | contig 49763 bp, 47 predicted proteins | sample SepL2221m_MetaG_FD_163423 | JGI IMG/M metagenome (GOLD analysis project Ga0194061, IMG submission 163423) | Anoxic zone freshwater microbial communities from boreal shield lake in IISD Experimental Lakes Area, Ontario, Canada - Sep2016-L224-21m | ecosystem: Environmental > Aquatic > Freshwater >... | reverse complement strand
GTGCGGCTCTTCTCGGCGATCGCCCGGGTGATCCCCTGGCGGATCCACCAATAGGCATAGGTGGAGAACTTGTAGCCGCGGGTGGGATCGAACTTCTCCACGCCCCGCACCAGGCCGATGGTGCCCTCCTGGATCAGGTCCAGGAGTTCCATGTTCCGCTTGGTGTACTTCTTGGCCACGCTCACCACCAGGCGCAGGTTGGCCGCCACCATCCGCTCCTTGGCCCTGCGGCCATTGACGAGCTTGCGCTTCAGAACCGGCACCGCCAGGTCCGCTGCTGCGGCCCAGGCCGATTCATCAGGCCTGGAGCCCTGGCTCAGCTTCAGATCCTCGGCCAGTTCTTCCAGGGCCATCAATTCCTGCACCTGACGGCCCAGGGTGATCTCCTGCTCGTGGCTCAGCAGGGGGACGCGGCCGATGTCCCGCAGGTAGGAGCGCACCAAATCCCCCTCCAGGGAAGGGAGCTGACGGGTTGGCGAGGGGCCGGCAGCAGGCGCGGGTCGGGAGGTTAGGGCGAGGACCACAGCAGTGCCTTGAACTTGTGTAAAGCCTAACCTGAAGAAGTGTAAAGGCGCTCTCAGGAAAGCCGAACATCCCCAGCCTGGCGCCGGTGGCAGGACTGGAAGGCCAGAGTCCCTGGATAAGGCCACACCTGGGCAAGCCCGCCGTCCTTATCCGTGGCCGAGGTGGTCCAGCAGCCATGAGGCGGTGTGCAGATAGATGAACACCCCCGCCACATCGGTGGCCGTGGCGATGAAGGGGGCTGACATCAGGGCCGGATCCAGGCCGATGCGATCAAACAACAAAGGCAAGGCCGCCCCGGCAGTGGCCGCCAGGGTGGTGATGGCCACCAGGCTGATGCCGGCGGCGCCAGCCACCACCCAACTGCCCGACACATGGGCGGACCAGGGCACCACCACCAGCACCATCAACAGCCCCAGCAGGGCGCCGGCCACCGCCTCCCGCCACACCGCCCGGCCCAGCCCCAGGCTCTGGATCCTTTGGGTGCTGAGACCCCGGATCACCACCGTGGAGCTCTGGGCACCCACGTTGCCGCCCGTGCCGATCAGGAGCGGGATGAAGGCCGCCAGCACCACCACCTGCTGCAGCACCGCCTGATGGGAGGCGATCACGGCGGAGGTGCCGGTGTTGGCCAGCAACAACACCAGCAACCACACCACCCGGCGCCGGGCCACCGTGAAGAGGTTGCTCTGGAAGTAGTCGTCCTCGTCGCCCGCCTGCACGGCGCCGGCGGCATAGAGATCCCGGGTGGCCTCCTGCTGGATCACATCGATCACGTCGTCCACCGTGACGATCCCCACCAACCGCTGTTCCCGGTCCACCACCGGCACGGCAAGGAAGTCATAGCGCTGGATCACCCGGGCCACCTCCTCCTGGTCGGTGTCGGTGGCGACGCTCACCACCTCCCGCGTCAACACATCGCCGATGCGGGCGTCGGGATCGGCCACCACCAGATCCCTCAGGGACAGGATGCCGCTCAGGTGGCGAGAGGCATCGGTGACGTAAAGGCTGTAGATGGTCTCCGTGTCCAGGGCGCGGCGACGCACGATCGCCAGGGCCTGGGCGGCGCTGTGGAACTCCTTGAGGTCAATGAATTCGGTGGTCATCAGCCGGCCGGCCGTCTCCGCCTCGTAGCCCAGCAACTGGGCCGTCACCCGGCGCTCCGCCGGGCTGAGCTCCGCCAGCAGTCGGCGCACCACCTTGGCGGGCAATTCATCGAACAGGCGCACCCGATCGTCGGGGGACATCTGCTCCACCAGTTCCAGCACCTCCCCGGAGCGCAGCCGCTCCAGCAAGGTCTGCTGCACGGCGGGCTCGAGGTACTCGTAGACCTCGATTGCCTCGTCCTTGGGCAATAGCCGAAAGGCCAGGGCCTGCAGGGTGCGGGGCAGGGTGCCGATGGCCTCGGCGGCATCCACCGGCTGTACGGGCTGCAGCAGCAGCTTGACGCCGTCGTAGTTACCCGCCTCCAACAACCCCTGCAGCTGCTGGGTCACCAGCTCCGCCAGGGCAGCTCCACCGGAGACGGCGATGGTGGCCTCGTTCATGGCACCTGGCGGTCTCAGCAACGGGCAGTTTATGGGCGGGAAACCGGCCGCCCTCCCCAGGGGCTGCCGCTAGGTTTCGGCCTCCTCGAAGCAAGGCCATGGCTGTGAACGTATCGGATGTGGTGGTCAAAGCTGCCGACGGCACGGACCAACGCCTGGGCGATCGCGCCGGCAAGGTGCTGCTGATCGTGAATGTGGCCAGCCGCTGCGGCTTCACCAAGCAATATGCGGGCCTGCAGAAGCTCCAGGACACCTACGGCCCCCAGGGCCTACAAGTGCTGGGATTCCCGAGCAACGACTTCGGTGGCCAGGAGCCCGGCACCCTGCCGGAAATCCAGGAGTTCTGCTCCACCACTTTCGGCGCCAGCTTCGAGCTGTTCGACAAAGTGCACGCCAAAGATGCCGCCAGTGCCCCCTACGACACCCTCAACCAGGCGGAACCGGCGGGCGATGTGGCCTGGAACTTTGAAAAGTTCCTGATCAGCAAGGATGGCACCGTGGTCGGACGCTTCAAGAGCGCCGTGGCCCCTGACGCGGCCGAACTCACCGCAGCGATCGAGGCCGCCCTGGCCGCCTGAGCCAGGCGCCTGCGGCCACGAGCCGGGGGGCCAGGCGCTGCCCCCCCGCAGCCGCCAGCAGACCGAGAGCCAGGCTGCCGACCACCAGCAGCAAGCCCAGCCCCCCCTGTCCGTCCTGGTGCAGCCGCACCACATCCAGCATCCAGGAGCTGAACGTGGTGAGTGAACCGCAGAAGCCGATGCCCACCAGCAGCAGCACGGCACTGGGCACGCTCACCGGACCCACGAGTGTTCCCAACAGAAACGAACCCACCAGGTTCACCAGCAGATCGGCACCCGCAGTGCCCCCGAGGTAGGGGCCCAGGCGCACATCCACCTGCCAGCGCAGAAGGGCGCCTGGCACGGCCCCCGCAGCCACCAGGAACAGCTCCCAGAGTTCAAAGCGCAGCGGTTCCTTCACGGTCCCCCCACCACCAGGCCCAATTCCAGGGCCGTGAGCCCCGCCAGCACCGAACCAAAGGCCAGCAGCAGGGACTGGCGCCGCTCACCCCTTTGCAGCGCCTGCAGCACTTCCACAGCGAAGGTGGAAAACGTGCTCAGGCTGCCCAGGAAACCGGTGCCCAGCAGCAGCAACAGGCGGCCACTGTCGACGCAGCGCTGATCGAGGGCCACCAGCAAACCCAGCACAAAACTGGCGATCACATTGACGCCAAAGGTGGCCCAGTGTTTGCGGGGGATCAGGGGCTGAAAGTGGTTGACCAGCCGGAAGCGGAGCCAGGCACCCGGGATGGCCCCGATCGCCACCAGCAGGGCCTCCCTCAACCCGCCAACCAACCCCGGCGTGGGGTTCCGGGCCCTGCCGCCGTCTGCACCTGCAGCCAACGGCGCCCATCGGGAGCCACCCACTTGCGCAGCAACCGCAGAGTCGAGCCCTGCTCAAGGGAAACCAGAGCCGGTGCATGGCGCCGGGGGGCACAGCGCAGGGACAGGGATTCCTGCACCAGCAAGGGCTCAAAGGCGACCCGCCGCCGCACCATCGGCTGACGGCGGTCGGCACCACCGGCGGGCAGGGCCGCCGGCGCAATCAGGGCGAACCCCAGGACCCAAGCCCAGCGCCAATCCATCAAATGTCGAGTTGGGCGAAGTCCAGCTCAGCGCTGTGGGTTTCGATGAATTCACGGCGGGGAGCCACCTTGTCACCCATCAGGATCGTGAAGATGCGATCGGCCTCGGCCGCATCCTCGATTTCCACCCGCTTCATGGTGCGGGTCTCCGGGTCCATGGTGGTTTCCCACAGCTGCTTGGGCATCATTTCGCCGAGACCCTTGAAGCGCTGGATCGTGTAGTTGGCCTTCTCAGGAAAGGCATCAATCGTTTTTTTGAGGTCCTGCTCGTTGTAGCAATAGGTATGGTTCTTGCCGCGCTCCACCTTGTAGAGCGGCGGACAGGCGATGTAGATGTATCCGCCCTCCAGCAGCATCCTCTGGTAACGGAAGAAGAAGGTGAGGATCAGGGTGCGGATGTGGGCGCCGTCCACGTCAGCGTCGGTCATGATCACGATGCGGTGATAGCGCAGGGCGGATTCGTTGAAATCCTCCCCCTTGATGCCCAGCCCCAGGCCTGTGATCAGGGCCTGAATTTCCGTGTTTTTGTAGATCTTGGCGTCGTCAGTTTTCTCGATGTTGAGGATCTTGCCCCGCAGGGGAAGGATCGCCTGGAAGCGTCGATCGCGGCCCTGCTTGGCGGAGCCACCGGCGGAATCCCCCTCAACGATGTAGATCTCCGATTCCTTGGGATCACGGGAGCTGCAGTCGGCCAGCTTGCCGGGCAGGGTGGAGCTCTCCAGCACGCTCTTGCGGCGCACCAGTTCCCGGGCCCGGCGGGCCGCCTCAGCAGCATTGAAGGCCTGGATCGCCTTTTCCAGGATCAGGTCAATCACCGTGGGGTTGAACTCCAGGTACTCGCTGAGGGCCTCCCCCACCAGGTTGTCGACGATACCGCGCACCTCAGTGTTGCCGAGTTTTGTTTTCGTCTGCCCCTCGAACTCCGGCTCCGGCACCTTCACCGACAGCACGGCAGTGAGGCCCTCCCGAATGTTCTCACCGGCCAGATTGCCATCGGCCTCCTTCCGTTTGCCACGCTTACGGGCGAAGGTGTTGAGGGTGCGGGTCAGCACCGTCTTGAGGCCCTCGATGTGGGTGCCGCCATCGATGGTGCGGATGTTGTTGGCAAAGCCCAGGATGCTGTCGGAATAGGCATCCACGCACCACTGAAGGGCCGCCTCCACCTGAACCCCATCCTTCTCGGAGTTGACGTAAATGATGTCGGGGTGGAGGGGGTCCTTGTCGGTGTTCATGTACGCGACATACTCCTTGATGCCGCCTTCGTAGTGGTAGATCTCCTCGTGGGCCTCGCCGGCGGCGTTACGGGCCGATTGCCGTTCATCTCGGAAGACGATCCTGACGCCACCGTTGAGGTAGGCCAGTTCCCGAAGGCGCCCGGAGAGGGTGTGGTAATCGAACTCGATACCGCCGCTGAAAATCTCGATGTCAGGCTTGAAGCTCACCGAGGTGCCGGTGCGGCCGCTGTCATCGGGCTCGGAGGCCAGGCTGCCGATGGGGGCGCCCCGCTCGAAACGCTGGCGGTGCACCTGGCCCTGACGCCGCACCTCCACCTCCACCCACTCGCTGAGGGCGTTCACCACGGAGATGCCCACGCCATGGAGGCCTCCGGACACCTTGTAACCGCCACTGCCGAACTTGCCGCCGGCGTGCAGCACGGTCAGCACCGTTTCCAGGGCGGATTTGCCCGTGCGCGGGTGGACGTCAGTGGGAATGCCGCGGCCGTTGTCGGTGACCGAGGCGGATCCGTCCTCGCCCAGGCTGACGAGAATCTCGTTGCAATGGCCCGCCAGGGCCTCGTCGACCGAGTTGTCGACCACTTCGTAGACGAGGTGGTGCAGTCCGCGGGGACCGGTGGTACCGATGTACATCCCCGGTCGCTTGCGCACGGGCTCCAAGCCCTCCAGCACTTGGATCTGCTCGGCGCCGTAGGCGGCACTGACCTTGCTGGCTTCGCTCATTCCGGTGTTTGGCAGCCAGGAAGGCGGGAGGAAGCGAAAAGACGCGACCTGGCAGGCTCAATCTAACACCGATGGCACACAGCCCCTCCCAGGGGCCTCTGAGGCCCCGTTCGCCCTGGGGCTCCACCCCCCTTCTGCCGCCATGTCCCCGTCCGCGTCCGAGCTGCCCCTGGTGATCGTGCTGCTCGGGCCCACCGCCAGTGGCAAGACCGCCCTGTCGATCGAGCTGGCCCAGCAGCTGGACCTGGCGGTGATCTCGGTGGATTCCCGCCAGCTGTATGCCGGCATGGACATCGGCACCGCCAAGCCCACAGCGGCCCAACGGCAACAGGTGCCGCACCATCTGCTGGACCTGCGCCCCCCGGACCGACCGATCAACCTGCAGGAATTCCGGGCCGAAGCCGAGGCGGCGATCACGGCGGAACACCGGCGCCGGGGGGTGGCCTTCCTGGTGGGCGGCAGCGGGCTCTACCTCCAGGCCCTCACCCAAGGTCTGCAGCCTCCTGCGGTGCCGCCTCAGCCCCAGCTGCGCGCCCAGCTCACCGCCCTGGGCCAGGCCAGCTGCCACCAGTTGCTGCGCCAGAGCGACCCTGGGGCAGCCGCCCGGATCGCCCCTGCCGATGCGGTCCGCACCCAGAGGGCCCTTGAGGTGCTCTACGCCACCGGTCGCCCTCTCTCCCAGCAGCAAGGCCGGAGCAAGCCCCCCTGGCGGCTGCTGGAGCTGGGCCTCAATCCTGACGATTTGATGCGGCGCATCGGCCGTCGCACCGAAGTCCTCTACCAGGAAGGCCTGGTGGCGGAAACGGCCCAGCTGCTGGAGCATTACGGAACGGATTGCCCGCTGCTGGAGACCATCGGCTACGGCGAGGCGAAGGCCCTACTGGCGGGCCGTCTGGGGGAAAGCGAGGCCCACGCCCTCACGGCCCAGCGCACCCGCCAGTACGCCAAGCGCCAACGGACCTGGTTCCGTCGCCAGCACACGCCACAGTGGCTGGAGAGCACGGATCCATTGGCCGAGGCCATCCAGAGGATCGGGCAGGTCCTAGGGTGAAACGTTCAAGACAACCTTCACTCGTCCACTCGCCCTTCTGAATGCCTCCCCGTCCCCGTTTCGACCGCCGGGCTCCTGTCCGGGAACTGCCCAACATCAACGACCGAATCAGCTACCCGCAACTCCGGGTGGTTGACGCCGACGGCAGCCAGCTGGGAGTGATCACGAGGGAAGAGGCCCTGGAGGTCGCCAAGGACAGGGAACTGGATCTGGTGCTGGTCAGCGAAAAGGCTGACCCTCCCGTCTGCCGGATCATGGACTACGGCAAGTTCAAATTCGAACAGGAAAAAAAGGCCAAGGAGGCCAAGAAAAAGTCGCATCAGACCGAAGTCAAGGAGGTCAAGATGCGCTACAAGATCGACTCCCACGACTACCAGGTGCGCATCGGCCAGGCCGTGCGCTTCCTCAAGGACGGCGACAAGGTGAAGTGCACCGTGATCTTCCGCGGCCGGGAAATTCAGCACACCGCCCTGGCTGAGCAACTGCTGTTCCGTATGGCCAAAGATCTCGAGGAGAACGCCGAGATCCAGCAGGAGCCCAAGCGGGAGGGCCGCAACATGATCATGTTCCTCAGCCCGCGCAAGACGCCACTCACCAAGGAAAAGGACGCGGCTGCCCTGGCGGCCAAGGCGGTGCGCACGATCGAGACCCGGCCGCAGGCCGAGGCCCGCCTAGCGGCTGAGCCCCGTCCAGCAGCCGAGCCCCGAGCAACGGCGGAAGCCCGACCAACGGCCTAATTGTTCCGTCTCGGCAGCTCACCGCCGAACAGCTCCAGCATCGATCGCCAGCCCTCGGCGGCGGCAGCTTCGTTGAACACCTCCCGCTCGCTGCACATGTAGCCGTGCCCCGCCGCCGCTGCCCGCATCAGCCGATGGCGGGCACCGCTTGGGTCGGCGTTTCCCAGGGCTGCAGCGATGGAAGCCACCTCAGCCGCAGGGATCAGCGGATCGTCGTCACCGCAGAAGCACCACAGACGGCCAGCCACCTGGCCCAGCAGCTCCAGGCTGGGGGGGCCGCCCCCGGGCCGGCCCGTGGCCACACCGGCGCCGTAGAAGTCGCAGGTGGCCCCCACCGACGGCAAGGTGGACGCCAGCAGGGCCGCATGGCCGCCGAAGCAGAAGCCCACGCAGCCCAGCACCGCCGGCGGGGTCAGCGCCAGCTCCCTGGAGAGCCAATCCGCCGCCGCCCCCAGGTCGGCCAGCAGCTGGGGCGTGGTGGTGCGCTCCTTGTGGCTGCGGCCCTCGGCCAGAGAGGCGTCGTCGTAGCCCAGCTCCAGGCCAGGGGCCGTGCGGGCGAACAGGGGCACCGCCAAGGCCCCATAGCCCTGCTCCGCCAGCCGATCAGCCACGCTGCGCACCCAGGGATTGACCCCGAACACCTCCGGCAGCACCAGTACCCCAGCGCGGGCGACCTCCCCAGCAGGCCGCGCCCACCAGCAGCTCAGAACGGTGGGCGCGGCGTCCGGACCCGCCGGCACGGGAATGTCGATCCAGGAGCCTGTGAGGGGTTCGGGGGACATGGGCTGTCGAAGGAAGGTCACGGGAAGGCCGTGGAGGGGGAGGCAAACGATGGATGGCCGCACGGCCAACCGGCACCCCTTTGGCACAGCCTCGTATGCCAAAGAGGGAATTGTCACGGGCCCCAAAGCTCCGTAGGGTGGCCGGCGACAGCCCTGGCACACCGGCGTGCGATTCCACATCCAGCAGGAAAGCGACATCCCGGCGTCGACCCAGCTGTACAACCAGATCTGCTTCGCGATCGCGGCGCGCCATTACCCGCCTGGCCATCGATTGCCCAGCACCCGCCAGCTGGCCATGCAGACCGGCCTGCACCGCAACACCATCAGCAAGGTCTACCGCCAGCTGGAGAACGACGGCGTCGTTGAGGCGATGGCCGGATCAGGCATCTACGTGCGGGACCAGCAGAAGCCCCGCGATCTCAAACCCCCCGCCGGGCTGCGCAGCAAGATCCGCCCCGACATCGACCGGGAGGTGCGCCAGTGCGTCGATGGTCTGCTCAACGCCGGCTGCACCCTGCAGCAGGCCCGGGAACTGCTCACCCGAGAAATCGACTGGCGGCTGCGCTGCGGTGCCCGCGTGCTGGTGAGCACCCCCCGGGAGGACATCGGCGCCTCAATGCTGATCGCCGAGGAACTGGGCCCCAACATCGACGTGCCGGTGGAGGTGGTGCCGATGGAGGAACTTGAAGCCGTACTGGAGACCTCCAACAACGGCACGGTGGTGACGAGCCGCTACTTCCTCCAACCCGTGGAGGAGCTGGCCAAACGCCACGGCGTGCGGGCCGTGGCGGTGGACCTCAACGACTTCCGAGCGGAACTCGACCTGCTCAAGGAACTGCGCGCCGGCAGCTGCGTGGGCCTGGTGAGCATCAGCCCCGGCATCCTGCGGGCGGCGGAGGTGATCCTGCACAGCATGCGCGGCAACGAGCTGCTGGTCATGACCGCGACGCCAGATGTGAACAGCCGGCTACTGGCCCTGCTGAGGGCCGCCAGCCACGTGCTCTGCGATCGCCCCAGCCTGCCGCTGGTGGAGCAGACCCTGCGCCAGAACCGTGCCCAGTTGATGCGGATGCCCCAGCTCCACTGCGCCCAGAGCTACCTGGGAACGGCCACGATCGAACTGCTGCGCAAGGAAATCGGGCTTCAGGCAGGATGAGCTCTGGGGCCCCTCGGACCGGGTGAGCCGGATGTTTCGATCCGTTGCAGCCGATCTCGCGATCATCAGGGAGCGGGACCCCGCGGCTCGCAGCAGCCTCGAGATCCTGCTCTGCTACCCGGGCTTCCACGCCCTGGTGATCCATCGCTTCAGCCATCGCCTCTGGCAGCTGGGGCTTCCCCTGGTGCCGCGGCTGGTCTCCCAGCTGGCCCGCAGCCTCACCGGGGTGGAGATCCATCCGGGGGCCCGCATCGGCCAGGGCGTGTTCATCGACCACGGCATGGGGGTGGTGATCGGCGAAACGGCCGAGATCGGCGACCGCTGCCTGCTGTTTCAAGGGGTAACCCTCGGGGGCACCGGCAAGGAGCACGGCAAACGGCACCCCACCTTGGGGGAGAACGTGGTGGTGGGAGCCGGCGCCAAGGTGCTGGGGGCGATCTCCGTGGGGGCTAACACCCGCATCGGCGCTGGCTCGGTGGTGCTACGCGATGTGGCCGCCGACAGCACAGTGGTAGGGGTGCCCGGGCGAGTGGTTCACCAGTCGGGTGTGCGCATCGATCCCCTGGCCCACTCCGCCCTGCCGGACACGGAAGCCCAGGTGATCCGCAACCTGCTGCAGCGCATCGACGCGCTGGAGATGCAGTTGCTGCAGCTCAACAACGGCCTGCAGGCGGTGGCGGCCGGGGAACCACTGCCTAAGCACACAGGCGGTACGGCGCAGAGCTTGGATGATCGGGAGATCCTGGAGTTCTTCGGGCCCGAAGAGTATCGAATCGCTACCTCGCAAGACCCCTCGGACGCCTCATGAGGTTGAGGGTAAGAACTCAGGCTTCCACACCCTGCGGCTGGAACATAAACATCGAATAGATCACATTCCGCCGCATCCCGGTCATCATCTCCAGGAACATGTCATAGCCCTCGTTCTTGTATTCAATCAGGGGGTCCTTCTGGCCGTAGCCCCGCAACCCCACGGATTCCCGCAGGGCATCCATGGCCTGTAGGTGCTCCCTCCAGAGGGTATCGATCTGCTGAAGGATGAAGAAGCGCTCGGCCTCGCGCATCAGGCCGGGCCGCAGCTGCTCCACCTGGCCCTCCTTGAGGTCATAGGCATTGCGCAGCTGCTCCTGCAGAAACGCCTTGAGCTCCTCCACCGAGAGGCCCAGGAGCTGGACGGGCTGCAGATCCTCCAGCAGGTAGACAAACTCCTTAACTTTGGCCACCAGCCGCTCAAGATCCCATTCCTCTGGCGGCAGATCCTGATTCACATAGGCCTCAACGATGTCCTCCATCGTGAGTTCCCCGTAGCCGATCACCTGCTTCTTGAGCTCGCGGCCCTCCAGCACCCTGCGGCGCTCGGCGTACACCGCCTTGCGCTGGTTGTTCATCACCTCGTCGTATTCGAACACCTGCTTGCGGATGTCGTAGTAGTAGGTCTCCACCTTCTTCTGGGCCCCCTCCAACGAGCGGGTGAGCATGTTCGACTCGATCGGCATGTCCTCCTCCACGCGGAAGGCATTCATCAGCCCCGCCACCCGCTCGCCACCGAAGATGCGCAGCAGGTTGTCCTCCAGAGACAGGAAAAAGCGGGTACTGCCTGGATCCCCCTGCCTGCCTGCCCTGCCCCGTAACTGGTTGTCCACCCGGCGGGATTCGTGGCGCTCGGTACCAATCACGTGCAGACCGCCCGCATCGCGCACCCGCACCTCGTCCTCGCGCACCACGGCGTCGTACTCCCCCTTGACGCGGCCAATCAGATCCCGCAACTGCTGGATCAGGGGGTCTTCGGTGGGGGCCTTCTCGGCCGCCTGGGCGATGCGGTCTTCCAGTTCCAGCACCGTCAGGGCCCGGTCGCCCCAGGCCTTCACCAGATCCCGAGCCAAATCCACCAGGGCCTGGTCGGTGTCATCGCTGAGGGAGCAGGGGTAAAGGGTGCCAATCGCCCGGGCCTCACTCAGGGGCTTTACAGAGACGGCTGTGCCGGGGGCAAAACCGCCGGCACTGTCTCGCTGCAAGGGGATCGGGGGCTTGTGGCCCTCCTCGGGCCGCACCAGCCGGGGCAGGAGCACCTCCCGCAGCTTGAGGCGGGCCATGTAATCGGTGTTGCCGCCAAGAATGATGTCAGTGCCACGGCCCGCCATGTTGGTGGCGATGGTGACAGCCCCGGAACGGCCGGCCTGGGCCACGATCTCCGCCTCCCGCTCCACGTTCTCGGGCTTGGCGTTGAGCAGATTGTGGGGGATCTGCTGCTCGGAGAGCAGGGCCGAGAGCACCTCGGATTTCTCAACGCTGGTGGTGCCCACCAGCACGGGCCGCCCGGCCCCATGAATCTCGGCCACCTCCGCCGCCACGGCGCGCCACTTGGCCGTCTCGTTTTTGTAAACCTGATCGACCAGGTCCGTGCGGGAGCGGGGGCGGTTGGTGGGGGCCACCGTCACTTCGAGCTTGTAGGTCTTCTCGAACTCCACCTCTTCGGTCTTGGCCGTGCCCGTCATGCCCGCCAGGCGCGGGTAGAGCAGGAAGAAGTTCTGGTAGGTGATGCTGGCGAGGGTCTGGGTTTCGGGCTGGATGGGCAGGCCCTCCTTCGATTCAATCGCCTGGTGCTGGCCGTCGCTCCAGCGCCGCCCGGGCATGACCCGGCCCGTGAACTCGTCAACGATCACCGCATCCTCACCGCGGACGATGTAGTTGACGTCCTTGATGAACAGCTCCTTGGCCTTGAGGGCATTGGTGATGAAATGGGCCCAAGGATCGGCCGGATCGAACAGATCGGCAACCCCCAGCAGCTCCTCAGCCTTGGCATAGCCCTCATCGGTGAGAGTCACATTGCGTTGCTTCTCATCGACCTCGTAGTCACCCTCCGGATCGATGCCGTCCTTGGACATCCCCTCGGCGCGCGCCAGCTGGGCGGCCACCTCGTTGGCCAGGCGGTACTTCTCCTGGGGCCTCTCCACCTGGCCAGAGATGATCAAAGGCGTGCGGGCCTCATCGACCAAGATCGAGTCGACCTCATCGATGATGCAGTAGTGGAACTCCCGCTGCACCACTTCGGCGATGTCATTCGCCATGTTGTCGCGGAGGTAGTCGAAGCCCAGTTCGCTGTTGGTGGCGTAGGTGATGTCGCAGGCGTAGTTGCGGCGGCGCTCCTCTGGGGGCATGTCCTGCTGAATCAGCCCCACCGAAAGCCCCAGGAAGCGGTGCACCTGCCCCATCCACTCCGCATCACGGCGGGCGAGGTAGTCGTTGACGGTGACGACATGCACCCCCCGACCGGTGAGGGCATTGAGGTAGGCGGGAAGGGTGGCCACCAGGGTCTTCCCTTCGCCGGTCTTCATCTCGGCGATCTGCCCCTCATGCAGCACCATGCCGCCCAGCAACTGCACATCGAAATGGCGCATGCCCAGCACGCGCTTGCCTGCTTCACGCACCACGGCAAAGGCCTCGGGCAGCAGGTCGTCGAGAACCTGACGCTGGCGCACGGGCGTGGTGGCTTTAAGCAGGGCCTCCTTGAACTCGCCCGTTTTTGCCCGCAGCTGCTCGTCGGAGAGGGGGGCGATGTCCTCCTCCAGCAGATTGATGTCAGAGACCAGGGGCTGGAAACGCTTCAGCTTGCGGGCGTTGGGATCCCCCAGCAGCAGCTTGAGCATGGAGACAGGACCAGCCGAATACGGTCACCCTACACCCGCGAGGCCGCCATCAAGGGGGAAAAAGTGAGGTGGTGCAAGGGTTTTCAGCCGATGCCGCCGGTAGATCCATCGTTCATCCAGGTTGGATCACGTCAGGCGCGAAAATCGGCTGGATCGCCGAAGCGGCCCGTCCGTTGAACACGGCCAGCCCAGCCACCCCAGTGACCCAGCACCTGGACTGCCAGCTGATCCAGCACGGCCCCCTGGCCCTGCGGCTGCTTTGGCGCCTGGGGGCCCTCCAGGGCCTGCTCAACCAGCACAGCTTCTGGGCCGCAGGCCGTAGCCGTTCGGAGCTGGCACAGATGCTGCGAAACAGCCAGGCGGTCGTGAGCGTCTGGCGGGGCCGGGAGCTGGTGGGATTCGGCCGAGCCACCAGTGATGGGGTGTTCCGGGCCGTGATCTGGGATGTGGTGGTGGCCACAGAGCACCAAGGCGGAGGCCTGGGACGCCGCATCGTGGAGGCCCTGCTGCGTACCCCAGCGGTGAGGCGGGCCGAGCGGGTCTACCTGATGACGACCAACAGCTCGGGCTTTTACCGGCGCCTGGGGTTCGCAGGTGACCACGGCCAAGAGCTGCTGCTCAGGGCCGACAGTCCACCCTAAAAGAGGCTGCTGGGCTGGAAAACGAAGCGGATGAAGAGATTCGAACTCTCGACCCTCTCCTTGGCAAGGAGATGCTCTACCACTGAGCTACATCCGCAGTCTCGACGCCTGGCTTGCCGGACGTCGACAAAGTGAGCATGCACCAGCGAGGGGCCCTGGGTCAATCGGCTGGCAAGAGGAAGGGTGGCTCAGCTGCGCGAGCTTGGACCAGGTTCATTCGTAGCTGATGACGACAGAAAGGCAACGTCAAGGCTGCCTGACTGAGCCCCCAGGGCAGCAGAGCAGCTGTGCTGGCGAAGCGGCTGTCTCCATGGGCACGGTAGACACGGTAGGTCCAGAGCGGCATCAACCAGCGGGCGCCGGTGAGGTTGCCCCGATGAACGCGGTAGAAGGCCAATAGTTCTGGAACGGTATGGCAGCGCAGTTCTGGCTGGCAGCGGAAGAGATCAAGCCAGCAGAGATAGTCCTCGTGCGGGCAAGGCTGGAATCCGCCCGCCAGCAGCTCCCGCTTGGCCAGAAGGGTGAGCATGGGAATCACGTTGATCCGCCTCAGGGTGGAGTATCCAAAATGGGCCGGTGGCAGCCTCCAGTCAGCCAGCCTCAGTGCCTGTCCTTCAAAGCGCCCGTAACCGGTCACGCTGATGAGGATGCCAGTCGCTGCGTGCAAAGCCAGCTGGCGCTCCAGCTTGCGGGGATGCCAGAGATCGTCGGCATCAAGAAAAGCAACCCAGGGCGAGGAGGCCTTGGCGAGCCCATGATTGCGGGGCCACCAGGGGCCAGCAGGCTTCCCAGGAGGCCGCTGCGGGACGCTGAGGGGCCTGAGCCTGCTGTCGAGGGCGGCTGCCTCCTCCACAAAAGCAGCCCCGTTATCAATAGAAGTGTCATCGATTAGCAACAGCTCCCAGTGGGGGTGGGTCTGCGCCTGCACAGATGCAATCAATCCCGGCAGGAATGCTTCTGCATTGCGGTAGGGGCAGATGATGCTGACGCGCATTTCGCTCATACTTCCACCGCCAACCAGTGGGGGCAGCGGAGATCCCCCAAGCGTCCATCCTCTTTGATGAGCCAACGGTCGGGGCACAGCACCACGGCAGAGGGATCCCGAAGCCCCACCAGATGGGCGGCCACGGCCGAGAAACTGCTGTTGCTGGTGATCAACACTCTGGCGGCAGCCATTCGGGCCAGATCCTGCTCAGGCGTGCCTTGCTCGATCCGCACTTCCCAGCCAACGATTCCCAGGTGGGTTCGGCACCAGGCGGGATCGTCGGTAAAGACATTCACCACTGCTGGACCAGAACCCACAAACCCTGCCTTCGTTGCCAAGTCAGAACGCGTCTGTATGGCAGCCAGGGCTCGGTGGTAATAGCAGGCCTCCAACGCAAAGAAGCCACTGCTTGGGTGGAGGTAATCCCCACGCCGAACATGCAAAGCCAGGACGGGGAGGGGGCCGACCTGCAGAGGCTTGAGGGCGCCGGCAAGATCGAGCCAGGCCTGGTGGAAAGGTGCCCCGAAGAGAGCGGGATGGGTGGCGTGGGTATGCAGCAAGCGAACGGCTGAGAGCTGATCAAGCAGCGACCCTTGGGCAACAGCCAAGTTGAGGGATTGATCAGTAAGGATCCAGTCAGTGCCGACCCAAGGGCAACGGGCGGCGAACCGGGCCCCGACCCAGTGGTGCCAGGGGGTGCTGCAAAGGGGCAGACATTGGGCCAAGAGAAGACTGAGGGACCGAGGCGTCAAACCCCTCAAATGCCTCAGACGCGAGTGGAGGAGGACCGAATCCACGCACAGGGGCTTGCCGAAATGGCGAGAGAGGGTTTGAGCAAGAACGATCTGGAACAGCTGGTTGCCAAGGCCGCCTTGGAGCAGCAGCCTCAAAGTGGTGCTTGATTCAGCCAAGGCGCACGATCCTGGCCTGGCCAATCAGCATGGCCAGGGCAAGGCGCAACCAAACACTGAGACTGAAACCCAGCCTTCGCTCGAGGCCCAGCAGCAGCAGGGTGAGACGGCGACGGGGCCAGGGATCGATGGGCAGCTGCAGTGCATCGACGGTGGCAAGATCCATGCTTACCCGATCTGGGTCCCGGGATGCATTGGCGGGGCTCACCTCGGTAGCGCTGAGCAAGTGGCGTTCGTCATGGCGCCGAAGACTGGCGAAGGCTTTCATGAACAAGGTGTCGGCACAGATCAGAAGCCGTTCGTCATAGGGACCAAACTGTGTATGCAGATCCCTTTGATAAACCAACGCCTGATGACAGGCAAGCGGAAGCTTTGGAATCCAAGCTCCCACTCTGCATCCTGGCGGAAAGATGGCTGCCCCGAATTGAATGCTGGCTGCCTGGCGAACCTCAGCCAGATCAAGTCCATCGGCCAGATAACTGGCATGGAGAAGGAGGTCGCCTGCATTGAGAAACAACAGCCAGGGTGACGTGGCCCGTTGCCAGGCCGCGTTCATCGCGGCATAGATCCCCTTTGGAGGTTGGCTGATCAGCTGACTGCCAATGGAGGCCGGCAGAGAAGAGATGTGGGCTCTAGCCACGGCCAGGGAGCCGTCTTCGGATTCGCCATCAACAATAACCAGCTCACATCCGAGTGTTTCCAGTTCACGGATCTGCCCGCGCAGAGATCGAAATGTGAGCTCAAGCCCGGTTGCGGCATTGCGCACAACGATGCAGATGCTCAGGCGATGGCTCATCGCCGTTGCCATGCCATGGCCACCAACCCAAATCCTTCGAACGTCTCAAGCAGAAGATCGGGTTCTGCTTCGGTGGTGATGGGCTTTCGACGTTGATCGATCAACGTTGTCCAAACGGGCACGAAGCCGGGCAACATCCTGCTCAACAGATCCGTCAACTGACGAGCTGCAAACAGGCGCTGGCTATTGAACTGCACCAGATGACGGGGTATCTGGGCCACAGGAAGAGAAAGGAGAAAGCGACCATGGGGTGCCACCAGGGCAGCACACTGTTTCACCGCTCGCTCAAATCCATCCGGTGCGATCGCATCGCCATATCGGCCCAGTCCGATGTGCTCAAGGGCGTGCAGTGAGCTGACCAACGGATAGTTGTTGCATAACTCCCGATGGGGATTCAGGATGTCCCCCTGACGAAAGATCAAGTTGACACAGGGCGGCTCAACCATGGGGCGGATGTCGAGCACTTCAATCGGACGGGAAGCGGCGATCTGAGCCACAAATCCATCCACCCTTGAGCCCACATCCAGATGCTGACAGGGCGGATCCCGCAGGACGTAGGTGCTGCAGATCAGATCCTGAAGGAAGTACAGGGAACGCCCGGATCCAGCCCCTGCCCCGACGTAGCGATCGGCAAGCATGGGGGCAAGGCTGAAGGCAGCCCGAAGCTCGCATGTCGCTTGGCGCTGCAGACGACGGAAGTGGTTCAGATCGCGCAGATAGGAAGGCAGGCCGCACAGCGCCAGTAGTTTCAGGGGCTGAAGGCCGAGGTCTTCGAGGGTGTGAAAGGCACTACGGGCCCAGAGTGGTAGCTGCCCGGTCACAACGGGGGAAGGGGAGGGAGGAGGTCCAGAAAGGCCCGATGGTGTTCTAGGGCCATTACGAGCACATTGTCCAGGAAAACCTGGTCGTCGAGGGCCTCGGCTGCAAGGATGCGCACCTTGATGGGGCCCGAGCCCACCAAAGAGGAGCAGGCCAGCAGATGGGTGTAGCCAATTCCTAGAAGTTGCTCGATGCAGCGGGCCCAGGCATCGCTGTGGCGACCCGGCTGCCATTCCAAAGTCAACAGGGGATGGACCGCTGCAAGGGTGCGCTGCGCTCCGGAGAGGACTTCGGGCTCCGCCCCTTCGCAATCCAGCAACCACAGGGAGTTGGTGGGCTGTGGGTTGACCCCTCCAGGCTCGAAGAGAGTATCCAATGGCAAGGTGGTCACCGTTTGTCTGTCCCAGCTGGGTGTGCCGGAAATTCCGGCCAGCAGGGATCCGGCCGTACCAGTTCCGAAAAAGGAAGCCCGCCCTCGTTGGCTGGAGAGGGCCACAGGAATCGGAACGCAGGCGGCTTGATTGAGAGCAAGGTTGCGCTGAAGGAGCCTGAAGGCGCGGGGCTCCGGCTCGAATGCCAGGCAGTCAAGGCCCAAGGATTCAGCCAGGAGACAATAGAAACCCGCGTTGGCACCCACATTCAGGAAGCCTTGCAGGCGCGGGGCAAGGAGACGCAACAGCTCAATGGTGCCGAGCTCATCGGCAGAGCCGCGAAAGCGTTTCTGCGAACCCACGAAGCGGAAGCCATGGCCTGTGTCCCGAGGCGGGCGTAGGTCTTGGAGGGTGTCGCGAAGGCGTCGAAAGGCTGGCCGAAACTGATTGATCACGGGGCAGCTCCAGCCCGGGAGCGAAACACAGCGGGCAGCTTGAACCAGCGCAGCCACCAATGGAGCCAGAGCAGGCGCGGAAGCAACAGGAGAGTGCCGCGGGGATCATGAAACAACGAGGGCACGGGTCGCAGGGGCAGCGATTGCGAGGGCAGGGATTCGATCAGGGCGAGCAGATCCGCCACATAGGGATCGAAAAGTGTTCGGCGAGAACCTGGTGGCAAGGCCACCCCTGCCGAAAGCCGGATCAGGAGCCAGGCGCCCAGGCGATACAGGCGGAATCCCTGGAAGTGATAGAGGCAAAGATTGGCTTGGGCCTTACCCCAGAGATGTTCGATGTTCCAGGGGGCGAGGGTGAGCTCAGGCCGATCCAGAACGAAGACGGATGCACCAAAGCGCTCTGGCCAGTCATCCAGGTAGCCCTGATCCCCCAGGGGACCAGCCCCTAATTGGGCGCTGCAGCGCTCCAGACAGCGATCCTGCCACCAATGCAGGATCCCTAGGGTGGTGGAACTTCTTCGGAAGGGCATGAATTGCACGCAGTAGCGTCCAGCTGTGGCCGTTATATCTCGCTTCGGTGTGTAGGCATGGGGTGTGATCATGCAATCCGCCCCTGAGGATTCGAATCTCGACAGCAAGGACTCTACGGGACCCAGCAGATAGCAATCAGCATCGATGTAGGTGACACAGCTCAGGGTTGGATCGCGGTCCAGCACGAATTGGGGCAGAAATGGTGTGAGTGTCCAGCAATATTCGCCCCAGCTGCGATGATGGCGGGCATGGGCCAACTCCGGGGTTTCGCATTCCTCCAGTGTGAGCACCTTGAGCTGGGGATGCCCCAGCTGATTGAGCAACCGGCCCGTGGCGGCATCCATGGCCAGCACCCAGAGCAGTTGGCCGGGAGCATGGCGTTCAAGGCTACGCAACAGTGCGAGGCCCTGGGGCAGATACCCGCGATCAAACAGGGTGCAAAAAGCCGTGCTGCTCATCTAGGGAGATCTTCAGGCAGCTGGTTGCAGGCTTCAATCACCCGGGACACCTCCTCCTCCGAAAGGAAGGGGTGGATCGGCAGGCTGAAGCAACGGCTGGCAAGGTGCTGAGCAGCCGCCAAACCGAGTGGGTCGGCGCGGTGTTCGCCAAGGGCGGCCTGCTGGGTGCTGAGCAGAGGGTAGTGAATCAGGGTGGCGATGCCGACGTCCTGCAGCCGAAGCCGTATCTCATCTCGGGCCACGGAGCGGAGCACGAACAGGTGATGCACGTGACTGGCTGGATCCTGGGGAGTGGCCAGAGCGTCCAAGCTGGAGTGGCGAATTTCGCTCCAGTAGCGCTGAGCAATGGCCCGTCGACGCTCGGTCCAAGCCTGCAAATAGGGTAGCCGTTCCAGCAGGATCGCAGCCTGGAGTTCATCAAGGCGGCTGTTCATGCCGGCTCGCTCATGGTGATAACGATCGCTCTGGCCGTAGTTGCGGAGCTGGCGGGCGGCGGTGATCAGATCAGGATCTTTGCTGGTGAGGGCGCCGGCATCGCCGATAGCTCCCAGGTTCTTGGTGGGGTAGAAGCTCCAGGCACCGAAGGCACCCAGGCTGCCCACTGGACGGCCTCGATGGTGTGCGCCGTGGGCCTGGGCGCAGTCCTCCACCAGGGCCAGGCCATGGCTGGAGCAGAGGCTGGAGAGGCCATCGAGATCGGCAGCGCGACCATAGAGATGCACCACCACCACCGCGCGGCTGAGAGGGCCGATGCAGCGCGCCACGCTGGCGGGATCGAGGCAGGCGGTGGCCGGATCGATGTCTGCGAAGACGGGGATTGCCCCGCAGCGCTGGATCGCCAGGGTGGTGGCATAGGCCGTGAGTGGCGTGGTGATCACCTCATGGCCCGGGCCGATGCCCAGCGCCCTCAGGCCGATCTCAATCGCATCGAGGCCGTTGGCCACACCCACAGCCGCCTCCGTGCCGCAGTGCTCGGCCAAGGCCTGCTCAAACGCCTGCACCTGACGCCCCAGCACCCACCAGCCTGAACGCAGCACGGTTTCGCTGGCCCGCAGCTGGGCCTGAATCAACGCCTCCGGTTCGCGTTGGAAATCATTGAAGGGGATGGAAGGGGCAGTCACGGGATCAGAGGTAGGCCGGCAAGTGCTGGCGGTAGTAGGCGAGCGTTTGAGTCAGGCCAGCCTCAAGCGAGACCTGGGGCTGCCAGCCAAGCAGTTCGGTGGCGAGGTTGTGGTTGCTGTAGTAGTCGCCGATGTCGATCACCTTGCGTTCGGGAGGGAAGGGCACCAGCCGCCAGCTGGCGCCAGGTTCAACGGCTGTGAGCCGCTCGGCAAGGCTGGCGAGATCGATGACCTCACTGTGGCCAAGGTTGAAGGCCTTGCCATGGCAAGCGGGCGTGGAGGCAGCACGAACAAGCGCATCGACGACGTCGTCGACGTAGTTGAAATCACGAAGCTGCTTGCCATCGCCAAACACCAGGATTGGATCCCCTTTGAGCAGATTGCGAATCCAGATACCAAGGAAGGTTTGGCGAGCATCCTTCACGCGCATGCCCGGCCCGTAGGTGTTGGTCAGCCGCAAAGCGGTGGCACGGATGCCGTAAACATCATGATAGAGAAGGTGAAATTGCTCACCGGCTACTTTGTTGACGCCATTGACGTCAACTGGCCGGATCGGATGGGCCTCATCAACGGGTAAATACTGGGGACGACCATAGATCTGCCGGGTGGAGGCAAACACCACCACCGCCTCGGGAGCCACCTGGCGAACGGCCTCCAGCAGCGCGAGTTGAGATTTGGCGTTGATGTCCAGATCCGTAAAGGGATCGGTCATGGAATCGGCATGGCTGGTCTGTCCGGCCAGGTTGAAGACCACATCAATCCCTTTGAGCAATTCTCGGGTGGCAAAGGGATCACGAACATCGGAGATGTTCACCGTGACGCGATCGCGAAAATCGGTGATGTTGACCAGATTGCCGCCGTATTGGGGAATCAGGCTGTCGAGCAGGGTTACCCGATGGCCCTCGCCCACCAGGCGCCTCGCCAGGTTGCTGCCGATGAAGCCAAGGCCGCCGGTGATGAGGATCTTCATGGTTTACGGGCCGTGACGACAAGATCCAGGGAAAGCTCCGTGCGCTCGTAATGCAGCTGGAGCGGGGGCGAGGAGCGGTAGAGGGCCCCCATCAGATTGAGCGCGGTGTAGGGAAGCGCGCTGAGGACGCGCCACAGACAAGCATCCCCGTACGCAACCAAGTGGAGTGGATCCCGCAAAGGCAGCTCTGTTGAGACTTTCCAACCACTCGATCCCCAGTTGGAACAGAGTGCTCAGGCCGGGATTGGTTCTATGCAGCAACACCAACTCGAAGCCAACGGCCTTGAGGCGCTGGGTGAGGCCAAAGCCAGTGAAGCACTGGGAATCCCAGGGCTGCTCGTGCTCGGGCCAGAGGAAGGGAATGGTGAGTAGCCACATCCCAGCAGGCAGATCGGGAGTGCGATCGCCAGAGCCGAGAAAGAAACACAGCGCGACGATCAGCCGCTTCTGAGAGGATTTCATCCCCTGGCTTCCTCAGCGTCATCCCACAGCAGAAGCATGCCGATGTGCTCAGGACGCCCTGCATCGAAGTCATTGTGCCAGGAACGTTCCGGGCGGTATCCGCGGAAGGCCGCTAGCAACCGCTGCTGATCGAGTACCTGCACCGGATAGGTCACCGGTTCCTGGTAGTAGCCAGGGTTGGTCTGCAGATACCAGCGGCTGGGCCCACGGCGGATCGCCGTGCGATCAATGATCACGGACGCGGGCCTGAGTTGATGCAGCAGGCTATCGAGGAGAGGCCAGGGGTCAGGAATGTACTGGAGGACTGAAGAGAGCACCAGCACATCGACCGAGGGAATGGCGCTGAGCTCAGCGCTTTCAAAGAATTCGATATCTAGGCCATAGACCGAGGCCAGGCGCCGTCCCGCCCCAACCATGGAGGGTTGCTCGATCACGAGACGGCGGCAACCAGTAGGGAACAGTTCAGGAGCATTGAGATAAAGCCCCCCCAACCCTCCTCCGAAATCGGCGATAGCCGAGTGAGGTGCGAGCAAGCTGCCGAGGGCAACATGGATCGGTAGCGAAGGGCGTGCCGCAAAGGCGGTGCCATCGCGTTCGTACACGGCAAGGCCATCAAGCACGGCCCTAGTCGCCTCCTCCACCTGCTTGGTCACGAGCGGAGAGTCGTAACCGGTGGCCTCCGCCAGGGCGGCCCCATAATTATCAAAGGGCCCCTTCATGGGCAGGCGGCTAGGGATCAGCCGCCGCACTATGGGACCCAGGAGCCTGCGAAGGCGTTGAATCAAAGACTTGTAATTGGAGTCCACCGTAGGACCTCAGGGACCGGGCCTGCGGGGTGCAAAACGAGAATGCACCAGCGACCGGAGGCGGGTCAGCAAACGGCGGGGCAAGGGGGCAGGGGCGAGCTGCCGGGCGTAGGCGGCAACGATGCTTGGATCTTCCTCTACCTTTTGCCGCTGTAAAATTAATGGCCGATCCGTAAGCGTCGCCTCGAGGGAAGCAGAAGGAGCGCAGTGCTCACCCGAGTAATCCAGGCCGATGTTGCGAACAAGGGATCGGCCCGGATGCAGGGTGTAGCGATCGGCGAGAAAGCAACTGGCATGCCAGCAGATTGCCCAGCTGCGGGAGCGGCCAGCCGCCTTGGCATCAAGTAGCTGCAGGTTGGGTATCCGACCACCCAGATCGAAGTCCAAGGCAAGACCCCGCTCACGGATTTCGTAAGCCATCATAGCGGCATCGGATCGGAACAAATTCCAACGATCCCTCCAGGTGGCCCAACCCCAGCAATCGGCTCCACGGAGGAAAAATGTGTCGGGGAGTTCTTCAAGAATCGGCGGGGTGAAACCATGAATGGAGGCCACAGACGGTACATCGGCGTAGCATTGAAGACCATCCAACATGTACGCGAGGAAATGTGGTGATGTGAGAATATCGTCTTCGAGAACGATCAACTGGGAATGCTGATCAAACACCTTGCTCACGCCCTCAGTAAGTGCCCTATACAGGCCGCGATTAATTGAGGAGTTGTGAATCTGCAGGTCAATTGCATTGGAGTACTGCTCAGCAACGATGTGGCATGCCTGGACGGCAGGGGTGTCTTGCTCACCTCGGGGGCCATCCAGAAACAGATGCACTTGGTGTGGTCTATCATCAAGTTGAACCTGTAGAGCATGCAGAACACGAGCAAGATGGGCGGGACGCCGATAGGCAAACAAAGCGATGGCTGTGGTATCACTCATGCAGCACAAAACAGAATGTCACGATAGGTTCCGCTGTCGGTGAGTACTTCCATGTGCCGATAGCCGGCTGCCTCAAGATGGATTGGAACGGCATTATGGCGGCACTCCGCCAAGATCCAGCGTGGGCGATAAAGGTTAAGATCTAGGCCCCTTAATACGGCCAATTCGTTACCTTCTACATCCAGGCTAAGCAGGTCAAAATTGGCAGGGGCACCTACCTCGTCCAGCAGACTTGTCAAGGTGCGTGCCTCAGCTCCAAAACGATGCCGCTGTGCTGCATCCACAAGGAATGGCAAGCCACGATCAGCCTGTTGGAGTACTTCAACTCGGCTCAAGTCGAGCCCATGAGCCACTGACATGAGATCGGAATATTCCATTTCCACGAAGGTGTCTGTATAGGCCGAATCAACACAAGCTGCACAGCGGAAGGCAGGAATAGATCCAAAAGAACGGTTTTGTACACATTCCAAAAACCGGAGAGGGCTGGGTTCAATCAATAAACCGCACCAGCCAAAATGATGCTGCAGCAAATAGGTGTTGGATTGTCGCAGTCCATCGTTCGCACCGAGCTCAACGTAATATCCGCCTTGTCGCACTGGCTGAATAATCTGAACTAAGCGCTTGTCAATTCCATTGAGGCCATAACTTCCCCCATGAAACAGGGTACGAAAGAGGCGGTTAAAATGACGAAAGCGGAGAGAACGGAGCGCTTTTCTCAGTGAAGACATCCGTCAAGCATGCAAGTAATGAGACGCAAAGATTAAGTCGTATACCAGTGGAGTCGACACAATTGACTTCCGCCAGATGTCATAAGAAGGCCACTGAGAAGAGAGCTTAGGTCGCGTGTGTGCATAAACCTGTTGCGAACCGAACTGATTTCTTGAAAAATTTACTTGCATCGCAAGCTTCCAGCTACCCAATTCCGGAGGTGCATCTCTGTGTAGCCCTCGGTTGTCGGAGATGTACAGGGAACCCTTCGGCCCAGTGAAGAGAGAACGATTTGAATGGGGATGCTCTTTCCATACTGTACTGACCGAAACGGGTTCTGCACTCCAAATTTTCTTGCTGCCAGGTCGATGGCTCGCCGCTACATATTCTAGCGGCCCTGATGAGGCATCCACGTCGGAGAGATTGATGAATAGCTTAATATCGTCGAGATAGTCATAATCCATATGAAAAACTTGCGCAGATGCAATGGCTTGAGCTTCTGAGTCACATGGAAAGCTCGCCCACACAAGAGCAGATGTTACCATAAAGCGAGGGCCTAGAACAGCAGAAGCCAGCCGATTTATCTGCTCAGAGGTTACAATTATAGCAAAAGACTTTAAAGACAGAAGTGTTACATTGTCCGCATCATAACGACCTTTTAATGCAGAATGCTTGTTCTCAAGCTCAAGCAATGACTTCTCATCATGACCATCGCGCCCAACAAACATCAGAGAGGTCAAATCATCGAGCAAATCATCAACATCAATAGAGAATTCACAGCACGCGTAGCCACTGTTGGAGACTTGCTTAAGAACTCTTTGCAAATATGAGTCCTCGTTGGTGTTTAAAAAGCTGCGCCACCTGCGGGGGCCGAAGATGAACCGGTCAATCCACTCACTAAAACCGTGCGACAACAAATAGATTTCAAGCGCAGTTGAGTGCGCCGAAAAGGAATTAATGTGTGCAGACGAAAGTCGACACCGCAACATCTCAACCAGAGACGCAGGGTAAAAGATGAAGGTGCGAATGCGGCGAAGGATACTCCGTAAAGACAAATTTTTTTTTGACTGAATCATTGAAATACGAATTTAAATATACTTCTTGACTTTCTTGTATGATTGATTGGGCGACAACCTAAGAATGCCTCCTTCTACGTCAATCACTGGGTGGCTAGAGCTTCGCTCATGCAAGGCAACAAAGTATGAAGCTGCGTTCACCTCATCGTCTGTAATCGCGGATTCATTCGCAAAGTTTTTTAAACGTTGTTTGCAAAGGCATAGATCCACTTCTATTCGACTTGGAAATAGAGCAGCATAAGGTGGGCGACCCGTGCACACGAAAGGAGTCCGCAAATACGCTAGTTCCAGTGCTACGGTTCCGCGAACGGTCACTCCTAGTTTCATGCCAGCGTTGATCAACTCGATTGTACTGAGAGATGTGGTAACGTTTAAGCAGGTATTTAAGTCAGTGGCTAAGCGCACAAGGGCATTGACTGAGTTCGAATAGGAAGATGGAGAGTTGCTTATACACGGATGTACCTTTAAAACATAGGGGAGATCTTCTTCAATTAGGAATGAGATGATTATGCGAAGCCAATCATAGTACGACGTGGCGAACGTTGGCAAAACACCGTTATGATGCCAATCATCAAGTTCATGCATGTACACAGTAATATAACCTGCTTTCCTACATTGAGAAAGAGCTGCAAAAGACACCTCTAGGAAATTATCGCTCACAGTCGGGATGGCCCAAAAAGCGTCCGAAGTTGTCTTTTCATATGCAGAGACTTTCATGTATGACATTGTGCTATCAAAAGATCCTTTTACTCTCTGTGCGAAGATCCGAGACCCTATTTCGGAGAGCTTAGCAAAGTCCGTGGGCAGTTTAGATTGAGTAAAGTCAACAAAATCAAACTGCCGCGGCACCTTGGAATCGCTGACTCGATAAAGGCAGTCACCACAACCCAACACAAGAGTGGGTACTCCCATCTTAACAGCGGAATCGCATGGTGTTTTGTGATGTAAATACCCAGAATAGATTGCCAAGTACAACTTGGGCTTGATTAACGAAAACAAGATATTTGTCAGCATGCTATATATTTCCCAGCGCTTTAACAGCCTGAGGAATCGACCATCAAATGGCTCAAGGCCGTAGTTTTCTTCTGGAGAGGCAACAAAGCGTAAGTAGGTGGCCATAATTTCATCCGCTGCTGCTGCATTTGGCCATCTCGATGCATAGAGTGATGCAACAGTTCTAAAAGAAGTGGGCACCTCACCCATGGATTTCATGAACAATTCAAATGAAGAAATCAAAGCGGGTAGTGGTAGAATTAAATGTCCATTGTAAAGCATTTCAACATACCAACTCAAGTCTCTCCATAATTCGCGGACAAATCCCAGTAAAGCCCTGAACGTTGATTTCTCAGCAGCCATAAAGCTGCTAAGGAACATGATATCTACACCAATGGCTAGGGTTGCATTGCGTTGTGCCTCACCGCGCAAGAAGTGCAAAAGCCTAAGGTCAGCACCTCGATAGACTGCGTAGCAAGCAACTGTGATCATTGGGTTGATAGTAAAGTAAGGGCGAAGTACGGCAACACCTCAAGCTTGAAGTGCCTTTTTCGACCAGTCCTAGTCATGCTAGGTGTGTTGCGCTTCAGCGCAGCTGCAATGAAAGAATCAATTGTGAGGTTCTTTTGTAATGCTCTTGTGCAGGCAAATCATCCTGGGCTAGTCTGCCACAATAGCTCTGAGATTATTATTCATGGCAAATTAACCGTTCAAGGGCGCGTAAACATTGGCAGAAGAACTCGCGTTATCATTGAGAGTGGATGTCATTTGATCTTGGAAGGAGAAAATGATATTCTCGACGATGTACTGATCGGCCCAGGCTCGCAAATGGTGATCGGAAGAGGCGCCTCAATACAAGAGCATTGTACCCTACTTGGCCAAGTCGCTATTGGGGCATATAGTTTGTTGGCCCCAAGAGTATTTGCCAGCTCTGGTCAGCATGCGTTTAAAGGACAGGGAAATTTGCCGGCTTGGTCAATGATTCGGCTACAAGATCATCTTCAGCCGTGTTATGGAGGGCCGATCAAAGTGGGACGTGATTGCTGGATTGGCATCAACACTGTCATCTTGCCTGGATGCAAGCTGGCTCAAGGGTCAATAGTGGGCGCAGCATCAGTTCTTATGGGTAGTTATTACTGCACGAAGTACTCAGTCATTGCTGGAGCGCCAGCGGCTTATGTTGGTCGACGATGGACTGACCCTTCATTGCAGCTTTCACAGGATGAACTACACGATTGACTTATAAATTGGGATTACCCGTTATCCAAGATTTTAATAAATAGACTTGTAAATGAAGCTCACTATCTCATGAGGCCGAATGTTCATAAAAGCTGATCCAGGCTGAGGGGAGTACCACGGCTATAGGATCGATTGGATGTGCGGCCAAGCAGCTGTCGATAGAGCTGTGGTGGAGCTCCATGGCCAGGGCGAATGATACGGATATTATCGACAGTGAAGGCATCGCCTTCTGCAATGTCTGCCGAGGCATAAATGGATCTTCGGTAGACCAAGTTCTTCTTCTCGGCCTCAGTGGGGCCGTAGCACACTTGTCCAAGTGCTTGCCAGGCCCCCTGAATCTCATAGACCAGCTGGCCTAGCTCTGAAGGTTCCAGTGAAAAGGCGGAATCAACTCCCCCATCAGCCCGGGCCAACGTGAAGTGTTTCTCGACCACGCTGGCGCCGAGGGCCACTGCAGCCACAGCCACACCTAAGCCCATGGTGTGATCAGAAAGTCCTACTTCGCAACGGAACAACTCTCGGAGATGGGGAATTGTGCGTACATTCGTATTGTCCGGGGTGGCGGGGTATGTACTCGTGCATTTTAGTAGAATGAGTTCTCGACATCCTGCTTCGCGCGCAGCTCGCACAGCATTCTCGAGTTCACCTAGGTTGGCCATGCCTGTAGACATGATCAGAGGCTTTCCGGTACTGGCGGCTTTCTCAATGAGTGGTAAGTGATTGTTCTCGAAGCTGGCTATCTTGAAAGCGGGAACTCCGAGCTCCTGTAGAAAGTCAACAGCGGTTTCATCAAACGGGGAACTGAAACAGATCAGACCCAACTCATGAGCTCGTTTCATGATTGGGCTGTGCCACTCCCATGGTGTGTACGCTTGCTTGTATAAGTCATGGAGATTCTGTCCAGACCACAGGGAGTCGGGATCGTTGATCTCAAAACTGCCTCCCCGTACGTCAAGCGTCATCGTGTCGGCTGTGTAGGTCTGCAGCTTGATGGCATCGGCACCAGCCTGCGCGGCTGCCTCGACGATGGCAAGGGCCCGATCCAGGCTCTGATTGTGATTTCCGCTCATTTCGGCGATCACAAAGGGAGGGTGGGCAATTCCGATAGACCTTCCGGCAATCTGAATGGCCATTGCTAAGCTTCAGATCAAATTGAAGTTCCACACTACCATTCAACTCATCGATGATGGCAAAAACTCCGATCATCTTTGATTGACTCTAAAGCTGGTGTCGCCAATGGCTAGGAATGGATTGACATCTCCGCATATGCAACCCCTGGCGTGTGCCAGTATGGCAGTGAGATACAAGGTTTTCGTGTAAGATTGCGATGGTGGGATCGTTAAGTTATGAAGCTTGTATGCCTGCCGAGCGCGGGGTCTTACTCTGAATATCTGAGGAGGATTCTTGATCTATGCTGCATCGATAGGCAGGACTGGCAGGTAATCCGAAGTACTTTGGAAGAGATCAAGCCGGATCTCCTTAGACGATTCTATGCCAACCGATCAAAGTATTTCAGCAATCACGACAAGGGTGAAGCCTATCTAAGAGCTTGGCACTACAGCCAGCTGGTTTTAGTTCTTCATCCTTTGGCAAGGTGTTTACATCTTAATGGCCTAAGTCACCTCAGTGAGCGAGTCTATTTCGCTATGGTCTCCCATACAGCATGTGACATATACTATGAAGTGCCCCTGCCAGTAAGAACCTCATGCGACCATCCTTTGGGGGCTGTAATCGGTAGGGGATCGTTTGGTGAAAATGCATCGCTCCAGTTTTCGAGTGGCTGCAATATTGGTAACAATAATGGTGTCTACCCGGAGGTTAACGGCAATCTGCTTATGCTTCCAGGCTCGAGCCTTGTTGGGAAGTCACTCATTTTGGGCAATGTTGTGTTGGCGAAGGGTGCTTACCTGAAAGACGCAGGTTTGATCGAGAATAAGATCGTTTTCGGGAGCCACCCAGACAATATCTTTAAGAACCTCTCCTCTGAAGTATTTAGCTCACATAGCATGTTCTGCGATGCTGATACAAGGAATGCCCATTAGCTGTCTTCGGAGTTAAATACTGCAGTGCGTCTATTGGCATTGTTTCACTGAATCAGTATCTATCTGAAGGAAACGAAGATTGCTTATATCCTAGCCTTCAGGTGTGGGAACTGACAGGTTCGGTAATTCTCCCCTCGCCGCGATCCTGATGTCTGATCTGGCAGGCGGATAATTGCGAAAGCCAAGAATCTCTTTGTCATGCGCCGTAAGATCATCGCGACGATGGAGATGCTCTGTGTATGGAAACAGAAACTGCTGGTGCATCCACCATCTGTTATAGGCAAATGCTACGATCGGACGCGGAGTTGAGGATATCTTTCGAGAAGAAGAGTGCCAAAGGGAGGAGTGGAGTACAAGCAGGTCACCACGATTTGCCAGGATCGGAATGCAGAGATTTCGATCACTTTCATTGGGATAGCGTGGCATGCGGTGACTGCCAGGCACCACTTCGGTGGGGCCATCGCTAGAAGCCACATCAGACAAGTAAAGGAAGCAATGCAGCGAGATGCTTGGCCAAACTCCAGGCAATCGAGAATCAAGATGAAGGTGCTGCGGATCACAGGGGCTGATCAGATTTCGATACTGCAGTCTTGCCAATTGGTACGGGAACTCTTCCCCATAGGCTTCACGTTGAAAGTAGTAGTGGACAAGTTGATTTAGTCTTGGCTCAAGCGTGATGCGGAAGAGCTCATTATCAAGCTCAAGCAGGTTTGGATAAGAAATACATTCTCCTAGCTTGGAGTCTTGATCATTGTGAAGGGCAGGAACTGTTGATAGCAGACTAAGAATAGCTTCGGTCTCACAATGGTCAAGATATCGTTTCCACTGCCAGTACCCTTGGCTGTCTAGAGCGGTGGCAGCGGCAACTAGCTCTTGAAGATTCATGACTTGGCAAGTACATACGTATATGAGCGCGAAAGGTCGCAAGCGTAGAGCGAGCGTGCGAGATTTAACAACTCTGGCATGGCAACATGCTCCACAACGTACTCGGTGATAAGGCAGCGAGCCAAGTGAGCAGGCTTGCCAAGTTGGCTGTGTCGCTTGTAGTTAAAATCTTCAGTAAGCAGTAAAAGTTCAATTGGGAAATCGCCGAAGGCATCGATGATGGCCAAATCATTGTTGCTGATGAACTGTTGGAGTCGCTCCTTGTTCCAATAACAGAGATGATCCGGAACGCTTACCCAATAGGGGCTATCCACCAAGCCTTTATCAGTGAGTATTTTTTGGAGTGGTGAGAAGTCGTTGGGGATTTCAACAACAAGCAAACCATCGAGGCCAAGAAGGTTTGAAAGTAGTTTCAACAAACTTTCGGGCTCACTGCTGTGCTCTAAAACATGGGTGGCATTGATCAAGTCAAATGTGGTTCCCGTAGATATTGCCTCCTGCAGAAGATCATCGGGATTTCCCTCACGGCAGAATTCACGAATGTGCTTGTGCTCCGATCGCAAAGAAGTAAGAGTAAAATCAATGCCTTGAATTGATTTGCATTGCGTAAACGCTGCTGAGAGGAAGTCTCCTTGCCCATAGCCGATCTCAAGCAGGCTAGCTTCTGATAGCGGCTGGCGACCTACTTGCCCGATCATGGCGAGTTTGGCTACCGCCATCGCATGGCGGTATTTCACTTCTTCGGGACGTTCAGGCTGGGAATAAATTGAGTTGTTTTGGAAGTATTGCTTGTAATGCTCGTCTAGGGCTTCTTTTGTGGGCATCTGCTCTACCTTCACGATCGATGGCATGAACACCATGTTGTTCATCTGCTTGTCAAGCTACTGATGATTATTCTACATGATTTCGTAGGTGAAGTGGTTATAGGACAGGAGACTGAAACGAAGAAAGTTCTTTGAGGTCAAAGAGGTCACGCGAGAGAAGAATGTCGGCGATACCGTCCCATCCAACGTTCGCAATAAGATCCAATATGGATAGGTTCTCTTGAAAGCCAGGAAGTGGTTTGCCTTTGGCCCCAATCTGCTGGTAGTGGATTCTATTTGAAGTTAACACCGTTGTGGTGACTTGTTTTAGTTCGTGTAAGCACTGTGAACTTAGCATGTATTCGACTGATCCTACGGGTGTAAGATATTGATCGCATTTCAGTATGGATGCACATTGTGCGATTCGCTTGACGCGTTCCTGTGACATCACATCAGGAACAGTCTCCATTACTTCAGAAAACAGACGAATGTCAGGAAATCTTCCTATGCATCCCCCAAGCTTGGTGCAGGCGACTTGAATGATGCGAATATTTAGGTCTACAAGTCTCATGCTATTCGTGTCTTCAAAAGCAGCGACGAGAAAATCTTTTAAGCTGCTAACGAAAGGGGCAGCATAGTAATAAGATTCAATACGATTAGTGAGTTCCTTAAGTGACTCTTCGAGGCTTGTAAATCTTCCTTTGGACAGCAATACTTCAGAGATGGGCAAAAACTTTGTTGAGCAGTCAACGGGAACTGATACCATGCGTATTATTCCTGACTGGTCGATTATACGATTTCTCGATTGCCATGATTGATGAGAGAACTGGGCTGTATCGTATATTACAAAAATATCACTAGAAAAAATCAAGAAGAAATAGCCAATGTAAGGGAAGAAGTGGGGCTGCATCAACGCAAATGACTTCATCGAATAAGTTTTTCGAAAAGAACTGTGTCGTAGTACGTACCGCCGACAAGAAAGTGGCTACGCATAGTGCCTACACATCGATATTGAGATTTCGCAAAGAGCTTCTTAGAGGCTTCATTGATATCTAGGACTTCTGCCTGTAGCTTATGAGCCATCCATTGACTGCTTAGAAAGGATTCCAGCAATCCAAGACTTGTGGATCCAAGGCCATGATGACGTGCTGTTGGCAATAGACATAGCCCGATGCGATAGGTACGTGAAACTGAGCAGAGATTCTCATAGCATGCATAGCCAATGGCTTGATTCGAACGATTGGCAATGATGACGCGATGATTCGATGTATTCGTGTTGGTGAAGTGCTTAATGATGGTGGCTTGGCTAGGCAAGCTGACTCGATTGCTGATGAGCAAGGCTGTTTCAGGGTCGTCCCACAGGAGTTGAATCACATCAATATCCTCTGCCTTGAACCCACGAAGTCTTAGTTCAGTCATGGCTCGAGCATGCTTGTTATCACATCTTGTGATTTAGATCCCAAAGGTATTCTACCCATTAACTCGATTTGTTCCAGGTGCTTTTGCGGATCGATAGGCTCTGAGCAAAGAGACGCAAAGTCAGGGAAGAGCTGAATTAGCCCCATTTCATGTAATGGCATCAAGATGGTTCTCTGCAAATCCGAGTAGGGCACCAATCGCGTCGGAAGGTTTGCACACAATCTTTCCCAGGTGCTAACTCCTCCGGTAGAAATACAAAGATCAGCGCTTGCATAATGTTCCTGAAGTGATTGAGGAGCACTTAGTACGTTGAGAGGTAAGGAATCAGAATAGGAAATGTTGCGATTGAAGAGGGGCCCTTCGACCACTTTCACATTGTTAACATCTTGAGCAAGACATGAATCTTGTAGGGCAACCAGGGCCTGCTCGGTGAAGCCAAGAGGGTCCTCGGAGCCCATACTTATCAGGACTTCCCAGGGGGGAGACAACCGCTTCCATCTGTGATCAAAAGCTTCTTGTGCATTGACTAGGTCAGGCTTGATCGGCGCGTATGTCCATCCAAGAAGTAGTCTGCATTCATTTCGTACATACTGCTGATAGTGAACAACGAGTTGTTCAGCGCCATAGTTAAAGTCTACCAGAAGGTCGGCGATGCATAGATATGGATTATCGGTAGAATCGGATATAACTACCACCTTCTTGCTGTAAGGCACAAGTTTCAGCACTGCAGGACTTGCCTCGCAGCGATCAATAAGAAGGAGATCAAACCCCCCGACTTCGTTGTTCAAAAAATGATCATCTACTTCTTGCACGTGCATTGGGCGTGTGATTAAAGCCTCGTGAATCAATCGGGGGTTGCTTATCTCTAGGAGGTCGACTGAGTCATTGTCAATTATCAGCGTTACCGCAATGGGTGTTCGAAATGTCAGCTCACGTAGGTAGTAACGAACGCGGGCCAGGTGGCCTCCTCCTTTTGATCCACCGTACGTGACAGAAAGACAGACTTTGAATGGCATCATTGGCTACTTGTCACCAGAATTTAAACCAGTTTGGGCCTTAAGAATGAACAGTTTTTCAGCAAAAAGAAAGTCAACTTCTTCGTCAATATCAACAACTGAATACATTTTCATCTCGTGGCCTATTGCATCTGCCATCGAAACCTGGCCATCCATAATCAGTTGCTCGCAGTGTGACCAGCAGAACTGGCCAGCGTCGTGCCACGCTTTGGGAAGATCTTGGGTCCGCGATAGCTGAAAAGAGGGCATCGCAGCAGATAGTCGATCATCGGGACCTTTCACGATTGCCCGAAAGGGTGTAGCCGGATATGGAGTTACAGCGAGGCAGGTTTGGCTACCTTCTTTGACGATAGCTTGGTAGGAAGCTGAGAGGTCACGTGCTGTAGTAAACACTGCTGTTGGATAAAGGCAGCAGACATAGTCGAAATAATATCCCATCTCAGACAATCTGTGAAGGGCGTCAACAGTTACTGAGGCTGTTGTTGTTACGTCGTCCGATAATCTCTGCTCGCGAAGATAAGGGACCCATGCTCCCGCAGACTCGGCCAAGGCTGCGATCTCTTTGTCATCGGTGGAGACCATGACATGATCAAAGACCTGGCTTTCAATAGCCGCAGCGATTGGCCAGGAAATCATTGGCTTCCCCGCAAACACGCGAATGTTTTTTCTTGGGATCCTCTTGCTCCCTGCTCGGGCTGGGATCAGGCATAGTGTTTTGAACGGCTGACTCATATTGTTGCTGATTAAGTAAATCCTATTGTTGCTCGTTTCGAGGCCATAATCATCACTTTTCAGATGTTTGGCCGAGAAGCGATGTCAGGTCTTCGACTACTTTTTCCTGCTGTTCCTTGAGAAGGCCTGGGTAGAGCGGTAGGCTGATGGAGTTGTGGGCATAGGCCTCAGCCGCTGGGTAGTCCCCTTCCCTGAAGCCCAGCCGGCGGTAGTACGGTTGAAGATGGACTGGGCTGTAGTGAAGCTGCACTCCGATGCCTTTCATCCGCAGTCCCTCAAAGAGGCGCCGGTGGTGGGCCGGATCGGGATCGTCAAGCCGAACGATCGCCAGATGTAGCGCTGACTCCACGTCTTTTGGGATCGCCAACAGCTTTAATGGCAGATCGGTCAAGAGCGATTGGTAGCTGGCGAAGAGGCGGTGGCGTTCGGCCACGATTGAATCTAGGCGTTGCAGTTGGCTTAGCCCGAGTGCCGCCTGGATGTCGGTGAGCCGATAGTTGAAGCCCAGCTCCTGCTGCTCGTAGCTCCAAGGGCCGGCACTTGCCAATTGGAAGCGGCTGTTGTCCTTGACGATGCCGTGGCTGCGCAGATCGACCATGCGCTGGGCAAGCTGCTGATGGTTGGTGGTGGCTAAGCCACCCTCCCCAGTTGTGATGATTTTGACGGGATGGAAGCTGAAAACGCCGATGTCGCTGTATTCGCAACTGCCCACTGGTTGGCCCTGATAGCTCCCTCCGATGGCATGGCTGGCATCCTCCAGGATTGAGATGCCGTAGCGCTGCGCCAGTGCGGCGATCTCGGCCATCGGGCAGCTTGTGCCGGCGAGATGGACCGGAACAACGATCCTTGGAAGTGTGCCTTCCCGATCAGCGTCTGCGAGCTTCTCAGCGAGTGCTTCCACACTCATTAGCCCGGTGGCCGGATCGATGTCAACAAAGCCGACCTCTGCGCCGCAATAGCGGGCGCAATTGGCAGAGGCCACGAAGGTGATGGGGCTTGTCCAGAGTCGATCTCCCGGGCCAAGGCCCAGAGCCAGACAGGCAAGATGCAGGGCGCTTGTAGCACTGTTCATCGCCACCGCGTGGGCGGCGCCCACGCGGTGGGCGACGGCCCGCTCAAAGCTTGGCACGACGTCCCCTTGGGTCAGCGTTGGCCCCCTCAGCACGCTCTCAACCGCAGCAATGTCTGCCTCGGTGATGGTTTGCCGGCCATAGGGGATGGGGCTCTGCTTATGCATGACTCATCAGAATTGCATGACGCTCGCGCAAGCAAGGTACGCCTTCGATTTCTGGGTAGGCCCAGCCTCCGTCGCTGCTCCACCAATACCCAGACTTTTTCTCTAACAATGCGGACGATTTTGGGCAGATAAAGTCGTGCTGTCCACAATCGGTTTCAGCTGCAAGTTTATGCTTATTAGGATCAATGATATAACAGTGGGTTGGATTGAGTTGGTTGAGGGGATGGGGTAACGCGCGGACGGAAACAAGGTGAGCGCTGGACGCAGCAACATGACTTGGTAAGTTTCTGACATAGCCGTGATCCCTCATTCTTGCGCGTACGGCATCTGAACCCATTTCCCAAGAAGGTTCAAACAAAATGAGCTTCCGACGGGTCACACGAAGGAGCTCAGCAAGCAATTCACTTTCACGCCCGTGGTTTGGCTCTAGCGCGTGAATTGTCATCACCACATCAATGGAGTCTGTGGCTAGTGGAATGTTTGCCATATCCGCAGCGAAAAGAGTGAGCTGTTTGGCACAATCGTCCCGCATCATCCTTGAGACAAAGCGACGTCCGGCTTGAATTCTGCTGATCGAAAGATCAAAGGCAAACAGCCTTACCTCTGATGGTAGATGGTGGCTTAGGGCGCTCAATGTTGTGAGTTCCCCAGCCCCACAGTCAAGAATAGAGTCACCAGCTCTGATGTGCTCTTGGCATAGGCTGTAAATTTCGGCAGCATATCTCCGCTGTAACTCAGGATTTTCTTCGGCAATCTGTGTATAGCTTCCGGCCTGCAAGTCGTAAGCAATTTCAATGATGTCTGAGGTGCTCAGATCTTTATTCTTGTCGCGTAGAATGTTGACAATGTTCTCCCCTCTTTCGTAGGCTTGGCGAAGTTCGCCGATGTTCAGCTGGTGGGGCGTTGAGGTGTTAGGCATGTGGGTCAACCGTGGTAAGCAGCCCGGTTAGAACGGTGTAAATTCAGGGTCCAAATGCTCCCGAATCAAGTGGCGGAGTTGCTCAACCGAAAGGAAGTCGGAGTTGGTTCCAGAGTTGTAGGCAAAGCCAGGCTTCACCAAGGACAGGTGACTCTCGGATTCTCTGTAGCGACGAGATACACTGCCATCACTTGGCAGAATCGCGAAATACGGGCCAAGATCGACGGTCGTGAAGCTATCGGAGGCGGTGATCATTTCCTCATGGATCTTTTCGCCGGGACGGATCCCAACAATTTGTTGTTCACAGCTGGGGCCTATCGCCTCGGCTACATCGGTGATGCGATAGCTGGGAATTTTGGGCACAAATAACTCACCACCAAGCGCGCTATCCAATGCCCACAGCACCATTGAGACACCTTCTTTCAGTGAGATGTTGAAGCGCGTCATCTCTGGATCCGTGATGGGTAGCACGCCACTTCTTGCCTTTTTGAGAAAGTAAGGAATCACTGAGCCTCGTGATCCCATCACATTCCCGTACCGCACGACTGAGAAGCGCAGATCACGTGAGCCTCGGATATTATTGGCTGCAATGAAGAGCTTGTCGGAGCAGAGTTTAGTAGCTCCATAAAGGTTGATTGGGGCTGCCGCCTTGTCGGTAGAAAGTGCAATAGCTCGCCTCACGCCAGTGTCTAAGCAAGCCTGCACAACGTTTTCGCCACCAATCACATTTGTTTTAATAAATTCCATTGGATTGTATTCAGCCGCTGGCACCTGTTTGAGGGCTGCGGCATGTATCACGGTATCGATTCCTTCGAGGGCACGGCGCAGGCGGGATTGATCACGTACATCGCCAAGGAAGAAGCGCAGTTGGGGGAAATGCTCAGAAGGAAATTCCTGTTGTAACTCCCACTGCTTCATCTCATCCCTGCTAAACACAACCAAGCGCTTGATGTCTGGATAGCGGCATAGCACTTCAGAAACAAATGCCTTGCCAAAGCTACCGGTTCCACCTGTGATTAGAATTCTTGACTGATTGTCAAATGGCATTGGGAGAAAGTGAATCAGACTTGCGATGCTGTGCTGAGTTGGCGAAAGCTCGGACTGATGCGAAGGAGCTCTTCGTAACAGCCCTGAGCGTGAACGTGTCCTGCCTTTAGCTCAATAATGCGTTCGCATTGCGTGACTGTACTGAGGCGATGAGCAATCATTACAACAGTGTACTCAGGGCCTAGCCCTGCGATCGCCTCCAGCACACGCTGCTCAGTCAAGGTATCAAGCGCACTGGTGGCCTCATCGAGGATCAGCACGTCCGCGCGCTTGTAAAGAGCCCGCGCGATGCCCAGGCGTTGGCGCTGGCCGCCGCTGAGCCGCACCCCACGCTCCCCCACGGGGGTGTCCAATCCCTGGGGCAGGGCGGTGATGAAGTCCTCCGCCTGGGCATAGGCCGCCGCCCAACCCAGGCGGTCGCGGTCGATCAATTCCGGGGCAACACCGAAGGCGATGTTCTCGGCGATGGAGGCATCGGCCAGGAAGATGGTCTGGGGCACATGGGCCAGGTGGCGCTGCCATGACGGACGCCGATCGATCGAACCACGTTGCTCCTCCAGGGGAAGTCCATCCACCAGGATCTGCCCCCGGCTCGGGGAGAGGAGCCCCATCAGCAGATCCACCAGGGTGCTTTTGCCACTTCCGGTGGCCCCCACCAGGCCAATCCACGCACCGGGGCGGATGGTGAGATCGATCCCATGGAGCACCGCAACCCCGCCTTGATGGCAGAAATCCACCTGCCGGAACTCCAGACCCTGCTGAAACGGCAGGGCTTCCGGCTGGTCGATGGGGCCGGCCGATTGCGAAAAGACCTGGGGAGCCCGAGGCTGCTCTAGTAGCTCAAGACCGCCGGCCAGCGCATCGCGATACGCACCCAGATAGGTGGAAGCCCCGTACATCTGCTGCATCGCCGGCAGCAGACGCTGAAAACCAAGCGCAATGGCCCCCACCGCGGGCAAGGCTGCCACCACCCCGCCGCGGGGTAACAGCCATAGCACTGATCCAGCGATTGCCGCCATCCCCGCCGCCTCCAGGGCATAGCGGGGCAGACCGGCCACGGTGTCGGCCTCGGCCTGCAGCAGCATCAGGGGCCGCTGGGCGCGGCGATAGGTGTCCACCAACAGCGGCTGGCTGCGATCCAGGAGCACTTCTCGGATGGCACCGAGGCCCTCCTGCTGGGCCTTGAGAGAGCGCTGGCTGTACTGGTCCGAAAGCACACTGATCCGGTGCAGCCGCCGGCGATTCAGCCGGGCCATGGCCCCATAGATGGCCAGGAACACGGCCGCCAATCCCATGGCCAGGGTGGGCTGGTAGGCCAAGAGGCCCGCCACCAGCACCACCGCTACGATCAGACCCGAAAGGCCCTGCAGCAGTGGGGCCAGGATCCCTCGGCTGATTCCCCCCAGGTAGGCCAGCTGCGTGATCACCTCGCTGCTGTTGCGCCCCAGATGAACGGCATAGGGCTGCTCCAGGGTGCGCCGGTAGCCCTCCACCCCGAGGTCGCTGCCGATGAGCGCAGAGAGGCGGGCATTGACGAAAAGGTTGGCGCCCCTGATCGCCGCGCTGATCACGCCCACCGCCATCAGCAGCAGGGTGATCGGCAGGATCAGCTGGTGGGGGCCGCTGAAACCCAGGATCTCGGCAGCGCTCCGCACCAAGGGTTGGCGCCAGAGGCGGGACGGATCGGAGAGGACCACCAGGAAGGGCACCAGGCTGGCCACGGTGAGCAGCTCGGCGAAGCTGCTCAGGAGCATCAGAGCCACCAGCAGGGCCATCTGAACCCTGCGGCGGGGCTGCACATGGCCCCAGAGCAGGCGCAGCAGGGTTCCGTAGCGCGCCTGACTGAGGTCCGGCGTGGAGGAGCTCACCCAGCCAGCGCCTTCATCAGGCTGCCCATCTCCAACGCCTGCAGCCCATAACTCCAGCCCAGGTTGCTCTTGATCCCCGCCCGCTCCAAGGCCTGCTGCAGGGTATCCGTGGTGAGCACCCCAAAGATCACCGGCACCCCGGTCTCCCGCGCCACGGAGGCCACCCCCTTGCTCACCTCGGAGACCACCACATCAAAGTGGGGGGTGTCGCCGCGGATCACGGCCCCCAGGGTGATCACCACCTGATAGCGCCCGGAGGCGGCCAGGCGCTGGGCCACCAGAGGAATCTCAAAGCTGCCGGGCACCCAGGCCACATCCAGCTGGGCGCTGGTCTCACTGACGTCGATGCCATGGCGGGACAGGGCATCCAGGGTGCCGCTCAGGAGCCTGGAGGTGACCAGATCATTGAAACGGGCTACTACAACTGCGATGTGAAGCCCACCAACGTCGGTGAACCGTCCTTCAAAGATGGCCAAGGGGTCAGATGACGAAGAAGCTCACGCCCCAGTTGAGCAGCACGAGGCCCACCCAGGCAGCTCCCCCCAGCAGGATCAGTCGGTTGGAATTGCCGCCCGCATCGGGGCTGGCGTAGAGCACCGGCACCGCCACGATCAGCGCAAAGGACATCACCACCAGGGCCAGAACGGTGAGGGTGTTGACGATCTGCATGGGTCCTTCCGGGGCCTGGGGGAGCAGTTTATGGATTCTCCCATGGCAGGTCAGGGCCCCCGAGAGGCGGCCGCCGATCCTTCACAACTTGTCGGGAGCAGGCCAACCAGGGCTCCTACGATCACCCCCACGTGGGGGCTCAACGTGGCAGCGGAGGCCGAACGACAGCTGTCCCTGATGGCCGAACCGGTGCTCCAGGGAAGCCTGTTCGGGGTCGCCGAAGCACCCGCTGACGCCCCCAGCAACGGCTCTGGGCCCACCTCAGAACCGGCTCAAGCCTGCGAAACCGACCTGGATGACGAGGCCCTGATCGCCCAGGCGTCGGCCCGGCCCCGCCGACGCCGCTCCAGCCCCCAGGCGCCCGAAGCAGAAGCGTCCGCCAGCCCCTGCGAAGACACCGCCACCACCGCCACCGCAGGGGCCGAATCCGCCAGCGACGACGACCTGCCCCGCTGGCACCACCACAGCCTGGTGGACCCCGAGGTGCTCACACCGATGTTGCGCCATTACGTGGAGCTCAAGGCGGCCCATCCGGACCGGGTGCTGCTCTACCGCCTGGGGGACTTCTTCGAGTTCTTCTTCGAGGACGCCCTGCTGCTCTCACGCCTGCTGGAGCTGACCCTCACCGGCAAGGAGGGGGGGAAACAGATCGGTCGGGTGCCCATGGCGGGGATCCCCCACCACGCCGTCGAGCGCTACTGCGCCGAGCTGGTGCGCCGCGGCCTGAGCATTTCCCTCTGCGACCAACTGGAGGCGGTGCCCGCGAAGGGCAGCCTGCTGAAGCGGGGCATCACCCGGGTGATCACCCCCGGCACGGTGCTGGAGGAGGGCCTGTTGGCCGCCAGGCGCAACAACTGGCTGGCGGCGGTGGTACTGGAGAGGGGCCGCTGGGGCCTGGCGGTCACCGACGTGAGCACCGGCGAGTTCCGCGTCACCGAGCAGGAAGGCACAGACCGGCTCCACCAGGAGCTGCAGCAACTGGAGGCGGCAGAGTTGCTCTGGCCCGTCTCCGCCGGCGCCCCGGGCGGCGCGACGGCGGCGGCCCCCGCCTGGTGCCCCGAGGGCCTGCGCCTCACCCCCCTGGCCGCCACCCCCTTCGCCACCGCCGAGGCCCGCCGCACCCTGCTGGAACGCTTCCACCTGGCCAGCCTCGACGGGCTTGGGCTCGGGGAGATCCCCCTGGGTCTGCGGGCTGCCGGCGGCCTGGTGCGCTACCTCGATGACACCCAGCCCGGGAGCTCCATCCCCCTGGAGCTGCCCACCACCTGGACCGCCGGCGATGAGCTGGTGCTGGACGCCCAGACCCGCCGCAACCTGGAGCTGACCCGCACCCAGATGGGGGGCCAGTTCCACGGCTCGCTGCTGTGGGTGCTCGATCGCACCCTCACCTCCATGGGGGGACGCCGCCTGCGGCGCTGGCTGGAGGCCCCCCTGGTGGACCTCGAGCGCATCCGCTCCCGCCAGGAGGCCGTCAGTGAATTGGTGCACCTGCGCCCCCTGCGGCTGGCGGTGCGCCGACTGCTGCGGCCCATGGGCGACCTGGAGCGGCTGGCGGGTCGGGCCGGTGCCGGCGCCGCCTCGGCCCGGGACCTGGTGGCCCTGGCTGACGGCCTGGAACGGCTGCCCCGACTGGCGGCCCTGCTGCAGGACACCGCCAGTGCCCCGCTCCAAGCTCTCTGCGAGGAGCGGCCGGATCTAGGCGAGCTGGCCGCCCTTGTGCGCCACACCCTTCTCGACACCCCACCCCTGAGCCTCACGGAAGGGGGGCTGATCCACGACGGCGTCGACCCCAAGCTCGACGGCCTGCGCAACCGGCTCGATGACCAGGAGGGCTGGCTCAAATCCCAGGAGGAACTGGAGCGGCGCCGCAGCGGCATCCCCACCCTTCGCCTGCAATTCCACCGCAGCTTCGGCTATTTCCTCTCCGTCAGCCGGGCCAAAGCCACCGCCGTGCCCGACCACTGGATCCGCCGCCAGACCCTCTCCAACGAGGAGCGCTTCGTCACCCCCGATCTCAAGGCCCGCGAGGGCGCGATCCTGCAGTTGCGGGCCCGTTCCGCCCAGCGGGAATACGACCTGTTCGTGCAGCTGCGCCAGCGGGTGGGGGAGGTGGCCGCCCCGATCCGATCCGCCGCCCGCCGCGTGGCGGCCCTGGACGCCCTGGCGGCCCTGGCGGAGGTGGCGGCCACCGGCGGCTACGTGCGCCCGGAGCTCACAAACGACCGCAGCCTGAGCATCGAGGCAGGGCGCCATCCGGTGGTGGAGCAACTGCTGGTGGAGGAACCCTTCACCGCCAACGGCATCCACCTGGGCGCCGAGGATCAACCCGATCTGGTGGTGCTCACGGGCCCCAACGCCAGCGGCAAGAGCTGCTATCTGCGCCAGATCGGCCTGCTGCAGCTGATGGCCCAGATCGGCAGCTGGATTCCAGCCCAGGGCGCTCGGCTGGGGATCTGCGATCGCATCTTCACCCGGGTGGGGGCCGTGGACGACCTGGCCACGGGGCAGTCCACCTTCATGGTGGAAATGAGCGAAACGGCCAACATCCTTCACCACGCCAGCGAGCGCTCCCTGGTGCTCCTGGATGAAATTGGCCGGGGCACCGCCACCTTCGATGGCCTCTCGATCGCCTGGGCGGTGGCCGAGCACCTGGCCGAGTCGATCCGGGCCCGCTCCGTGTTCGCCACCCACTACCACGAGCTCAACGAGCTGGCAGAGCTCCTGCCCAACGTGGCCAACTTCCAGGTGCTGGTGGAGGAAACGGGCGAGCGGCTGCGCTTCCTGCACCAGGTGCGCCCCGGCGGCGCCAGCCGCAGCTACGGCATCGAGGCGGCCCGCCTGGCTGGGGTGCCACCCCAGGTGGTGCTGCGGGCCCGCCAGGTGCTGGGGCGCATCGAAGCCAATAGCCATGTGGGCGTTGGCAACAACGATGGGTCCGTCAGCGGTTCAACCAGGCCCGGCGAAGCAGGGCATTGACCGTGGCGGCCGCCAGGCCCGCCCCCCCCTTGCTGCCCTCCAACCGGATCTGGGGCCAGGGAGCCTCCGCCAGCTGCCGCTTGCTCTCGGCCACCCCCACGAAACCCACCGGCATGCCCACCACCAGCGAGGGCCGGATGGAGGAATCCGGGGCGGCCGCCAAGTCCAGCAACCGCTCCAGGGCCGTGGGGGCGCTGCCGATCAGCACCACGGCCGAGGGGTGCTCGTGGAGCGCCAGGGCCATGCCCTCAGCGGCGCGGGTGCCCCCCTCAGGCGCCACGGCCGGGGCCCAATCCAGCACGCTGCGCACGGGGTTGGCGAAGGTACGCGCCGCCATCGGTGCCACGGCCGCCGCCGCCATGGCGGTATCGGTGAGGATCACCGCTCCGGCGGCCAGGGCCTCCAGCCCCGCGTCGCAGGCACCAGGCCCGAAGCGCAGATCGCTGGCAATGGCCAGATCGCCACTGCTGTGCACCAGGCGCTCCAGCACCTCCTGCTGCACCGGATCCAGGCCCGTTTCCCCGAGCCAGCCGCGGATGCGACGCACACTTTCGCTGAAGATCGGGTGGTCCAAGCTGAGCTCATGCCGATCCATCTCTACTGGGGCGATGACGAGGCCACCCGCAACCGGGCGGTGGAAGCCCTGATCGAGCAATTCAGTGATCCGGCCTGGCGCAGCATCAATGTGTCGCGCCTCGATGGGGCCGATGCCGCCCAGGCGGCCAGGGCCCTGGAGGAGGCCCGCACCCCCCCCTTCGGCGCTGGTGATCGGGTGGTGTTGCTGCAGCGCAGCCCCTTCGGAGGCGTCTGCCCGGCGGAGCTGGGGGCCCAGCTGGAAAGCGCCCTGGAGCTGATTCCCCCCAACTGTCACCTGCTGCTCGTGAGCCCGGGCAAACCGGATGCCCGCCTCAAACTCACCAAGGCCCTCAAGGCGGTGGCCAACGAACGCAGCTTCCCCCTGCCCGCCGTCTGGGACGGGGCCGGCCAGCTGGAGCTGGTGCAGAACACTGCCGCGGCCCTGGGGCTCAGCCTCACCCCAGGCGCCGCCGAAGCCCTGGCGGAGGCCGTGGGCAGCGACAGCGCCCGCCTGGCCAGCGAACTGGAGAAGCTGGGGCTCTACAAGGGAAGCGCCCCGATCGATAAGGGTGCCGTTGAGGCACTTGTGGGCGCCCATGCCACCACCAGCCTGCAGGTGGGAGATGCCCTGCTGGCAGGGCATCTGGGGGAGGCAATCGCGCTGCTGGATGCCCTGATCGAGGCCAATGAGCCGGCCCTGCGCATCGTCGCCTCCCTGTGCAGTCAGATCCGGGGCTGGCTCTGGGTGAGCCTCCTGGAGCGCCAGGGCGAACAGGACGTGGCCGTGATCGCCAAGGCGGCCGGCATCGGCAACCCCAAACGCATCTATGTGATGCGCAAACAGATCCGGGGCAGGCCGCCCGAGCGCTTCCTGGCCCTGCTGAGCCAGCTGCTGGAGGTGGAGGCGGCCCTCAAACGCGGCAGCAACCCCGGTGATGCCTTCCGCGATGGATTCCTCGCCGGTGCGGGCGCCAACGGATAATCAGGCTTCTGTGCTCCCCCACCGCGAGCGATGGCCCTGCTGGTTCAGAAATTCGGCGGCACGTCAGTGGGGAGCGTCGAGCGCATCCAGGCGGTGGCGCGCCGGGTGGCCGCCAGCCGCGAGCAGGGCCACGACCTGGTGATCGTGGTGTCGGCCATGGGCCACACCACCGACGAACTGACCGCCCTGGCCCGGGCCATCAACCCGGAACCCCCCCAGCGGGAGATGGACATGCTGCTGGCCACCGGCGAGCAGGTGTCGATCGCACTGCTGGCCATGGCACTGCAGGGGCTGGGGGTCCCCGCCGTGTCAATGACCGGCCCCCAGGTGGGCATCGTCACCGAATCCGCCCACGGCCGCGCCCGCATCCTCGAGGTGCGCACCGATCGCCTGCGCCGGCGCCTTGAGGAGGGGCAAGTGGTGGTGGTGGCAGGGTTCCAGGGCACCAGCAGCGGCAGCGGCGGCACCGCCGAGATCACCACCCTGGGCCGGGGCGGCTCCGACACCTCCGCCGTGGCCCTGGCCGCAGCCCTCGGGGCCGACGCCTGCGAGATCTACACCGATGTGCCCGGGGTGCTCACCACCGACCCCCGCAAGGTCAGCGATGCCCAGCTGATGGCCACCGTGACCTGCGACGAGATGCTCGAACTGGCCAGCCTCGGCGCCGCCGTGCTCCACCCCCGGGCCGTGGAGATCGCCCGCAACTACGGCGTGCCGCTGGTGGTGCGTTCCAGCTGGAGCGACGCCCCCGGCACCCTGCTCACCAGCGGTGTGGGCCGGCCCATCGGCCACGAGGGCCTGGAGCTGGGCAAGCCCGTGGACGGGGCCCAACTGGAGGTGGACCAGGCGGTGCTGGCCCTCTCCCTGGTGCCCGATGAGCCCGGCGTGGCCGCCCGCCTATTCGAGGCGCTCTCCGCCCGGGGCCTGAACGTGGACCTGATCGTGCAAGCCACCCATGAAGGCGCCACCAACGACATTGCCTTCACCCTCGCGGGCCCCGAGCTCGAGGCCGCCGCAGCGGTGTGCCGGGAGCTGCTGGCGGACCTGGGGGCCCAGGGCACCAAGCTCACCACTGAAGGAGACATGGCCAAGCTGAGCATCTCCGGGGCCGGAATCATGGGCCGCCCAGGGGTGGCCGCCCGCCTGTTCGACACCCTGGCCCGTGGCGGCATCAACCTGCGCATGATCGCCACCAGCGAAGTCAAGGTGAGCTGCGTGGTGGAGGGCAGCCAGGCGAGCAAGGCCCTGCGGGCTGCGGCGGCCGCCTTCGAGCTAGGGGACCACCAGCTCCAGCACAACCCCGCCCCCTGCGGCCTCGGGGATCCGGCGGTGCGGGGCGTTGCCCTCGACCGGGATCAGGCCCAGGTGACGGTCCGCCAGCTGCCGGATCGACCCGGCACCGCGGCGGCGGTATGCAGGGCCCTGGCGGATGCGGGCATCAGCCTGGATGCCATCGTCCAGTCGGAGCGCACCCACGGAGGCGGCGAGAACCGTCGCCGCGACATGGGTTTCACCCTTCGGCGCGACGACCTGGGCCGGGCCCGCTCCGCCCTGGCGCCGGTGCTGGCCCAGTGGCCAGAAGCACGGTTCGAGGAGGGCCAAGCCATCGCCCGGGTGAGCGCCGTGGGGGCGGGGATGCCCTGCACCCCCGGCACGGCGGCCCGCATGTTCCGCGCCCTGGCGGACGAGGGGATCAACATCGAAATGATCGCCACCAGCGAAATCCGCACCAGTTGCGTCGTGGCCGAGCGGGATGGGGAAGCGGCCCTACGGGCGGTCCATGGCCGCTTTGGCCTGGGGGGAACCGCGGTGCACAGGGCCGAGGGTTCCGAGGCTGCGGTCTGAGCGGCCGTTCCACGGGGTGCTGGAGCTCCTTCAGCTCCTGCCCACCAGCTTTTGGCGCAGCTGCCGAATGCGATCCCGCAGGGTGGCCGCCTCTTCGAACTCCAAGTTCTTGGCGGCGGCCTTCATCTTGTCCTCCAGCTGGGTGATCAACTCCGGCAGGGCTTCCAACGGCACGGTTGCCTGCAGGGCCTCCTCGGTGGCCTGCTCCAGCTGATCGTCGTTGAGGCGGCGGGAGACCTCCAGAAACGAGAGAATCGAATTTCCGGCCCGCTTACCCGCCGGAGTCGGTGTGATGCCGTGCTCAACGTTGTAGGCGTGCTGGATCGCCCGCCGCCGCTCGGTTTCGCTGATGGCCTTGGCCATGGAATCGGTGAGGTTCTCGGCGTAGAGGAGGGCCTTGCCCTCGATGTGGCGCGCCGCCCGCCCAATGGTCTGGATCAAGGAACGCTCGGCCCGCAAAAAGCCCTCCTTGTCGGCATCAAGGATCGCCACCAATGACACCTCAGGCAGATCCAATCCCTCCCGCAGCAGGTTCACCCCCACCAGGGCATCGAACACGCCATTGCGCAGGTCCTGAATGATCTCGATCCGCTCGATCGAGTGGATCTCCGAATGCAGATAGCGCACCCGCACCCCGTTCTCCGCCAGGTACTCGGTGAGGTCCTCGGCCATCCGCTTCGTGAGGGTGGTGATCAAGCTGCGCTCCCCCTTGTCGGCCCGCAGGCGAATCTCCCCCATCAGATCGTCCACCTGGCCGTCGGTGGGACGCACCTCCACGATCGGATCGAGCACGCCAGTGGGGCGGATCACCTGCTGCACCACCTGCCCCTCACTGCGCTCCATTTCCAGGGACCCGGGGGTGGCGGAAACGAAGATCGTCTGGTGGGCCTTGGCCCAGAACTCCTCGGCCTTCAACGGACGGTTGTCGGCCGCCGACGGCAGGCGGAAACCGTGCTCGATCAGCACCTGCTTGCGGCTTTGGTCGCCGTTGTACATGGCCTGCAGCTGGGAGCAGGTGACGTGGCTCTCATCCACCACCAACAGCCAGTCATCGGGGAAGTAGTCGATCAGGCATTCGGGCGGGGTGCCGGCCGGCCGGCCGGCCAGATGGCGGGCGTAGTTCTCGACCCCATTGCAGTAACCCACCTCCTTGAGCATCTCCAGGTCGTAGGTGGTGCGCTGCTCCAGCCGCTGGGCCTCCAGCAGCTTGCCCACGCTGTGGAGTTGATCCAACCGTTGCCGAAGTTCGGAGCGGATGGCGGCAATCGCCCCCTCCAAACGATCTTTGGGGGTGACGAAGTGCTTGGCGGGGTAGATGTTCACCGCCTCCAGACTCTGGAGGATCTCACCGGTGGTGGGATCCACGTAGCGAATGGCCTCCACCTCGTCGCCAAACAGCTCGATCCGCACCAGCCGGTCCTCGTAGGCCGGTCCGATCTCCACCACGTCACCCCTGACCCGAAAACGGCCTCGGGCCACCTCGGTGTCGTTGCGGCTGTACTGGTTGTTGACCAGCTCCCGCAGGGAGGTGCGCAAGTTCAGCGTTTGGCCCACCTCAAACTTCACCGCCGCCTTCAGGTACTCCGATGGAATCCCCAGGCCGTAGATGCAGCTGATCGAGGCCACCACGATCACGTCCTTGCGCTCGAACAAGGAGCGGGTCGCCGAGTGGCGCAGCATGTCGATCTCTTCGTTGATCGAGGCCGTCTTGGCGATGTAGGTATCCGAGACCGGCACGTAGGCCTCGGGCTGGTAATAGTCGTAGTAGGAGATGAAGTATTCGACGGCATTGTTGGGGAAGAACTCCCGCAGCTCGTTGCAGAGCTGGGCCGCCAGGGTCTTGTTGTGGGCCAGCACCAGGGCGGGACGCCCCGTCTGGGCGATCACATTGGCGATCGAAAAGGTCTTGCCGGTGCCGGTGGCCCCCAGCAGGGTTTGGTAGCGCTCACCCGCCTCAACGCCCCGCACCAGGCCAGCGATGGCAGTGGGCTGGTCGCCCTTGGGTTCGTAGGGGGCCTGGAGCTGAAAACGGGCCATGCCCGGAGGGGTTCGGGACGCGCCCGTTGCAGAACGCCGACTCTAGGAAGCGAGGCCGCCCACCGGTTCCCGGAATCGCCTCAGGCCACCGCTCCGGCAGCAAGGGCGGCGACGCGGGTGAAGCCCACCTCCAGCCCAAGCGCCCGCAGGATCAAGGCGCTGATCACGCTGTAGACCACGGCGCCGAGGATCGCGCTCACCAGACCGTTCTTGAGGCGGAAGCCGGGAATCAACCAGGCGGCCAGGGCGAAAAGAACGACCGTGATCACCCAGTTGTAGATCGCATTGATCGGGGTGATGAATCCCCCAAGGCTGGTGATCGCCCAGGGCAGGGCCAGCACCAACTTGAGGGGCCAGATCAACAGCGTGCCCAACAGACCGATCACCACGGCGGAGAGGAAGGCCGCCCCGAAGTTCTCCAACTCCACCCCCAGGGGCAGCCAGCCCACCAGCAGCAGCACCGCGGCCCGGATGGGCCACTGCAACAGCCAGACAAAGGCGCCCATGGTTCCGTCGGCGAACTGCTTAAAAACTAAGGAGCGCCCGCGGGCAAAACCACCGCGCGCTCAGTCAGTCGTTACGAAGCGATGCCGTTGGCCACAACGGGCACAGCAGCGAGCGCCTCCCTCAGGCCGCGCACCACCGCCACCATCGCCAGCTCATCCTGGAGTCGGTTCACGGCCGAGCCCACACCAACGCCGGAGGCACCGGCGGCGATGGCCATCGGCAAGGTCACGGCGGAGAGACCCGAAGCGCAGAGCACCGGCAAGGGCTGTCCATCGGCGGCCAACGCCCGGCTGAGGGCATGGGCAGCCGCCAGGGTGGGGGCTGCCTTCTCAATCAAGCCGAGGGTGCCGGGGCTGAAGGGTCTGGCGCTGGTGCCCCCCTCGGTCTGGATCAGATCGGCCCCAGCCGAGCGCAGATCGATGGCCAGCTGCTCCTGCTGGTCAAGGCTGAGCACGTGGGGCACGGTCACCGACAGCACCACCCCGGGCAGGAGAGCACGGGTTTGACGGGTGAGGTCCAGCACCTCCGCGGCACCGAACACCCGACCCTGGGGATAAAACGTGTCGAAATTGCCGATCTCCACCAGGGCGGCCCCGGCGGCCACGGCGGCGGGGAAGAGCGCGGGATCGACCGCCGAGACACAGATGGGCAGCCCTGAGGACTCGGCGGCGAGCCGCACCAGATCGGGGTCGCAGGCGATGTCCAGCAGGTCGGCGCCTCCCGCGCCGGCAGCCCTGGAGATGCGCCGCACCGAATCGGCGTCAAAATTGCTTAAGCCAGCGATCACCTTCAGCAGCCGGCGCTCCGCCAGCGCACGCTGCAAGGAGGGGAGCAGGCTCGTGAGACGGGACATCGGCAGCGCAGGCAGATGACGGCGATTCTCCCATCC
>Ga0194061_1000092_pt1 | contig 49924 bp, 44 predicted proteins | sample SepL2221m_MetaG_FD_163423 | JGI IMG/M metagenome (GOLD analysis project Ga0194061, IMG submission 163423) | Anoxic zone freshwater microbial communities from boreal shield lake in IISD Experimental Lakes Area, Ontario, Canada - Sep2016-L224-21m | ecosystem: Environmental > Aquatic > Freshwater >... | reverse complement strand
TCTTAATGACTTCGGTGCGAGCCACCGGTTCTGCACCAATGACGGCCGCCAGCGCGGCACTCGGAAGTTTGCCGCTGGCGGCTGTGGTTTTGCGTGGCGCCTTGGGTTGCGCGGTCTTCACGGTTGTTTTCTTGGCAGCGACCTTCTTTACAGGTGCTTTTTTGGCTGTAGCCCCCGCAGAACCTGCGCGGGTAGCTACTGATTTGGTAGCAATCTGGGGCTTGGCAGCAGTCTTTCTAGGTGGGAATTTGCTGGGCGCAAACTCGAAGTTCACCTTGCCAGCTTCCGCATCCCAGGCCAGCATCGCCTTGAAGGCGCGCCGGGTGCGCATAGAGACAAACTTGTCGAGTAGATCGGTCTTGCCGGTCTCCAGCAGTTTGTGCATCTGTGTACGCTCAATGGGCTGCTGCAGGATGATCTGGCCCGTTTTGAAGTCGCAACTGGGCGTCGGGTGCGCGTGGGTGGGCACCGAACGGTCACAAACATAGTTTTTGCCGTGCTCGAAGACCGCACCGCCACACTTGGGGCAAACACCCAGAGATTCCTGGGCTGCGAAGTCAATGATTTCGCCACTGTCCTCCCCCTTCTTGTCATCGCCAAAGTCGAATTCGAGTTTGTAGTTCTTGGTTTCGTCATCGAACTTGATGACCATCTCGGCCGTAAACGGCCAGCCTGCTTTCGAGCGGAAGCCGTCCAGGGGGCCAATCTTTCTGTCGCGCAGAAACTGCTCCACCTCGGCCGCTTCAAAGGTGCGCCCGGCGGGTGTCTTGCCAAATGAAAAGCCGCAACCGTCCTCTGTGCCGGACTTGCCGGTGCAGGTGTAGCGGCGGTAGTTTTCCTTGACGATGCCGCCGCAGTTGGGGCAAGGGGCGGCCAACGTCGCGTAGTCACCGGGGATGGTGTCGCGGTCGTACTCCTTGGCCTTTTTGACCATGCGCTCGGTCATGGAAGCAATCTCGGCCATGAAAGATGTGCGGCTGAGTTTGCCCTGCTCCATCTGTGCCAGTTTGTATTCCCACTCGCCGGTCAGCTCGGCTTTGGAGAGCTCTTCTACGCCCAAACCGCGCAAAAGCGTCATGAGCTGGAAAGCCTTGGCCGTGGGGATGATTTCGCGACCTTCGCGCAGCATGTATTTTTCGGCGATCAAGCCTTCAATAATGCTGGCCCGTGTGGCTGGCGTGCCCAGCCCTTTTTCCTGCATGGCTTCGCGCAGTTCGTCGTCTTCCACGGTCTTGCCTGCGCCTTCCATGGCGCCCAGCAGTGTGGCTTCGGAGTAGCGGGCCGGGGGCTTGGTCTTCAGACCTTTGGGGTCCACGGTTTCAGTCTTGACTTTCTCGCCAGGTTGCACGGGCACCAGGCTCTGGCCCTTGTCGCCGTCTTTGGCGTCAGCCACTTCATCGGCCGCTTCCTTGCCGTAAATGGCCAGCCAGCCCGGACGGACCAGCACCTTGCCTTCGGTCTTGAAGTTGTGGCCGACCGCGGTCGTGATGCGGGTGGTGACCTGGTATTCGGCACTTGGAAAAAACACCGCCATGAAGCGGCGCACGACCAGGTCGTATACCTTTTGCTCGGCTTCGCTCAAACCGTGCGGAGCTTGCAGTGTGGGGATGATGGCAAAGTGGTCCGATACCTTGGCGTTATCAAAGACACGTTTGGTGGGCTTGACATACCCGCCCTTGATAGCCATTGCCGCAAAGGGGGCCAGGTGCTTCATGCCACTGTCTGAGAGCATGGCAAAGGTGTCCTTGACCACCGGCACATAGTCCTCGGGCAGGTTGCGCGAATCGGTACGCGGATAGGTCAGGGCCTTGTGTCGTTCGTAAAGGCTTTGCGCGATGGAGAGTGTGGTTTTGGCCGAAAAACCGAATTTGCCATTGGCTTCGCGTTGCAGGCTGGTCAGGTCAAACAGCAGGGGCGAAGCTTGCGTGGTGGGCTTGCTTTCTTCGGTGACGGTGGCCTGCTGACCGCGCACGGCGTCGGCAATGGCCTGCGCTTCGCGCTGGGTCCAGACGCGGTCGGCCTTTTTCTCGGTATCGTCGGTGTCTCGCTTGTGCGCGGGGTTGAACCATTTGGCGGGGTATTCGCCGGCCTGGGCGCCGAAGGATGCGTGAATTTCCCAGTAGTCGCGGCTGATGAATTTGCGGATTTGTTCTTCACGCTCCACCACCACCGACAGGGTGGGTGTTTGCACGCGACCGACGGTGGTCAAGAAAAAACCACCGTCGCGTGAGTTGAATGCTGTCATGGCACGCGTGCCATTGATGCCGACCAGCCAATCGGCCTCGGAGCGGCAGCGTGCCGCGTCGGCCAGGGGTTGCATCTGTTTGTCCGTGCGCAGGGCGCCAAAACCGTCGCGTATGGCTTGCGGCGTCATGGACTGCAGCCATAACCTGAACACCGGCTTGCCCAGGGGCTTGGCACCACCGGCGTATTGCTCGATGAGGCGGAAGATCAATTCTCCTTCGCGGCCCGCGTCACAGGCGTTGATCAGTTTGTCCACGTCCTTGCGCTTGGCCAGTTTGACCACGGCGTTGAGGCGTGATTTGGTCTTGTCCACCGGCTTGAGGTCAAAGTGCGGGGGAATTACGGGCAGGTTGGCAAAGCTCCACTTGCCGCGTTTGACGTCAAATTCCTCGGGAGCCTGGATCTCCACCAAGTGGCCCACGGCGCTGGAGACGACATAGGTGTCGCTTTCGAAGTATTCATCGTGTTTCTCGAACTTGCCCGCGGTGGGCGTGAGTGCGCGCACGATGTCCTGAGCGACGGAAGGCTTCTCGGCAATGACTAAGGTTTTCATCTGACTACAATCCCATTCTCGCGTGCGCGCAGGTGCGCGCATACGCATACGTGGGCGCGCACACACGCACGCCCATACGGTTCACCATACCAAATTTTTGAGTCCCGTTGTCCGACGCGCAGAAAAGAGAGCAAAAGTGAGCAAAACAATGCCCCGTGGCGACACCCGCCGCATTCAAACCCGGCGCTCTGGTGTGCATGGCAAGGGCGTGTTTGCGCTGCAGGATATCGGCGAGGGAGAAACCATCATCGAGTATGTTGGTCAAATCATCACGTGGGCAGAAGCGCAAGCACGCCATCCGCACGACCCCAACGACCCGAACCATACGTTCTATTTTCACATTGACGAGACCCATGTGATCGACGCAAAGGTTGGAGGCAATTCGTCCCGCTGGATCAACCATTCATGCGACGGCAACTGCGAAGCCGACGAAGTGGACGGGCGCATCTTCATCAAGGCGCTACGAGACATTGCCCCGGGTGAAGAACTTAACTACGATTACGGCCTGATCTTGGACGAGCGCTATACCAAGAAACTCAAGGCCGAGCATCCCTGCTGGTGTGCTGCAAAAACGTGCCGGGGAACTCTCCTATCCCCAAAAAAGGGCAGGAAGTAAGACTTTGAGCGGCAAAGGGTTGGCCGAAGCTGGCAATACACCTATACAGTGGCCTTCTGAGGCCATTTGGGAGGCGGTTTCGCCCCGTCTGCCAGGCTTTTCCGTGGAGGTGCTGCCCGAAATCGATTCCACGAATACCGAGCTGATGCGACGCGCCCGTGCCGGTCAAATCGACCCTGTTCTGCTAGTGGCTGAGCGCCAGACTGCGGGAAGAGGCCGGCTGGGACGGCGGTGGTTCAGTGGAAACGATGCAGGCCTGGGGGCTCTGTCACCCTCCTTGATGTTCTCGCTGGGGTTGCCGCTAACCCCGCAGGATTGGTCGGGTCTGTCATTGGCGGTGGGGTTGTCCATAGTTGAGAGCCTGCACCCCGATCTGCAATTGAAGTGGCCCAATGACGTCTGGTGGCAATCGCGCAAGCTCGCGGGCATTTTGATCGAAACCGCCAGTTTGGGCGACGTGCGTTTTGCCGTGGTCGGAGTGGGTATCAACATCGGGCCGCAGGACGGACAAGGGCTCAGCACCCCGCCTGCGTCACTTTCGGAGCTGTTGCCGGCGATCGACGCGCCAGCAACCTTGGAGCGCGTGGTGGATCCGCTGGTGCGGGCGATTCAGCAGTTTGAGGTACAAGGTTTTTCGCCGTTGCGTGCAGCGTTTCATGGCCGCGATCTTTTGTATGGCCAAACTGTCCGGTGCAGTGATGGAATGACGGGCGTAGCGCGCGGTGTGGATGCAGGCGGTGCGCTGTTGGTGCATACTGAAACTGGGTTGAAGAAAATCACCAGTGCGGAGGTCAGCGTGCGCCCAGGACCACCTGCCAACCCATCGTGAAACCATGTTAAGACTCTTTGTACTGATTTTGATTCTGGCGAATGGCGTCTACTTCGCTTGGAGTGAGGGGTTGTTGCGTCCGATCGGGTTTGCTCCCGTGCAGCAACAGGAGCCGCAGCGGCTGTCACAGCAGCTTAAGTCAGATGCCGTGCGCGTGCTGACACCGCAGGAGTTCAGGCACGTTGAGATGCAGGTGCAGGCTGACCTTGCTCCCAAAGAGTGTCTAATGGCGGGACCGTTTGACGACACCCAAGCAGATGTATTGCGCCATGCTCTGGAATCGGCTCTTGCACCTGGTACCTGGCAACTTGACTCCGTGTTGGTGCCAGCGCGTTGGATCGTTTATATGGGTAAATTTGTCAACGCGGAAGCACTGGCAAAAAAGCGCGATGAGCTGGCAGTCATGCGACTGACGCCACAGAGTCTGATCAATCCGACGCTGGAGATTGGCCTGTCGCTGGGCGCTTTTGATAACCAAGCCGCTGCCAATGCCGAACTGGCGCGGCTGAATCTGCGTGGCATCCGTACAGCCAAGGTCGTTTTGGAGCATCAGGAGGGCCAGCAAGCCCAACTCAAACTTCCAGCTTTGACCAGTGAGTTGAAGTCGCGGTTGAACGACATCAAGGCCGCGTTGGCCGGCAAATCCCTGCGCAGTTGTAGTTAAGTTTTGGCAGTGCGATTCAGTCCGAATGGGCAAAACGCACTGTAAAGCAGGTGCCCGGCGGCGACTGGCCGGGGCGACTGTCTTCGAGCGTGATACTGGCGTGGTGCTGGCGCGCAATTTCCAGCACGATAGGCAGGCCTAGCCCGGAGCCATCGGCCTCGGTTCCCAGTACTCTATAAAAGGGTTGAAATACCAGCTCCCGCTCGGATGCCGGTATGCCTGGCCCGGAGTCTTCCACCTGTAAAACCAGTACCTTGCTGAACGGGTCTTTGAGTATGCGCGCAGTGATCATGCCCGGTTTGTCTGCGTTCGATGGTGTGTAGTTGATGGCGTTGTCCATCAGGTTGCGCGCCATTTCTTTGAGAAGCGTTGGGTTGCCCATGAGCGTAACGTCTTCGTCACCTGGTTCAGCGCCTTCGTAGCCGATGTCGATATGTTTGTCCATGGCGCGCGGGACGCAATCCCGAATGACATCCATCGTTAACTTCACCAAATTGCAGGGCTGCTGGCTCATCACCGTGCCGCTGCTTTCGGCGCGCGCCAAAGCCAGCAGCTGGTTGACTGTGTGGGTCGCGCGAATGCTGGAACGCCCAATCTGGCGCAGCGATTGCTTCAGGTCCTCGGCGTTGGCGCCTTCGCGTTGCGCCAGGTCGGCCTGCATGCGCAAGCCTGCTAATGGAGTTTTGAGCTGGTGCGCAGCGTCGGCCAGAAAGCGCTTTTGTGTTGCGATGGAGTCTTTCAGACGCATCAACAAATCGTTGACGGACGAGACCAGCGGGGCTACTTCTATGGGTACAGCCTGGGCATCCAGCGGGCTGAGGTCGTCCGGACTGCGGGCGCGAATACGCTCTTCGAGGTGGTTGAGGGGTTTGATGGCCTGTACCAGTGCCAGCCAGACCAGCAACACCGCCAGGGGCAGGATGACAAACTGGGGCAGCATTACGCCCTTGACGATTTCGGTGGCCAGCACCGATCGCTTATCCATGGTTTCGGCGACCTGCACCAGCGCTGGTTTGCTGTTGGGTAAATCCAGCTTGACCCAGGTGTAGGCTACTTTTATCCCCACCCCGCGGAACTCGTCATCACGCATTCGAACTTCGCCTGGGGTGAGCTTTTCGTCTTCCGGGGGTTGCGGGAGGGCCTTCTCGCCGCTTAGGAACTCGCCAGTCGTTCCCAATACCTGGTAGTACACCGTGTCAGAGTCATCTGCGCGCAGCAATTCGCGAGCCGGCAGCGGCAGCACAAACTGTGCCTTGTTGTGGTTGATGGTGACTAGCTGAGCCAACGCGCCAACGTTGTACTCCAGCGCCCGGTCAAATGGCTTTCCTGCAATGCCTTGCGCCACCAGCCACGTTAGTACCAGACTCACCGGCCAAAGCAACAGCAGCGGCGTCAGCATCCAGTCCAGGATCTCCCCGAACAGGCTGCGTTGCTCGCGCTGGAATATCTTCAAGGAGCGATCTTTTCCAGGCAATAGCCCAAGCCGCGTACGGTGGCAATGCGGATGGGGCCTTTTTCTATCTTCTTGCGCAGACGGTGGATGTAGACCTCAATAGCGTTGTTGCTGACTTCTTCGCCCCATTCACACAATCGCTCAACCAGTTGATCTTTGCTGACCAGACGGCCGGCGCGCTGTAGCAATACTTCGAGCAAACCCAGTTCGCGGGCCGATAGTTCCACCATCTTGCCGTCTATCGTAGCCACACGTCCGGCCTGGTCATAGATCAGTGGGCCGTGTTTGATGGTGCTGCTGGAGGCCCCCATTCCCCGGCGGACCAGGGCGCGTACGCGCGCTTCAAGCTCCTGTAGGCTGAAGGGTTTTGCCATGTAGTCGTCGGCGCCATAATCCAGTCCCTTGACGCGTTCATCGACTGCATCGGCCGCCGTGAGAATCAGCACTGGCAAGGAGGATCCACGACCGCGCAACTTTTTGAGCACGTCCAGGCCATGCATTTTGGGAAGTCCCAGATCAAGAATCAGCAGATCGAATTCGGTGTTGGTCATCAGGGCTGCATCGGCTTCGGTACCGCTGGCTACATGGTCCACAGCAGCCCCAGCACCGCGCAGTGCGCGCAATAGGCCGTCGGCCAATACCTGGTCGTCTTCAGCAATCAATATTCGCATTTGTGCTCCTCTGTTGTAAACGCTGTAGCCCTCCGCAGGCCACAGCGTTCAATGTTTCACCTCATTCTAGGCGTGCCCGGCAGATCAATGGCCCCGTTTCAACGCTATTGACCTCCATAGGCCTCTAGTCCGATGGCAACCACGGTCGCCACTTCAGCGCCAATGGCTTGCTGCATCTCCGACTCTGCTTGCGCCACGGCATCTCGGTAGGCGCCCAACCACGCCAGGCCAACATCGGTGAATCGGACCTGGCGAGCCCTCCCGTCGGTAGGGTCGTGCTCACGGCTCACCATGCCCCAGGCTTCGCACTGATCAACCAGAGTGCCCATGGCTTGCTTGCTCATTCCAGCACGAAATGCCAAGTCGGTCAGTCGCGACCCCTTTTGATCCAGATGGCGGGTGATGTGGATGTGTGCTGCGCCGACCTGCCCTCTGGCGACCAAGTTGGACAAGCCCAGTGGTACGGAAGGGTGCTGGGCCATCAGAGCCATGACTCGCGCATCAAAGTGTTCCAGCGCGAGGCGTAGCCAATGACCTATGTGGGTTTGGCGCCACGTAGCAGCGGTATCAAGGTGTTGTGTTGTCACGGCACTAAATGGTAATTCAAACTGACTAATAATTGTGTTTACTAATTTCAACTGTCTGCGCTAAACTACTGTTCAGGCATCCAGCCTGTGATTAAACCCAACTACTGAGTTGCCCGCCAAATTGTTGATTCTTAAAGGAGATTTCTATGGACGCACCTGTCAAAACCCTCGCAGCAAACAGCGAAAAAGCAAAGGCCCTGCAAGTGGCGCTGGCTCAAATTGAAAAGCAGTTCGGCAAGGGCACCATCATGCGCCTGGGTGAGGGAGAAGTGATTGAAGACATCCAGGTCGTCTCCACGGGTTCGCTGGGGCTGGATATCGCTCTGGGCGTAGGCGGTCTGCCGCGCGGCCGTGTGGTCGAAATCTACGGGCCGGAGTCGTCCGGTAAGACCACGCTAACCCTGCAAGTGATCGCGGAAATGCAAAAGACTGGCGGGCAGTGTGCATTCATCGATGCCGAGCACGCGCTGGACATTCAGTATGCGCAAAAGCTGGGCGTGAACCTGCAAGACCTGCTGATCAGCCAGCCCGATACCGGTGAGCAGGCGCTGGAAATTGTGGACAGCTTGGTGCGCTCGGGCGCGGTGGATCTGATTGTGGTCGACTCAGTTGCCGCACTCACACCGAAGGCCGAACTGGAAGGCGAAATGGGCGATTCTTTGCCTGGACTGCAAGCCCGGTTGATGAGCCAGGCGCTGCGCAAGCTCACGGCGCACATCAAGAAGACCAACTGCATGGTCATTTTCATTAACCAGATCCGCATGAAGATTGGCGTGATGTTTGGCAGCCCTGAGACCACAACCGGAGGCAATGCGCTCAAGTTCTACGCTTCCGTTCGCCTGGACATCCGTCGTACCGGCACGATCAAGAAGGGTGACGAGGCCATCGGCAATGAGACCAAGGTCAAGGTGGTCAAGAACAAGGTGGCACCCCCATTCAAAACGGCCGAGTTCGATATTCTGTTTGGCGAAGGAATCAGCCGCCACGGTGAAATCATCGACATGGGCGTCAACGCCAACATTTTGGACAAGTCTGGCGCCTGGTACGCCTACAACGGTGAAAAGATCGGCCAGGGCCGCGACAACGCCCGCGAGTTCCTGCGTGAAAATCCGGCGCTGTCCACCGAGATTGAAAACAAGGTGCGCGCGTCCTTGGGCATTCCTCTGCTTCCAGGGGCTTCAGAGTCTGAAGTGAAGCCAAAGAGTTCTGGCAAAAAAGCCGATTAGCCCTCGTGGAATATGCGCAAGCAGCTATCAAAAGAGTAGCATTTTGCGCCTGTAAACACATTCCTCATTGACCTCACCGATGGCTATTCAACCCCCGTTATCGCTGAAAGGCCGGGCACTGCGCCTGCTGGGCGCCCGTGAACACTCCCGCGCCGAGCTGGAACGCAAACTGGAGCCATTTGAGGAGGAGCCGGGAAGCTTGGCCGAGGCATTGGATGCTTTGCAGGCCAAAGGTTTTATCAGCGAGCAACGGGTGCTGGAGTCGGTACTCAATCGACGGTCGGCGAAGTTGGGTGCCACCCGCATCCGCCATGAGCTACAAGGAAAAGGTCTGCCACCGGAAGCGGTAATGGAGGCGGTCGAGCAACTGCGTGCCACCGAGGTCGAGCGCGCCCGCGAAGTCTGGCTCAAGAAGTTCGGACAGCCGCCCGCCGACGCAGCCCAGCGCGGCAAGCAAATGCGATTCCTGGCCAGCCGAGGATTTTGCGGCGATGCCATCCGCCGCGTGGTCGCAGGCGACGACGACTGAGCCAATTTGCAGCCGGGTCGCCCCAAGATAAATTAGCCCCTTTTTGGGGCAGCAACCCGTGCAGCGGTGGAGTGCTGGGGTTTTACAACCCCAGCATCAATTTCAGGTTTTGCACGGCAGCGCCACTGGCGCCCTTGCCCAGATTGTCCAGCCGCGCCACCAGTACCGCGTGGGAAAAGCCGTCGGTTTTGGCATCATTCGCAAATACCCGTAATTCCATTTTGTTCGTGTCGGCCAGCGCAATAGCGTCGAGTTTCTGGTCGGCCGTGGCGGGCTCCACAGTCACCCACTCGCTGCCCGCATAGTGTTTCTGAAGAGCCGCTTGTAAATCCTGCGCAGTAGGTTGGCCAGGCAAGGTGTCCAGATGCAATGGCAATTGCACCAGCATGCCCTGTTTGAAATTGGCCACCGAGGGCACAAACAGTGGTCGGCGCGTGAGTCCGGTGTAGCGCATGATCTCGGGGATGTGCTTGTGTTTGAGTCCCAGCGCGTACAACTCCATTGACGGGGCACTACCGGCCTCGTAGGCCTCGATCATGCTGCGCCCGCCTCCGGAATAGCCGCTGATGGACGGCAAACACACTGGAAAGTCTGCAGGTAGCAAACCCGCATCCACCAGTGGCCGAATCAAGGCGATGGCCCCTGTGGCGTAGCAACCCGGGTTTGCTACGCGGCGGGCCTGTGCCACGGCGTTGCGTTGCGCTACCTCCAATTCCGGAAACCCGTAGACCCAGCCGGGCGCAGTTCGATGGGCTGTGGATGCATCAATGATGCGGGGTCCCGGCCTGCCGGTTTCGCGCTCAATAGCATCGATCATGGCAACCGACTCTAGTGCAGCGTCATCATGCAGGCACAGGATGATGAGGTCTGCTTGTGCCATCAGGGCTTTCTTGGCTCCCGCGTCCTTGCGCAGAGCGGGGGCGATGCTGATCACCTTCAGCTCGGGCATTGTTTGCAGCCGTTCCCGGATTTGCAGACCCGTAGTGCCGGCTTCGCCATCAATAAATATTTTTTTCATCAACAGTTCCTCAGAGTGGCCCCAGAGAGAGAAGAATGTTTGCCAAATGAAGGCTGTAAGCTAGCCACAAGTTTGGTGCGTTGCAACATGATACATTTCGAAACTGATGTGTCCAGTGCCAGTTTGCGGTGACCAATTACTGCAATTTGGTGAAGATTGTCCAGCCCCCAAAGAGACGTCATGAAAATCCACGAATACCAAGGCAAAGAAATTTTGCGCCAATTCGGTGTGCCGGTGCCCCGCGGCATCCCCGCCTTTACAGTTCAAGAGGCGGTGGAAGCTGCCCAAAAGCTTGGAGGCCCTGTGTGGGTCGTCAAAGCGCAAATTCACGCCGGTGGGCGCGGCAAGGGTGGTGGCGTCAAGGTCGCCAAGACCATTGAAGACGTCAAGCGCATTGCTGGCGAAATTTTGGGAATGCAGCTCAAGACACACCAGACCGGTCCTGAAGGCCAGAAGGTGCGGCGCCTCTACATCGAAGACGGTGCAGACATCCAGAAGGAATACTACGTTTCAGTCGTGACCGACCGCGATACGCAGAAGATCGCCTTCATAGCCTCCAGCGAAGGCGGTATGGACATTGAGGAAGTGGCCCACTCCCACCCTGAAAAAATCATCAAGGCATTTGTTGATCCCCTCATTGGGTTGACTGACGCCCAAGCCCAGGAAATTGCAAGCGGCATTGGCATGCCAGCCGAATCCATGGCGCAAGCAGTGGACGTGCTCCAGAAGCTCTACAAGTGCTACATGGATACGGATGCGTCGTTGGTGGAGATCAACCCGCTGAACCGTGACAGCAAGGGCAATGTCATGGCACTGGACGCCAAGTTCAACTTTGACGCCAATGCGCTGTTCCGCCATCCCGAAATCGTGGCCTACCGCGACCTAGACGAAGAAGACCCGGCTGAAGTGGAAGCGTCCAAATTTGATCTGGCCTATATCAGTCTGGACGGCAACATTGGCTGCCTGGTCAACGGCGCCGGTCTGGCCATGGCCACCATGGACACCATCAAGCTGTTCGGCGCAGAGCCTGCCAACTTTCTGGACGTGGGTGGCGGTGCTACTCCCGAGAAGGTCACTGAAGCCTTCAAGATCATGCTGAAGAACCCCAAGGTCAAGGCCATTTTGGTCAACATCTTTGGCGGCATCATGAAGTGCGACACCATTGCAACCGGTGTGATCACCGCCTGCAAGGCCACCAACCTGAATGTGCCACTGGTGGTGCGTATGAAGGGCACCAACGAAGACCTGGGCAAGAAGATGCTGAAGGACAGCGGTTTGCCCATCATTTCCGTGGACACCATGGCAGAGGCTGCACAAGCGGCTGTTAAAGCGGTGAAAGGTTAATCAAAATGTCGATCTACATCAATAAAGACACCCGGGTCATTACCCAGGGCATCACCGGCAAGACGGGCCAGTTCCATACGGAAAAATGCCAAGAGTACGCAAACGGAAAGAACTGCTTTGTAGCAGGTGTGAACCCCAAAAAGGCTGGCGAGTCCATCTTCAACATTCCAATTTTTGCATCCGTTAAAGAGGCAGCATCGGAAACCGGGGCTACGGTTTCGGTAATTTATGTGCCACCAGCAGGCGCAGCTGCAGCCATCTGGGAAGCCGTTGAGGCCGATCTGGATCTGGCGATCTGTATTACCGAAGGTATTCCAGTACGCGACATGCTTGAAGTGCGCAACCGCATGAAGGCCAAGGAAGCTGCTGGCGGCAAGAAGACTCTGTTGCTGGGACCCAACTGCCCCGGCTTGATCACGCCTGATGAAATCAAGATCGGCATCATGCCGGGCCACATTCACCGCAAGGGTCGCATCGGAGTGGTCAGCCGCTCCGGAACGTTGACTTATGAAGCGGTCGCGCAATTGACCGAAATAGGTTTGGGGCAGTCCAGCGCAGTTGGTATCGGCGGCGACCCCATCAATGGGCTGAAGCACATTGATGTTATGCGCGCCTTCAATGACGACCCGGACACCGACGCCGTCATCATGATTGGCGAAATTGGCGGTCCAGACGAAGCCGAAGCGGCTCGCTGGTGCAAGCTCAATATGAAGAAACCCATCGTTGGTTTTATCGCTGGAGTCACCGCACCTGCTGGGAAGCGCATGGGCCACGCTGGTGCGCTGATTTCTGGTGGTGCTGACACGGCTGATGCCAAACTGGCAGTGATGGAAGAGTGTGGCTTTACGGTAACACGCAATCCATCCGAGATGGCAAAGCTGCTCAAGGCACTTTTGTAATTACAAGTCGGAATCCGGGCGCAACAGGTTCGCGCCATATCAACAAAGCGCTCCAGGCAATGTGTTTGGGGCGCTTTTGCATTAAGGCGAGCGAAGTCCAGTTGCTATGGAGTAAAGCAGGAAATTGCGGCTCATATTCCCGGCGTGGCGATTTTGGGTTAAAAGTGAAAGTTACTTGCGGATTAGCCAAAAAGAATCGGCTGCGTGAATATGTTGCTTGTCGGAACGGGTTGCATCTGCTAACGTATCTTTTTTGTCTTGATCGTTTGGTCGAGCGTTGTTGAGGGTGGGCGCTGCTTTTCACTGGCAGTCGCATATAGGAGCAAGGCTGGTACGTGGCGAAATCTTTTTCAAAATCAAGCCCCTTCTGGAGAGCTGACTGGTTTGCCGGTGTGGCAATCGTGCTCGCGTCGATTGCATTGCATTTGTCGACCGATTCGATTGGGACGATGGAGAGGCGCTTTTATGATTTTTCTAGCACCAGTAATTCTCGACAACCATCGGATCGTATTGCAGTTATTGCCATCGATGACCAGAGTGTTGCCAACTTGGGCCGCTGGCCTTGGTCGCGTGATATTCACGCGAAGTTGATTGATCAACTTGCTGCCGCAAAGGCCAAGACAATTGTCTACACGGCTTTTTTCTTTGAGCCGCAGGTTGATCCTGGTTTGGGCTTCATTCGAAAAATGAAGTTGGCGTTGAGTTCCTCGACGGACTCCAATACCACAACTGCGCAACTTTCACAGTTAATTTCTGATGCAGAGACCGCACTCGATACGGATGCCGTGCTGGCAGATAGCATCAAGCGCGCAGGAAATGTACTGCTGCCTTCGGTTTTTGTATATGGGGACCAGCAGGGAAAACCGGACAAACCGCTGCCTGCATTTGCGCTAGCCAGTGCCCTGGATGATCCGAAAGGGTTTTCTATTTCCGCCAGCCGTGGGCAGCAGCCCATTGAATCAATCGGTTCTGCGGCTGCGGGTATCGGGCATTTGAACCAATACCCTGACGTCGATGGAGCGGTGCGCCAGGAGCCATTATTGGTGAATTTTTATGGCAGCGCCGTGCCTTCCATGGCGTTGCTTGCTGCGACTAAAAGTCTGAATTTGTCGCCGTCTGACGTCCATCTCAATGTGGGTGAATCTGTGCAAATTGGCAAGTTAAAGGTCAAAACAGATGAGTCAGCGTTGATGCTGCCTCAGTTTTATAAGGGGAGAGACGGAAGGCAAGCTTTTGCTGTGGATTCGTTCTATGACGTGCTTACGGGAAAAATTCCTGCATCCAAATATGCGGACAAGATTGTCATTATTGGTGCGACCGCTGCGGGAGTGGGCGTGCAGTTTCCAGTGCCGGGCAATTCATCCTTGTCGCCTGCTGAGACCATAGCGCACATCACATCAAGTATTCTCAATGAGCATTTCATTGTTCTGCCCGCGTGGGGCGGTTGGGCAAGCTTTGGACTATTTTTGGGAGTTGCTTTATATGTCGTCGTGGCGTTGCCCAGGCTGTCGGCTGGCAAGGCGGCGAGTGCAACCCTTGTTCTGTTTTTTGGCATGCTGGCGATGGAGTTCGGTTTACTGGCCGCAAATGCCACATGGCTAAAGCTGGTATTTCCTGCGACTGTGCTGGTGTTGGGACATGTGGCGCTAACCACCAAGCGCTTCCTCATGACGGAGGCAGGCAAGGTACAGGCCGATGAAGAGTCTGCTGAGACCAATCGGATGATGGGTCTAGCACTTCAGGGCCAGGGACAGCTCGACATGGCATTCGACCGTTTTCGTCGCGTTCCCATGAATGACGCTGTAATGGGCAATTTGTACAGCCTCGCAATGGATTTTGAGCGCAAGCGTCAGTTCAACAAGGCCGAAGCGGTTTACCAGCACATGGCGGCTTTTGACAAGGATTACAAAGATATAAAGGCAAAACTCAGTCGCGCGAAAAACCTGTCCGAGACGGTCATGTTGGGCGGCGGAGGACATCCCGGCGGTACGATACTGCTCGACGGCGGGGCTGTGGAAAAGCCTATGCTTGGGCGCTATCAGGTTGAAAAAGAACTCGGCAAAGGAGCGATGGGTGTGGTCTACCTCGGCAAGGACCCCAAAATTGGTCGTGTCGTTGCAATCAAGACCATGGCCTTAAGCCAAGAGTTTGCTGGGGACGAACTAGTTGACGCGCGGGAGCGCTTCTTTAGGGAGGCCGAGACAGCAGGGCGTTTGCAGCATCAAAACATTGTGACTATCTTTGACGCTGGCGAAGAACACGATTTGGCGTACATTGCAATGGAGTTTCTTAAGGGAAAGGACCTCGCAGACCATTGCAAGGGCGATCAATTGTTGGCGGTACCTGTTGTGCTTAGTATTGTGGCGCGCGTTGCCGAAGCGTTGGCCTATGCCCACAAGCAGCACGTGGTGCACCGTGATATCAAGCCAGCCAACATCATGTACGAGGCCGAGAGTGATACCGTCAAGGTGACGGACTTTGGTATTGCACGCATTACCGATTCGAGCAAGACCAAAACAGGCCTGGTTTTGGGAACCCCTAGTTTCATGTCACCAGAGCAATTGGCGGGCAAGAAAGTAGATGGTCGTTCCGATTTGTATTCCTTGGGGGTTATGCTTTTCCAGATGTTGGCGGGGGTATTACCATTCCGTGGTGACTCCATGTCAGAGTTGATGTACAAGATCGCAAACGAAGAGGCACCTGATATCCGCCTCATACGACCAGAGCTCCCGCAAGCTTTGGCTGATGTGGTAGCGTTGTCTTTGAGTAAGCGCCCAGAAATTCGCTATCAGACTGGGGATCAGTTTGCGATCGACTTACGAAGTGTTATCGGACAGGTTGCCAATTTTGTGCGAGGTGCTGGTGAATCTACACGTACCGACGAAACGCGCTCAGCAGATCGAACTGTTGCGTTTGCTGCGACTGTCCCTGGCCGGCCCGGTGCATCACAAGATAAGATCGACTTTATGGAAACAGTCCCTGCTAATGCCGCAGATTTTGCAAGAACCACCGTTCGGTCGGTAATAGAGCCTGGGGATGGCCCCATAGGTGTCCGATCGAATTCAGAAAAATAATAAGCCATGATTTATCAATTTTGCTCACTAACGGACCCGGGACGCGCGCGGGATAACAACGAAGATTCGGTAGCGTTTGATGAGCCAACCTTGACGGCGGTGCTGGCTGATGGAATGGGGGGGTATAACGCAGGCGAGATTGCCAGCGGTATGGCTACGGCATTCATTAAATCGGAGCTTAGTCGTTGGTTGACGGAGGCCGGTGACGGCGCCAAGGCGCGGGAAGTGCGTCGAGCGATGGAGATTTGTGTTGACAATGCCAATCGTTCCATTTTCAATTCTGCCAATTCCAATGCGCATTACGCCGGGATGGGTACCACTTTGGTGGTGGGAGTTTTTAGGGACGATAAATTGGTACTCGGTCATATCGGGGACTCTCGTTGCTATCGCCTGCGTGGCGGAGTAATGGACCAAATTACCAAAGACCACTCATTGCTGCAAGAGCAAATGGATGCTGGCCTGATTACTGCAGAGCAAGCAGCAACGTCGTCCATCAAGAACTTGGTGACGCGAGCGTTGGGTGTTGATGAGTTGGTGCAGCTGGAGGTTAATGAGTATTCAGTGCAAGCGGGCGACATATATCTCATGTGCTCAGATGGGTTGTCGGACATGGTTGACGCCAACGCTATTGGTCAAATCGTTGCAACTGAGGAGGGGCTTGAGCAAAAGGCGAAGCAACTCATTGATTTGGCCAACGGAAACGGTGGTCGGGACAATATTTCAGTATTGATGATTGAATTGCACGACGCCCCTGAAAAGCGAGGTCTAATCGCCCGGTTGCTGGGGAAGTAGTATGTGGCAGCAATTTCGAATAACAAATTACATGAGAAGGAGTCGATCATGCCCAAGATGATCGTGTCGATCGATGAGGTCGTGATCAAAGAAGTGCAACTTACCAAGGACAAAACTACCTTGGGGCGTAGACCGTACAACGACATCGTGATTGACAACTTGGCCGTTAGCGGTGAGCACGCGGTGCTGCAGATGACCGGAAGCGATGTGCTCCTGGAGGATCTGAACAGCACAAATGGCACCTATTTGAATGGCAAGGCCATCAAAAAGCAGCAGCTGCAAAATGGCGACAGTATTGAAATTGGAAAATACAAAATCAAATTTGTAGGTGATGGTGCTGTCGACAATTTTGATAAAACCATGGTGGTCAAAGCGCAACCCCCAGCGCCCCCAGCGCCACGACCCGCTGTCCCACCGAGTTCTGGCGAGCCTATGGGCCTAGCTGCATTGCACGCGTCAATAAAAGTGTTATCGGGTGCTGCATCAGGCAGGGAAGTTCCTTTAACCAAGGTTGTTACGACGATTGGCAAGCCTGGCGTTGCAGTTGCTGCGATAACGCGTCGCCACCAGGGTTATGTGGTGCATCACGTTGAGGGGGCGGGTAACCCGACATTGAATGGAACGCCAATCAAAGCTGACCCTGTTCCCCTAAAGAATGGTGATTTGATTGAGTTGGCTGGGACTCAGATGCAATTTGTACAAGCCTGACGGCTTGTTTCTCCACGGTTGTGGCCGTTGCGTGCCAATTTTCAGGGTGATGTGGCATGAAAATGATAGCCAAGCATTGGCAACGGATAGCGGTCACATTGATCCCGCTAGTGCTCGCGCTGCTGCATGCGGTTGGCGTAGCGCCTGTCGGAGTCTTGCAACGCCTGGACGATATTATTTACGATGCGCGGTTACGGGCAACTATGCCCCGAACCCTGGATGAGCGAATCGTTATTGTCGATATTGACGAAAAAAGTCTTGCAGAAGTCGGACGTTTTCCTTGGGGCAGAAATAAGCTTGCGAATTTGGTCGACATCCTTTTTGACCAGCAAAAAATCGCACTATTGGGTTTCGATATTGTTTTTGCCGAGGCAGACGATAGTTCTGGCTTGAGTCGATTGAGTGAGTTGGCTCGCAACGAGTTTAAAGATCAACCCGGGTTCGCTGATCGTGTTCGGCAACTTCAGCCAGAACTCGACTACGACGCGAAATTTGCGCGCGCCTTGGATAAGCGCGCTGTGGTCATGGGTTATTACTTTACCAGCGGTGATCGTGAAGGCCATACAACAGGCACATTGCCGGCGCCCGTGCTGACAAACGCGGAAATCAAGGGGCGCAGCGTGTCCGCTTATTCCTGGAGCGGCTATGGGGCAAATATTGAATCGCTGACTAAGTTCGCTCCCACCGCGGGTCACTTCAACCCTGTTGCAGACGGGGATGGCGTCATGCGCTCCCTGCCATTACTTGCTGAGTACAAGGGGCAGTACTACGAATCCCTATCCTTGGCCATGTTTCGCAGGTTGTTTGGTTCTCCGGCGGTAGCGCTGGGATTTTCTGATGAACAATGGCTTTCCCGCAACTACCAGGGGCTGGATAGGGTCATGCTGAAGGACGGGAAGTCGACACTTTCCATTCCTGTTGATAGGCATGTTGCGACGCTCGTGCCTTTTCGCGGGTTCGGCGGGCCAAACGGAGGTTCATTTCGTTATGTTTCAGCCGCCGATGTACTGGCAGGTCGGCTACCAGCGGCGAGTCTGAAAGACAAAATTATTCTTGTTGGAACGACCGCACCGGGACTGCAAGATGCGCGCGTCACCCCCGTTGGCGAGGTCTACCCGGGAGTAGAGGCCCATGCCAATGTGATCGCTGGTTGGCTCGATAACAAAGTCACACTCAAGCCGGATTACGCTATGGGTTATGACGTATTCATGCTCGTCATTGCAGGCGCGCTGCTGGCGGTCGGCTTGCCGCTGCTGTCAGCTCCTCGCGCTGTCATGCTCAGCTGCGGTGTTCTTTTCATCGTGACTGCAGTTAATAGCTGGCTGTATATTGGTTGGGGCCTTGTCTTGCCAGTGGCTGCGGCGATTGTTATGAACCTGGCTGCGTTCGCGCTAAATATGAGCTTTGGATATTTTGTTGAAACACGCTCGAAGCGCGAATTGGCGCATTTGTTCGGAACATACGTTCCTCCCGAACTGGTTGACGAGATGGTGAAAGACCCTGACAGTTACAGCATGAAGGCCACGAGCCGAGAGCTGACGGTCATGTTCTGCGATATGCGCGGCTTTACAAAAATGTCGGAGCATATGGAGCCCACTCAACTTCAGGAACTCCTGACGGGCGTGTTCAGCAATCTGACCAGTATCATTCGAACTAATCGCGGCACGATCGACAAGTACATGGGCGACTGCGTCATGGCTTTTTGGGGCGCGCCCGTGGACACGCCCAATCATGCGCAATTGGCAGTGAAATCTGCCATGGAAATGGCCCATGCTGTGCGAGACATCAACCGTGATCACCGTGACAGAGGTTTGCCAGAAATTGGAGTCGGGATTGGTATCAATACTGGAACGATGTGTGTGGGAGATATGGGCTCCAATATCCGCCGCGCGTACACGGTGATTGGCGACGCGGTGAATTTGGGCTCCCGACTGGAAGGACTTTCTAAAGCCTACGGGGTCGACATTGTGGTTAGTGAGACCACCCGGAAACTGGCAACAGAATTTGCGTGGCAGGAACTTGACCGTGTTCGCGTCAAGGGTAAGGAGCAGGCCGTTGCAATCTTTTGGCCGATGGCTCCAGTCGCACAGCTGAATGAGGCCACAAACAACGAAATCAAGACTTGGGCATCGTTTGTTAAAGCCTATCGTGCTCAAAACTGGGATCAAGCGGACGTATTGCTAATCAACTTAATGCGCATGAATGCCAAAAAGTTCCTTTACCAACTGTATGCCGATCGGGTAGCCTCAATGCGCCTGCTTCCGTTTGACCCGGACTGGGACGGGGCAACCAATTTCGAAACCAAATGAGGCTCATACTGTGAAAGTACGCGTACTGGGATGCTCAGGTGCCATTGCCAAGGATTGCAGGACTACGTCGTTCCTCATTGATGGTGAGATATTGGTAGATGCCGGGACGGGGGTGGGTGATTTGACGCTGGATGAAATGCGCGGCATAGACCACGTTTTGCTGAGTCACTCCCATCTGGACCATGTTGCGGCATTGCCTTTGATGGTTGACGCAATTGCCGCTCAGCGCAAGGCCCCCTTGAAGATCTACGCGCTGGCGGGCACGATTCAAGCGCTTAAAGCGCACATTTTCAACAATGTTATTTGGCCTGATTTCTCTCGTATCCCGTCGCCCGAGGCCCCTTTCATCAGCTTTTATGAAATTCGGGTTGGGCAGACTATTCAGCTTTCAGACAAATATATAGAAGTGCTACCGGCGGTCCACACGGTTCCGGCGGCAGGTTTTGCCATAACGGCAGGGCATGGATGTTGGGTTTTTACGGGCGATACAGAGCGAAATTCGGCTTTTTGGGATCGCGTGAACCAGCTGAATGTTGCTATGCTGGTTATCGAGACTGCATTTAGCAACCGTGAAAAAGACCTCGCGCGGCGCAGTTTGCACTTATCACCAACTGTTTTGGCAAACGAGCTTGATTACATCGCCAAGGGTAAAAACTACCCAATCTACATTACGCACACCAAGCCCGCTGAAACCGAACTCATCATGGCCGAGATACAGCGGTTTGACCAAACCCAACCATTTGGTCCGAATGTGACGCATGACATTCGCCGAATGCGTGCCGGCCAGGAGTTCGAAATATGAATGCTGTTGTAGCGCCTGGTTCTTCAGAAAAAGCGACCGAGCAAGCCTTCTTTGAATCGCAAAAGTTGCCATCTCAAAAACGGGGAATGACATTTGAGGCCCTGTTTTATCGACAACTGCACCATGTAACGGCGCGCATCCATGACACAGAAAACCTGGAGCAAATCATGCTCGAGGCCAGTCAGGACATTTGCAAACTCCTCAATGCCGATCGCCTGACGCTTTATGCGGTGAACGAAGACCAGACAGCGATCGTGTCAAAAATCAAAACTGGGCTTAACAGCAGCAGCGACTTGAAGCTGCCTATTTCGCCACAAAGCGTTGCAGGCTATGCGGCTTTTAGCCGCAAATCGCTCAACCTGCCTGATGTGTATGACGAGGAGGCGCTCAAGCAGATTCACCCTTCGCTGACATTTCTGAAAGTGGTGGACAAGCGCTCGGGCTACCGGACCAAGCAAATGCTGGTGGCTCCCATTCTTGAGGGCACTACATTGCATGGCGTACTGCAAGTCATCAATAACAAGAGTGATGAACCGTTTGGCGATTTGGAAGTCGATGGCGTCTCCGAACTATGCAAGACTCTGGCAACTGCGATTCGACAGCGCGCCAACGGCGCCAGTGCCATGCAACGCAAAAAGGCCACCAAGTACGATGCATTGGTGGCCGATGGTCTATTGACCAACGACGAGTTGAACCAGTGCATACAGGATGCCCGTGCGGAAGGCAAATCGGTAGAGCACTTGTTGATGGCCCAGTACAAGATCAAACCCCTGCAAATTGGACCCTCGCTGTCCAAGTTTTTTGGGGTTCCTTATGAGGCGTTTAACGCGGGCCGTATCCGTTCAGAAATGCTGCACGGCGCTCTCAAGCGAGAGTTCATCGAAGAGCAAGGCTGGATTCCCCTGGAGGATTCGCCCGAGGGTTTGGTCATCATGTGCATGGACCCTGAGGCGGTTCGTGGCTCGCGGGTTGTACCGCAAGTATTTCCGCGCATTGCGAAGTTTTCTTACCGGGTTACCACGCATACCGAGTTTCAGGAAACACTGGGCCAACTCTTTGGCACCCCCGAAGACAAGACCACTATTGAAAACTTTCTGGCCGGCATGGACGATGCCCCCATGGACGATGGTTCCAGTGACGATTCCCTTGAGTCCGCAGCCGCAGACAATGAACTGGTCAAGTTCGTCAACAAAGTCATCATTGACGCCTACAACCAGAAAGCATCTGATATTCACATTGAGCCCATGCCCGGAAAATTCAAAACCGGCATCCGGTTTCGTATCGATGGCAGTCTGATCCCCTACGTTGAAGTGCCGTCGCATCTGCGGCAGGCCATGGTTACCCGTCTGAAGATCATGTGTGATCTGGATATTTCAGAACGCCGCAAGCCTCAAGACGGCAAGATTAAGTTCAAGAAGTACGGTCCGTTGGATATTGAGTTGCGCGTAGCCACTATTCCCTCGGCTGGGGGAGTCGAAGACGTTGTGATGCGGATATTGGCCGCGGGTGAGCCCATACCCTTGGAAAAGCTGGGCCTTACTCCGCATAACAAAACACGGCTGGAGGCAACCGTCAGCAAACCCTATGGCCTCTTTTATGTGTGCGGGCCAACGGGCTCCGGTAAAACGACCACACTGCACTCCATCCTCAAGTTTCTCAACACACCAGACACCAAAATCTGGACCGCAGAAGACCCGGTTGAAATTACCCAAAAGGGTCTGCGCCAGGTTCAGATCAACAAGAAGGCGGGCATAGACTTCGCGCTCATCATGCGAGCGTTTTTGCGAGCGGACCCCGATATCATCATGGTCGGTGAGTCGCGCGACAAGGAAACCGTGTCCATGGGTGTAGAAGCATCGCTTACCGGCCACCTGGTGTTCTCGACCCTGCATACCAACTCCGCACCAGAATCCATTACACGCCTGATGGATATGGGTATGGATCCATTCAATTTTGCCGATGCACTGCTGGGTATTCTGGCGCAGCGGTTGGCTAAAAGACTATGTGACTGCAAGACCTCGTACGTGCCTGATGCCGAAGAGTTTCGGCTCTTTGTTATCGAATACGCAGAAGAGCTACGCCACTCAAAAGCCTGGAAGGCCGATTACGAAGGCGAGAGCAAAAAACTTGTCGACACCTGGATCAAGACCTACGGCGAGGATGGGCACATCAAGCTCTACAAGGCAGTGGGTTGCGACAAGTGCAACAAGACCGGCTACAAAGGACGTGTCGGCTTGCACGAATTATTGGTCGCCGATGACGGAGTTAAAAAGCTCATTCAGGAGCGGGCACGGGTTTCTGAATTGTTTGCTTCCGCGGTCGAGGGTGGCATGCGCACCCTGAAGATGGATGGCATGGAAAAAATCATGATGGGGTTGACGGACTTGAAGATGGTTCGGCAGGTGTGTATCAAGTAGTATTAATACTTATGCACCGCGTTTCGCACGGGGTTGCGCAGGGTTAGGCCTTGGGGCAGGCTTTGCGCTTGCAAAAGTGATTGCATATCAAATACAATGCAATCATTGAGATCAATTATGGAAGGATGCCAAATGTCATCAATCACTGTCCGTAACTTACCTGAGGAGACGCACCGTGCTTTGCGTGTGCGCGCCGCGATGGCTGGTCGAAGCACCGAGGCCGAAGTCAGAGCTATTCTTGAAAGCATCGCACGACCCGAGGGCCGTATCAAGCTAGGTTCCTTGCTGGCTGAAATCGGCCAGCAAGCAGGGGGTTTCGATCTTGAGATTGAGCGTGACAAGTCACCCTCACAACCTATGGGCTTTGAATGATTCTTCTCGATACCAACGTCGTTTCTGAACCATTGAAGCTCACCGGTGATGTAGGCGTGTTGAATTGGATAGACGCGCAAATTATCGAAACACTTTATCTGTCAACGATCAGCCTGGCCGAGTTACGTTTTGGCATTGCGGCGCTGGCACCTGGAAAACGAAGAGACACGCTCCACACCAGTCTAGAGCAACGCATCTTGCCTTTGTTCGTTGGCCGAATCCTGCCCTTTGATACAGCTGCCTCCGAAGCCTACGCGGAGCTTCGCGCCCGCGCACGTGCCCAAGGAAAGGCGATCGCACCCGCAGACGGCTACATTGCCGCCACTGCCGCGACTCATGGCTTGATTGTCGCAACGCGAGACGTCGGCCCTTTTGAAGCGACTGGTGTGACGGTGATCAACCCTTGGAAAAAGTAGCAGCACTGACGGATTGGACAAATTCCGCCGGTTTGGGCGCGGCACTCCGACTGCGACCCCCCCATACGGTGACAAAATTATCAATCGAGACCAAGGAATTAGCGTCGTAGTCGGCCAATACCCGACAGCGATCAATTTTGCAGCAACTGCTTCGCAACAGTACACGCGACAGCGAGAGGCAGGTTACCAAAGTGTGCGAAGTTATGATAAACAGGCCAATGCTACATGTACGCCAAGATTTGAACTGCCATAGCCACGCAATATCGGTCACCCATCTAGCCATAGGAGAAGACTGTGTCAGTACTTGGTAGTTTGCTAAAAGATATCATCTTGCAAAGATGGAACGACGCCAAGCCACATAACACGGTGGAGTCAGATCCTGTTCGACCGTTGGTTGAGGCTGGTTTTTTTGCACTGAATACAGGAAATTTATGGGAGTCCCATAATCTTTATGAAAAGGCGTTTGCAATCGCACCCGACGACGAAGCGGTAGAGCGTCTGCGTTACGAAATTGAGTTCAACCAGTCTATTAACATTGTCAATGAGCGATTCGTAGGACCAAAATATCAAGACTGGCTTGCGTGGTTTCACCAGTTAATCGTACCGGAGACTTACCTAGAAATTGGTGTCGAATCAGGGCAGTCACTGCAATTTGCGCAGGAACCAACACGTGCTGTTGGGGTGGATCCTGAGTTTGAAATAATCTATACCCAAAAAAATTGGGTAAAACTATTCAAACTGACAAGTGATGATTTTTTCATGAAACAAAGCGTGGAGCAAGTGTTTGGAGTTGCGTCAATTAGTATGGCCTTCATTGATGGACTCCATACCTTCGATCAGGCGTTGAAAGACTTCATCAATATTGAACTGCATTCAACCGCTGACACTGTAGTTTTGCTTCACGACATTTTCCCAGTGGTACCGTTATCGGCGCAACGGGAAAGAATAACCAAATTTTGGGTCGGTGACACGTGGAAAATAATGTGGATTCTGAATAAATACCGTCAAGACCTGAAGATCGTTACGATACCGACTTCTCCAAGTGGCCTGGGGGTCATAACAAACTTGAATAAAAGCAATACCACTTTGCAGAAGGATTTTGGCATCCTCATCCAAGAGGCCATGGCGCTTGATTTCTCCACATTTACAGATGAGATGAATGAATTTCTTCACGTTGTTGAAAACAACTTCGACGCGATGGCACAGCTATTGATGGAAAAGAAAGTCAAGCGGACTTGACCATTATGAACGTCGCTTCAATTTTCTGAAATTAAAGGAATCAATGTGTTTTCGTTTTTTGACTCGCATTCCTCAATAAAATTTGGCGCCAACATGGCCCTGTTTTATATGGAAAGAATGCCGCTGAACATGGCGTTGAAAGAGCAACAGTTCGCAGCCAAATCGCAAGTAATCATCGAGAAGATGAATGTGCAGATCAAGGAATATCGGAAGCAGAACAAGTTGAATTTTTATAAAGTGGCACAAATGGGCACAGCATTCAAATGGGCACTTAAAGACGCAGGCTACGACGATGATTATGTAAACAATTTGACACAATGGTTTGTTGTTAAAGTCAAAAGTTAACAGTGTAGCGCACGGACCTAAATCTCTGAAAGGTGAGCATTGTTGAATTCGATTGCAACCAGATTTGAGCATTGGCGATCAAGCTTGCGGGGGCGACTTGTCGAATTCGCAAGCTCCTCTCGTCGCCCCGTGATTCCATCTACGTCCACAGAGTGGCGCGAACGAGGTAACACATTTCTTGACCAAAATTTATTGAATGACGCCCAGGTGTGTTACCGACGCGGCACTCAGACAGATCCTGAGGACGCAGCTTGTTTTTCTAGCTTGGGATTTGTACTTGGTGAACTGGGTCGGCATGCTGAATCACAGGAAATGCTCCTCAAGGCAGTCGCGCTGAATCCGGGTGATTTTGACTCTCACTTCATGCTCGGCAACTTGGCAAGTCTTCGTGGAGAATTATCTGCTGCAATTGTCAGGTATCAAAGCGCCTTGGTGATCTTGCCAAGCTTTTCCGTATGCCGGCGTGAGTTATGTGTAGCGCTAGCTAAAGAGGGAAGAATAGTAGAGGCCCGCCAAACACTTCATGGAGGGCAAGCATTTCAACCTAACTCGGCAGAGTATCATTTTTTTAGTGGAAACCTATGCCTTGCTGAAAATGAGGTGTCAAAGGCAGTAGAAGATTTTCAAATTGCCGCCTCGTTGAGTCCAAGCGACTCTTCGATTTTAATAAATCTTGGCGTAGCCCAGTTCAAGCTGCGCAATTTTTTTGCAGCAGAAATAACTTATAAACGAATATTTGAATTGGAGCCGAATAACGTTCAGGCGCATGCGAATATTGCAGCCGTGTTTCAAATGAGTGGAAGAATTGACCTTGCCATAGAAAGCTACCGGCGAGCACTTCAAATTAACCCTGAATACCTTAATGCGCATCAAAATTTACTCTACGCGTTGACGTACTATTCGCAGTGTGAGCCAGTTGAGTATTTGGAAGAGGCAAAACGGTACGGAGTCCGTGTTGCTTCGCGTGCAAAGCGATATTCAGACTGGCTATGTCCACCGTTTAGTGGCGATCAACGCCCTCTGCGCATTGGTCTGGTGTCAGGCGATTTACGTTGCCACCCGGTCGGAATCTTTTTGGAAGGTATTTTGGCCTGTGTTGATCAGGCTAAACTAGTCTTGGTGGCTTATTCAAACCGCACTTTCGAAGATGAACTATCCGAAAGAATTAAGCCATTGTTTATGAGTTGGACATCTGTTGCGGCAATGTCTGACGAACAGCTCGCTCAAAAAATACACACCGACACAATCGACATCCTTATCGACCTTGCCGGGCACACAGAGAACAATCGACTTTCCGTGTTTTCTTGGCGAGCGGCTCCTGTGCAAGTTGCTTGGCTGGGGTATTGGGCTAGCACTGGCGTATCGGAAGTTGACTATATTCTTGTTGATGAGGTTTCAGTGCCGCAATCCGAGCAAAAGTCCTATTCTGAAAAACTTTGGTACTTACCGGACACACGCTTGTGCCTCACGCCGCCAACTATTTCTGAAGCAACTTCCCTCAAAGAGCCACCGGTACTTCGCAACGGATATATAACGTTTGGCTCATACCAGTCGCTCACCAAAATAAGCCAAGAGTCATTGCTGGTATGGTCCAAAGTGCTGGAAGTCATCCCGACGGCCAGACTCCGATTGCAAAACTGGGAACTGGGCTACACCCAGGCCGATGAAGTTGTCCGTCAGCGGTTGGTTGCAGCAAATATTGATCCACAAAGGGTAGATATTCACGGTGGCGTCTCACGTGATATCTACTTGGGTACCTATGCAGAGGTCGACCTCATTTTGGATACATTTCCTTTTCCTGGTGGCACAACAACCGCGGAGGCATTATGGATGGGCGTTCCTACGGTAACGCTGATGGGTAACTCGTTATTGGCGCGTCAGGGCGGCGGCATGCTGCGGTGTGTCGGCTTGAGTGACTTTGTCGCTGAAACCGAGGCCGAATTTATTGCATTTGCAATAAAACATTCCACGGATTTAGGTCGATTGAAGTCCCTGCGCGCAGAATTACGGTCCACATTGCTAGTGTCTCCTTTATCTGATAGTCAGAAATTTGTTGTGAATTTGGAGCATGCGCTGATCGAAATGATGGAAAATTTTCGTGCATCTAAATGCGCAAGGCAGTGAAGTCGGCATCTAACTGGAATCATCGCCATGACAAAAATGTCAGGCAAATGCGGATTGCGGCGAGAATTGTCTAGTTCACTGTAGCTACAGGTCACAAAATAGCGATGCGACACTCGTTTGAGCGTTAGAACTAGTGGCATGGAACGTGCTTCTAATCAAGTACCTGTTTTTTTACCCAAAGGAGTTATTAATGAAGCGTTCTATGCAAAAGGGTTTTACTCTTATCGAACTGATGATCGTGGTTGCGATTATTGGTATCCTGGCGGCGGTTGCTCTGCCCGCGTATTCAGACTACACGGTTCGTGCTAAAGCATCTGAAGTAATTTTGGCTGCGTCGGGCGCGAAGACTGGTGTGGCAGAGGCTGCTGCAACCTACAGCCAAATGCCCGATACGGCTAGCTTTACGCCTGTCGCGCAAGTTTCCAAGTACGTTTCGGGTGTTACCTATGCAATAGGTGCATCAAGTCTAATTGGTATTATTACGGCGACAGCGTCTGGCGATTCAAAAATTTCGGGTAGTACTGTCACCATGACCGGAACGATGGACCCTTCCACTTCTGTGGTGGTGTGGGTGTGCAGCGGAACTATTGACGCCAAATATCGTCCTGCCAGTTGCAAGTAAGCGTTTACGCTTACTATCAAAAAGCCTCCATGCGGGGGCTTTTTTTATTGTAAATAAGTAATTGCATATTTAAATTTCCCACCTTTTTTGCCGAGTAATTTAGTTGGAAATAGAGTGACAACACATCCACCCATTTCAACATTTTTGGCCTCAGTACTGGCCGCATTGTTGGCATTGGGCTGGCTGTTGCCCAATCATTACGCACCCTGGACCACTTTCCACATGGATGCGTGGATCGCTTCGATGCTGGCGTTGGTTTCAGTCTTGGTTATTGCGCGCGCCAATGTTCGCCTGCCCTTGCACGGGACCACACTGCTAATAGCGATCTTAATAACGGTGCCACTTTGGCAGCACTCAATCGGTTTAATACCCCTATCAGGTTCCGCTTTGGTTAGTGCAGCCTATTTGTTAGGCTTCCTGGTGGCGTTGATAGCGGGGGCGCTTTGGGATTCAGTCTGGCCAGGGCAAGTGGGCGATTTCCTGTTTTTGGCCATTGGTACAGCTGCACTCGTTTCAGTTGGTCTGGAGTTGCATCAATGGCTGAGTCTAGATGTATTGGGGGTCTGGAACATCGATGTTTGGGGAGCAGTGCCGTTTGCCAATTTTGCTCAGCCAAACCAACTCGCTACTTTTTTGTTGTGGGGGTTGCTCGCCACAGCCTGGGGCACGGTCCGACACAAAATTTGTTTGTGGACGGCGCTGTTTATGGCTGCGTTTTTGTTGTTTGGTTTGGCGCTGACTGCATCGCGCGCTGGTTGGGTTGGGGTGTGCATATTGGTTGCTGCCGGTTGGGTTTGGCGACCAATATGGCCATTTCGCCATTTGCCCTGGATCGTTACGGCGCTGGGTTTGTATTTCGTGGTGTGTGTGAATTCGCTGGTCTGGCTCAGCCAATTGCTATCGGTTGACTTACCGACAGATGTTGGAACAGCAATCCGTATCGGCGGTCAAACTCGATTAGAACTTTGGCCCGTATTTGTCGAAGCAATCTTGCAGCGCCCCCTTTTGGGTTACGGATGGAACCATGGTGGCATGGCCTTCATGACGGCAATGGCCAACCACCCAAGCCTGAATCTATATTTCCCTACGGCGCACAACCTGCTACTGGACTTGTTTGTTTGGTGCGGAATCCCGATGGGGTTATTCCTGTCAATATTTCTGTTGAGATGGCTCTGGACCGGTCTCCGAAAAATACGAACACCGGATAGCGCGGTTTTGATGCTGGTGCTACTCGTAGTTGGAAACCATGCCATGTTCGAGAACCCGCTGTACCACGGGTATTTTTTACTTCCAGCTGGCCTGGTGATGGGGGCGATAAACGTTCGACTTCAAGGCCCTCCACTGTTCACTACAGGCAGGGTGCCCACTGCTTTGCCGTGGCTTGCTTCTGTGGTTCTATTGGCAATGATTTGTTGGGATTACCGCCGGGTTGAGGCTAGCTATTTGGATTTGCGGTTTGAAGAGGCACACATTAAAACGACTGGGCCTCGCGGTCCGCCCGACGTCCTGTTGCTAAACCAATGGAGCGAATTCATCTATTTTGCGCGAGTCAACCCATTTACATTAACGAGCGAGGAAGAATTGGAGCGGATGCGAAAAGTAGCCAGTACTTTCCCAAGCAAAGGACTTTTCTTCAATTTTTCGATTGCTTTAGCGCTCAACGACCATCCGGAAGAGGCCGAGTTGTGGTTAAAGCGATTGTGCAAGAATGAACCGGAAGCGGCATGGCGTGGACTCAGAGCCTACTGGGCGCAGCTGTCTTTGGGAAATCAAAGAATTTCAAATGTTCCCTGGCCGCAGTGAATACTTCGTTTGAAGCGTCTTCCGAATAGGTTGAATGTTCTCGAAAGCAAGACCCAGATTGGATGGTAGAGAAATTGAGAGAAAAAATGCAGACGATTGAGCAGCAGCCTAAGATTGCCCCAATAATCTTGTCCATTGCTAACCAATTTTCACTATGCTGAACGCCAAATCTGTTCTTATTACCGGCGGCACGGGTTCTTTTGGTAGAGCTTTTGTAGCAACCGTATTATCTAGATACCCGGGCGTGAAGCGTCTAGTTGTGTATTCCAGAGACGAGCTGAAACAGTTTGAAATGGCGCAAGTTTTCTCTCCTCGGGTGTATCCAGGATTGCGTTACTTCATTGGAGATATACGAGATCAGTCACGTTTGATGCGGGCATTGGAAGGGATAGACATTGTTGTTCACGCGGCGGCGTTAAAACAAGTACCCGCTGCAGAGTACAACCCATTCGAATGCATCAAGACCAATGTCCTGGGTGCTCAGTATTTGATAGAGGCCTGCCTGAGCAACGGTATCCAACGGGTGGTGGCGCTGTCCACCGACAAGGCCGCAGCCCCGGTCAACCTGTATGGCGCGACCAAGCTATGTTCGGACAAGCTGTTCATTGCGGCCAACAACATCCGTGGCAACCGGGACATCCGCTTCAGCGTGGTGCGCTATGGCAATGTGATGGGTAGCCGCGGTTCTGTGGTCCCATTTTTCCTGGAGAAACGAAAGACTGGCAAGCTCCCGATCACCGATCCACGCATGACGCGCTTTAACATCACACTGCAGGAGGGCGTTGACATGGTGCTATGGTCGATCGAGAACGCCTGGGGCGGCGAGATATTGGTGCCCAAGATCGCGTCTTACCGGCTCACTGACGTGGCCATGGCCATCGCACCAGAATGCGAACAGGAAATCGTAGGTATCCGACCTGGCGAAAAGATTCACGAAGAAATGATCACTGCCAGTGACAGCTTTAGCACAGTAGACTTGGGGCGCTATTACGCCATTCTGCCCGCTGGCGGCCAGTTCACGATTGAAGAGTATTGCGCCAGAACCAATGCAACACGGGTGGAGCCGGGGTTCGCCTACAACAGCGGCAGCAATCCAGATATCTTAAGCGTTGAGCAATTGCGTACGCTGATTGATGCGTATGTCGTCAAGTGTGCCAGCGAAAGCACCGCAAGCTGTTTCTGAAATTGGGGTTAGCGCACGTGCCGTATCAACGCAAAAGCCTCTGCGCGCTCGACACCCACACAGGCGCCACGATGCATTGAGAGTGCATCCAGATGCTGGATGCTTCGGGAGTGCGGCTCTGGTCGCATTTCAAAATCATATTCGTTAAGAGCCGCAGACTTCTTGAGCCAATATCCGCTCATGTCGACGAAAACATTCGGCTCAAAAATCGGCTGACCAGGCCCCGCCCATTCGGTACTCGACATGACTTCAAAGGCGAGAATCTCCCGAATCGAACTGTGTGGCTGGGGGCGACAGACGGTCAAAACTGCTTGATGGGTCAGGCGATGGTCAATATTTAAATCGCCATGGTGATGGGTGTAGATGGTCCATGGCTGGATTTGCAGAACCAGTTTTTCCAAGGGCTGAACGATGTCCAAAAATGGAAGGCTGTCCATGCGGTTGTCCGGAAAATCCAGTGAATGGTGGGAACTCACTCCAAGTATTTTTAGCGCACGCATTTTTGCAAGATTGCGCTTGCTCAAATCCTGCGCGAGCTCGCCGTTTCTCGAACCTACACCATCAGCCATGAAGACCACGTGAACAGCATCGCCTTCGGCTACATGACGCGCAATGGTGCCACCACAACCCAAGACTTCATCATCCGGATGCGCTGCCACGACAAGTACAGTTTTAGCCATGCGGTTTCCTTGCGACAATATTCCAGGAAGCAAATTGATGAGCATCAGCTGGTTCGTACCGTCTCGTTACCTTTTCTTCCATGAACACAATCTCGAATTCAGCAAACAAATCACGAAGATGGCGCTCATCGGAAAAATGCACCGTCCCAACGCCTGTGAATTGACCGGCGATGTAATTCGTTCGGGTGAATTTATCAACATCTTCTTCTCCGCCCGAAGAATCACTATGATTTGTTGAGAACCAATCCGATCCTATAAATATTCCACCCGGCTTTAACGACTGAAACGCAATTTTCAAGGCGTTTTGTATTGATGCAGTGTTGTTGTGTGTCAGCGCTGCGCGGTCAATCACCAGATCAAAATCGCCAGGAAACGGCTGTCCTTCCGTAAAGTCGCCAGTCAAAATTTGGACAATTAAGTCTGGGTAGCGCTGATGCAGTTGTTTGACGATGCTCGGACTCCCGTCAATCGCAAAATAGTTCATTCCAAGAGCTCGAAACAAAGGAATGTTGGCGCCGGCACCACATCCCAGTTCAAGCACACGCCCCCCCCCGGCCGCAATGATTGGTCTGCAATGTCGATGGACCAAACTGACAATATCAGACCACGGCCAAACAGACAGATGTGTATTTTCGGTGTACCGCTGTTCCCATTCGTGACTAAATCCCATCTCTTTTCCTATTCAAAAGGTTTCTTGTGTTCGAACCGCAGTTCATCCAAGCATCGACGATGCCCATGTTGGGTTCGAAAGATCCCCAAAGTTGAGGATAAGTCGGATGGGAAAAATTCTGGTACTCAACTTCAATACCCGCTGCTGCGAAAGAGTCCTCATTTAAGTAGTTTCTTCCTAGAGCGCCTGACAGGTAACAGGTTGCGCCGAAGTGCTTGCAGAGATCTAGTATCAGATCAGATTTCTTGCTAGCCACGGGCGAGCCGGACGATCTATAGATCGGAGTCTCAATCTCAAACTCCGCCAGCCAAAACTGCAGTTGTCGCCAGCACAATTCAGCAAGACTTGATCCCGGAGTTAAGAGCAGTGCTTCAAGTTTTGGGAAACACTCCTTGAAGTAAGTTGCCCTTCGATAACGCGACTCGATCGTTTTCAAGTGTTTGATGCGCCAGGGTTGGGCTTCGTCAGTCATGGTCTCGCGCAGTGTGGTTTTGATGTGACCCCTTGTCTTCACCGGAATTGTTAGCCACTGTGGACCTTGCGGTGTCTTTACCTTGTTCCTGTTGATAAAGCTATTCTTTTCAAATTGCACCGTATCTAGAAAAACGAACACATCCGATTGGACTATTTTTTCAAAATAGCCAAGCCAAGGCAGATATGCTGGCTGATGAGCGCTTAAAAACATTATTGCAAACTACCGGCATGCGCTATGCGCCCAATACGAACGACATCTGCCATTTGCATACCGGGATAAGCAGGTAAAGATACGGTTGTGATTGTTAGTGCTCGAGCATTCGGATAATGCATTGGCTCATCGAGCAACTCTTTTTCCTCAATAGGAACAATGGATCGAACACCATTTGACGCCAGCGCTGTTATCACCCGCGTCGGATCATCGCAACGCATCACGGCGCGATACCGCGCGGGTTGCACAGAGGGTTTGCTGTCATCCAAAAGTTTCAAACCAGCCTCGCTGTACGCTGCAAACCACTTTTCACGCTGCTCAAGAAACTCGGGCAGCCGCCGCAGTTGTACTCTGCCAATTGCGGCTTGTAAGTCTGTCATCTGGAAATTAAAGCGAAGGTTGGTGTCAATGCGGCTATCGAAAGCGCGGTAGTCACGGACTGCGTCAATCAAGGCCTTGTCACGGCTGACAATGGCGCCTCCTTGGCCGCCGGTAGTCAGCAATTTGCTGGCGTAGAAAGAGCAGACACCCAAATCACCGCGCAAACCTATTCGTTCGCCTGAGACCGAAGCACCAATCGATTGGGCAATATCTTCGATAACACTGAATTTTGGTGTTGTTGGCAATTCAACTGGAATGCCAAACATGGAGGGCGCTATCAGTATGTCGATGCCGGCGGCCATCGCTGCTGCTGTATCGACATTCGGACTGTTTTCGGCACAATCAAGATAGACGCAGTTGCCCTCTACAAGCCCGACTGCGTTGCGTAACGCAGAACAGGCGTAGACCGGCAGCCCTATGAGTTTGTCTTTTCCCTTGAGGGCCCATAACCCCAAGTAGAGTGCAGCTGAGCCACTTGAAACCGCGACAGCCTGCCCACTGGGAAGATTGAGAAATTGACAAAGGTCATTCTCAAAAGCCTCCACTTCTGTCCCCTGCGCGACCCACGCGCTTGCTAGAACCCGTGATGCAGCGGCCTGCTCTTCCAGTCCAAGTGTTGGGATGTTATGGGGAATCATGCCAGTCGGCCCATGTCTCAATAATACCTATTGCAGGATATTCAATAACAACTGCCTGAGGTCTATTTGGTTCGAAATCCGGTCTAATTTCAATGCGGTACTTGATCTTTTCATAAACAAAGAATGCTGGATTATTGTGTTCAACTCCACGCAAATGCGGCAGAAACTCTGCCAGGGGCTTTGTGATGTCAATTTCATTGTCACTTGCATGACGACGCGAACGGAAACTCCCTCCGCCCCCCTGCGGGACTCCCGTCGGACTGCTATCAGGCCAATGCTGTAACACTCCCGCGATAAGAACCAATGAAAGCACCTCGTCAATCTTTCGAAGAAATGTAGCTGTATATCCTGCCTCAATTGGAAATCTCGCACGCACAATAATATCCCCGGTATCCACCTCGTCTGCTGCAAGTATTCCTGAAATCACGTATTCATCTTTTTGCTCCACAAAGGAGTAATAAATTGGTGCCCATCCACGCCCATCAGGAAGATCGGACGAGTGGAATACGACAACATTCCCCGCCGCCTTTGCTTGCCCTAGGATTTTCCGATAGCTCCATGGCACTATGAGATCAAATTGTGATGGATCAATTGGAAATATATCGGCAATTGACACATCAAATGAATCGGCTGGTAGATATCGATCGACCAACTCCTGAAAGTCATACTCACTAAGACTATTTAGAAGAATGCAAACTCGGTGATTCATCAAATATCAATAGCAGATGAAGGTGGAAAGTGACCCCAAGACTTCCGCCCGAGCAGTCGCCAATACATACTTGGCGGAAATCCCTTTCCGTCAGCTACACGGCGCATTGTTAGGTTAGCCTCGGAAAAACAGTCGCCTACTCTAATTTCTTCTGCTGCCACAATTACGCGTTGAAACTCAATTTTATTAATAAGCTCAGCGTTTGTTGGTTTCACGAACGGTTGGCCCAAGAGAACGTCCGCAAGGCGAATGTTCTTGATCCATTCAGAAAGTCCCTTGGCGTCCTCCGAAAACCAATGATCCGGGCCTGGTAAATCGTGATCCAGCGTGAAATGCTTCTCGAAGATTCTTGCCCCGCGTGCGACCGCCAACGCCGCAGCCAGCGGCCCCTGGGTATGGTCAGAGAAGCCGACCAGCAAACCCGGAAACGCCTGTTGCAGCGTTGTGAGCTTTGCGATATTGACGTCTTCGGGGGGCGTTGGATATTGCGAAGTACACAGCAGGAGTGCCAGCGGGTAACCCTCAAACCAGCCCACCGTATCCAGCGCCTGGTGCACCTCTGCCAGGTCACTCATGCCGCAGGACAGAATCAGTGGCAGGTTCTCTGCTGCATAGCTACGCAGTAGTGGCAAGTTCGTAAAGTCGTCGGAGCCAACCTTGATGGCTGGTACACCGATGGACATGAGGAGATCAAGGTCTGGTCGATTTTGTGGCGTGGAGAAAAAAGTAATACCGACGGTGTCGCTGTGCGTCTTGATATCGCGCCACTGCTCATCAGAGAACTCATGGCGTTTGAACATCGCCAGCATGGATTCAGTAACGGATTTTCCTTGCGACTGATAGGTAAACGGCTGCTCGGGGTCGCCGCAGAATTCTTCCGCTTTGAATGTTTGAAACTTGACGGCATTGGCCCCCGCCTCTTTGGCCACTTCGACCATGCGCTTGGCCAGCGCGAGGTCACCGTTGTGGTTGATGCCGACCTCTGCGATGCAGTAGGGCGGATCATCGGGGCCAATGCTGCGACCAGCAATAGAGAAGGGGCGGGTGGCGGTGCTCATGCGTGATTTTCAAGGATTTTCAAGACTATTTGGGTACCTGAGCCATCACAGATAGCGCTGGCACTGTCGATCATTGCAGATAATTCGTGAGTCTGAATTGCATCCAGGGTTTCTGCATAGCAGGCGGGCGTAATGTCGGATGCAACGCCCAAGGTCCGCTGCGCCCCAATTTGATGCATCATCTTGGCGATAGGGCGCTGATTGTCACCGAGGACTACGACAAGGCTGGGCAGTCCGAGAGCACATTTTTCCCACGTCACGCTGCCGCCGGCCGTTACGGCTAGATCGGCTGCTGCCATGATCTGAGCCATATCGGATGCCTGTACTTGCAGTGTGGCACCAGGAACGGTATCCAATACTTCCTGCAGGCTTTGCAGGGCAGCAAAGGCTTGACCAACCACCACATCGATATGAACCCACTGCCTCTTTGACAACTGGACACCTGCGATGACCTTTGCGGTCTCATTCGTGGGATCGCTGCCTCCCATGAAGATCAACAGCCGAGCTAAGACGGGTATTCTCCGTCGAGTCAGGCTGGCAGGGCGCAGTGCATTGAATTCCGGGCGCAGGAGTGCGTACTTGGGGCCAATCAGATTAGTGCAATGGCTTGGTACTTTCCCGACATAGCGCTGCGCCATCGCTTCAACCAGATTCTGATCAAGCAAGACATGACAAACGTGTTCCCGATCGGCCAGATCGTCAATAACCATCAGCTTGCGGTAGTGCGGTTTTAGGGCCAACTCCCAGCGCGCGTCGAGCGCGTAGTGGTCGATGATTAACCAATCGGTTGTCACATCGCGCAATACCGCCATGGTTTGGGATGCGTCGGTTTGCCAGTTCGCTCCAAGCCACGCGGCATGAACAAGGTCAGCTTCGTGGTCGTTTGAAACGGGTAAACCATTTGAGGTCCCTTGCGGCAAGCCAATGGCCTCGTGTCCGCGCTGCCGAATCAGATTCAGCATATGTCCTGGGTGCTCACGGCAGATGAAGCGACACTTTGCACCGGCCGCCTTGAGTGCATCGGCCAACGTCAGGCAGCGCATCACGTGGCCGGTGCCTATCTCAAGCGCGGCGTCGGTGCGAAAGCTGATATGTCTGCCGTCCATGAGAGTCTCACCCCGCCTGTAGGACCTTGAACATCCACTCGGCCCGTTCCCAATCTTCCGGAGTATCGATGTCTTGTACGCGATGACGGGGCAGGATTACCGGCGCTGAATCCTCTGAGAAAAGTGCTTTGCCTGAGCACCATGCGTCTGCCCTGCCCCAGTAAAACTGGCCAGCGTCGTGGAATGCCTGCGGCAAGTCTTGTGACCGGGTGTTGAAATGCTCGGGCTGGAACATCTCCACCCGTCCTGCTTCCGTCAGCTTGATCGCCCTCTGAATCGGAAATGCATAACTGGTGACCGAGAATGCGAAATCTGCGTGTGTGTCCTCCAGTGTCTGCAAGCCCCGCTGCAAATTTTCGGCAGTGACAAAGGGTGCGGTCGCGTAGATACAGCACACGGGATCAACGATGTCGCGTTGAGTACGGTAGAACTCGATTGCATGAGCCACAACGGCGGATGTGCCAGTGTGATCGTCCGACAGCGCTGCCGGTCGCACGAAGGGCACTTCAGCACCGAACGCTTTTGCCACTGCAGCGATTTCAATATCGTCAGTCGAAACGACGATTCGTTCGAAAAGCCCTGAGGCTTGCGCCGCTTCAATCGACCAGGCGATCATGGGTTTGCCACAGAACAACTTAATGTTTTTGCGTGGGATGCGTTTGCTGCCGCCACGTGCTGGGATGAGAGCGAGCTTCATGCAGCGATGGCCTTTTGCAGAGCTGCAACCACAGCATCCTGCTGGGTAGCCGTCATAGTAGGGTACATGGGCAGACTGATGGCTGCCGCGTAGTACCGCTCAGCCTGTGGAAAATCACCCGGCTTGAATCCCATCTTCGCGTAATAGGGTTGGCTGTGGACCGGGATATAGTGCAGGTTGACGCCAATACCTTGACTACGCAAATCCTCGAAAACCTGCAGATGCGTGCGCAACATTCTGTCGAGCTGGACGCAAACAACATACAGGTGCAGGCCGGAATAACCATCAGCCTGCTGCCAGGGCAGGGTTAAATCCATACCGCTCAATAGTTCGTTGTAACGGCGTGCCAGTCCATGGCGGCAGGCGACATAGTCATTCAGGCGCTGCATCTGACTCACGCCGAGCGCTGCCTGCAACTCGGTCATGCGGTAGTTGAAGCCCAGTTCGATCTGCTGGTAATACCAAGGTCCTTCGGACGCGTGAGTCATGCGATTCGGATCGCGTGTGATGCCGTGGCTGCGCAACAGGCCCATGCGCTCAGCGAGCACGGCATCGTTGGTCAGAGCCATGCCCCCTTCAGCGGTGGTAATGACCTTGACCGGATGGAAGCTGAAAACCGTGATGTCACTGTAGCGGCAGTTGCCAATGGGTTCGTTCTTGTATTTACCGCCAATGGCGTGGGAAGCATCTTCAACGATCCTGAAGTCAAAACGCAGCGCGAGCGCATGAATGGCCTGCATGTCGCAAGGTTGGCCGCACAGATGCACTGGCACAACAATTTTAGGCAAGCGCCCCGTCTTTTCGGCCGCAATCAGCTTGCGCTCCAATTCCTTGGGGCACAGGTTGTATGTGCGAGGATCAATATCAACAAAATCGACCTGCGCACCGCAGTAGAGTCCACAGTTAGCCGAAGCAACAAAGGTAATCGGGCTGGTCCACAGCCAGTCACCTGGACCCAGGTCAAGCGCCAGGCAAGCAATATGCAGCGCCGATGTGGCACTGTTGACTGCGACCGCGTGCTTTGCGCCGCAGTAGCTGGCCACTGCCAGTTCAAAGCGTGGGACCACAGGGCCCTGGGTCAGAAAGTCTGACGCCAGCACGGATACCACGGCATCGATATCTACCTGGGTAATGTCTTGTCGGCCGTAGGGGATCATATGCAAATAGTTTTTGGTCAGGTTGGGCACATCAGCGTAGCGCACCTGTGATGACGCTCGCTACCCGCTCTGCCGCTCGCCCGTCACTTGTGAATTGCGCGGGCATTATTGTGTGCTCAGACAACACTTTATCGAGCATCGCAGGCAATTCCGTCGTCGAATAGCACGGTGTAGATACACCCATCGCGGCCAAACTGAACGAACTCTGGACTGCCAGAGAGTGCTCCAGGGAAACGACGGGCTTTCCCGCCACGGCTGATTCCAAGCCAACAGTTGAATTTTGCACGACCACTGCCTTAGCTGCCAGGATCAACGGGTGAATGGGCTCCTGAGACGGCACGCTGAAATGTACTCGTTCCTGGTCTGGCAAGCGGTGAAAGGTGTGCCACTGGCTTGGGTGGTAGCGGATGACCAAAGCCAGGTCCTTTCTGCTACTGATGAAGTCCCGCAAGGTGGTTTCTACATTTTCAGCGAATTTGTGCCCGTCTTTCTTTTCTGACGTCGTATCACTGGTTGAATCGATCTGCCCTGCCCAAAGAATGGGCGCCAGCCATTGCCAGCCACGGTGCTTGACAAAGGCCTGAGCTACCGCTTGGGTAAGTGGCGAAAATAAGCCATCAAATGCTGGGTTACCCGTCACCGCGATGCTCTTGGGATGAAAGCCATGTCCTACAAGTCGCTGTTTGACCGATTCAGAGATCACACAGGTCCAATCGGGTTTGGCGATCTGGTGGACGTAGGTATCGTCCTCCTGCCCGAACAGGTCCACCAGGCCGACGGTCGGTATGCCTAACTGGATCGCGACGTCAAGCGCTGCCCGTTCGCTGCGGGGGGAATTGGTCGCTACCACGACATCGGGCTGGATTTCATCCAACAACTGTCGCATGAAGTTCAATGGCCGGAATCCGTAACGCCCTTCCTTTGCATAGACCGCTGCAGCGCCATCTTCACCATGCTGGGTTATCAAGTCGAGGTAATTGATTCCAAGGTAAGCAATTGACTCTTCCTCGCTCACATCGGGGTTTGAGTTGCCAATCAGAAGTCTTCGTCCCCAGTGCATGGCAGCGTCGACATCAACCAAGTAAAGCAAGTCCTTGTAGCCCAACGGTGACACCCCCGCTGCGACTGCCTTCGCATAGCCCGTCGTCAAGGCGAGCAGGACACACGTCAGAGCAGGCGCCTGCGTCTTCAACGCCTCGATCACGGGCAGGATCATCCCTACGTGCCCTCCACCGTATGTGACAAATAATACGGTTTCTACGTGCTTCACTGAAAATTCCTCGTCAGGTGAACCAAGGTATTTAATGCGCGCGAGAAATAATGCACCAACTTAGAGTTAGACGTGCTTTTCCATCAAAAACCACGTTATGTCATCTTGAGGGAATTTGGGATCCCGTCGATAGACAAATCCGTAGTCGACAAGCGTTAGCTCCGGATAGCGGTCAAGAATTTCTCCGCAGAAATCTCTTTTGAATAATCGATTCTGGTGGCCCCTGTAATTGATGTCTACGGGGACAGGGTTGTAGTATTCACAAACCAGCAAATATCTCTTGGTACTTTCAAATAGTTTTTCATAGACGATCGATAGTGAATCTGGTTGTATATGAATGAGCACACCCTTTATCAACACAAGATCAAACGTTCTACTGCATTCAAACTCCAGGATTGACCCTCGTGTGAGGTTTTCTTGTGGAATCAATTTATTTAATTGCTTCACCGCTTCGTCGTTGATTTCAATAGCGTGCTGTTCCAAACCAGGAAACAGCAATTGCAGTGCTCGCACATTCAAGCCGATATTGGCACCAATCTCCAAGCAGTTTGCAATTGGTTGCGCAACGCGCAATGCCTTGCTGAACAGATCCACGTTAGCCGCCACCAGCAAGTCACCCTGGTTGCGCTGAACATAGCTATCCCCAAATTCTCCCGCCCAAAACTCTTCCTGCTCTGTCGCAAACTGTCCCATTTTCTCCTCCTCAATCAACAACAATTGGACCTGTAGGCCCCCACAACGCCAGCGCCGCCAGTGCCCGCAGTTCCCGCGTGAAATTGGCCGTCCCGGCACGGTGCCGTTCCAGCATCAAATTGACCTCTGAGGCTTGCAGGATGTGCGCAAGCAGCTCACTTTTCTGTAGCAAATCCCGCAGCCATGGATAACTCTCTCCGCGGAACCAGTCGCCAATCGGTACGGTAAACATCTGCTTCTTGCGGTACGCCAGGTCCGCTCCGATCAAGGGTGCGGCGGCTCGTCTGAACCAGTGCTTCTGCTCGCCCTGTGCCGACAGCTTGGTGGCGCCGCGCGAGCGAAAGGCCAGCTCCATCATGCGCCAGTCCAGAAACGGTGTGCGCGCCTCGATGCCCACCGCCATGCCCATGCGGTCGGGCTTGACCAGATTGTTGCCCGACAGCAGCAGCTGCATGTCCAGGTACAGCGCCTGGTTGATGCGGTCGAAGTGCTGCGCCTCATCGAACCAGGGTTTGGCCGCATCGGTGAAGCTGTCGATGCCCTCCAGCCGCTGGCGCACCTGCGGTTGGTAGAGCGCCAGTTTGGCAGACGGCGAAAAAAGCGAAATGCTGTCGAAGTAGCGTCGCTCAAAGTCGGCCTGTGGCATGGAAGACGCGTCGCTTCGGGCAAAGAACGCAGCGTATTTGTCATAGCCGGCAAACAGTTCATCGCCGCCGTCTCCGGTCAGCACCACCTTGACATGCCTGGCGGCCAGCTCGCTTACGCGCAGCGTCGGCATGAAGGAGGCATCACCGTGCGGCTGGTCCAGGTGGTGCAGCACCTGAGGCCAGCGCGCCAGCATGTTGAGCTCGGCCACCTCCATGGTGTGCTGGCAGCCAAAGCGGTCGGCGGCCTGCTGGGCAAACGCCGACTCGTCATAGCGCGGGTCGGCAAAGCCGATGCAGAAGGTCTGGACTGGCTGCTGCACGTGGCGCGCCATCAGGCCGACGATGGTGCTGGAATCGACACCGCCGGACAGGAACGCCCCAAACGGCACGTCGGCACGCAGCCGGATACGGGTCGCATCATCCAGGGTGGTCATGAACTCTTCGGCCCAGGCGCCCCACGTGAAGTCCTGCTCGCGTTGCTCCGCCAGCTTCCACCAGCGCTGGGTTTGGACCAGGGTTGAGCGAGTGAACTTCATCCAGGTGCCAGGCATGACATGGCGCACGCCTTGGTAGGCGGTCCACGGTGCCGGGATGTAATTGAACGTCAGATAGTGGTGAATTGCTTCCAAATCAATAGTTGCTTGCGCTCGTCCACCGGGGGCTGCAGGCCAGAAGGCTTTGATTTCTGAAGCAAACAGCAGTTGCTGCCCGTCATCCTTGACGTACAAAGGCTTGACGCCAATGCGGTCACGCGCCAGATAGAGCGCATCCTCGTTCGCATCGTCGACGGCAATCGCAAACATGCCGTTGAGTCGGCGCAGGCAGGCAATGCCTTCGCGCTCGTACAGGCGCAGGATGACTTCGGTGTCCGAGGCGGTCTTGAGTTGTACGCCTTGTGCGCGCAGTTCGGCGGCCAGTTCAATGTAGTTGAAAATTTCGCCGTTTTGCACCACGGCTATGCGCCCGTTGTCGCTGACAAAAGGCTGGTGGCCGCCGCCGATGTCAATGATGGACAGGCGCCGGTTGCCAATGGCCACTCCGCGCTGCGGCAGGTGCCAGATGCCTTCGTCGTCCGGGCCTCGGTGCAACAGGGTCTGCGCCATGGCGCGCAAGGCATCCTGCGGCAGGCCCTGTCGGCCGCGATGCCAGTAGCCGAAGATGCCGCACATCTAATTGGAGCCCTTGCCCGATAGGCGGCCCACGGTCCACCACAGTATCTTGAGGTCAAACCACAGGCTGGCTTCCGACTGGTAGCGCAGGTCCAGCACCAGGCGTTCACTTTCGCTGCCCTGCGAACGGTTGACCACTTGGGCCAGGCCGGTAATGCCTGGGCGCACCCTGCAGCGTTGCAGCCACTCAGCGTTCGTGTAGAGGCAGCGCTGCTCGGGGACGTCGGGGCGCGGCCCGATCAGACTCATGTCGCCCCGCAGCACGTTGACCAGTTGCGGCAACTCATCAAGGCTGGTACGGCGGATGAAGCGGCCCACGCGGGTGATGCGTGGGTCATTGGTTTGTGTGTAGTACAAACCGATGTCCGCAGCGTTCTTGACCATGCTACGAAATTTGAACATGCCGAACTTGCGACCATCCAAGCCGTGTCGGATTTGTCTTAACAGCACAGGCGGCCCACTTTCTGCAGCCACAGCCAGCGCTGTGAGGAGAAGCAACGGGGACAGCCCGATCAAAGCCATGGACGACGCGAATATATCGAGCCCCCGTTTCATACGGCCCATACAGTAAGGGTTTTGGGCGATAGAGGTTGGGTCCAAGACGGGTGGCGACGGGCGTGCAAAGCCACTGGCGATCGACACAATGCGAGCGGCAATGAATTTTTGGTCCGCTTCAATCTGCTTCTGGGTTCGCAGTGCCAGATGCGCCTCTGCTTCACGCAAGGTGTGAATTTGTTCTTCAAAGGTGGTTTCGTCATCGGGTCTGTGGAAGGTCCGTGACAGTATGACTGCCTGCGATCCTAGCCGCAAGTGTTCCGCCAGCACATCGCGACCGGCAAGAAGCCCTTCCACCATGCGCGCCATGCCGCCAAAACCAAAGCGTAACCCCTGGCGCTTGGTGATGCTTGCCACCCGGTCAACCATGCCAAGCGCCAACGGTTCGAACATGAAACGCAGCCCCAGGGAAATGTGCAAATCATTCAGTCCGATATAGACTTCTGTGAGGCCGGGCGTGTTGATCCAGTCCTCGATCGTGGCCAAGGCGTCCGCCGTTTCAAGCAGTGCGACGATGGGGCAGCGGCCAGCGACGATGTCTGAGAACCTGCGCAGACACTGGGGGCTGATGAACATGGGCAGCATCAGCAGATCAGAGGCCTCTCCTGCTGCGCGCCCAGGGCCTTGTCCCAAGCCCTGCGCAAAAATGGCGTCTACCTCCGCTTGCGTGCCATCGTGCAAGGGGTTAACGCGAACCATCAAGCGGGAGCGTGTGAGTGTTGCTTTCACGCGGCCCACATCGCCCATCTGGTGGTTGCTGATATAGGTGTTGCGACCGACTTGCCGCTCGGCTTTGCCGATACGCTCCAGATCGACGAACAGCCGAATGCCGCCGATTGCATCGCAGCGCCGTGCAACCTCAGGGTCGTTCGTGATTTGTAGCAATTCGAGCATATGAAACCTTGGCGTTTGGACTATCGTCGCAGTTCTGCGCGCAACTCTTGGCTGGCAAGGTAACTAATTGCTACAACGACCAGCGCGGACAATACACTGATCGCAACTCCACTGAGATTTTTTAGATTGAGGGATTCCATCCACCCCATGCGCGCCGCCATGGTAAAAAGCAGCATGGTAAGTGTCGGCGTCATCATTTTGCGCCAAGGTAACAGATAGGCTTGTTGCTGATCGCGAAAGCCCGTTTTGCGCAATTCCAGCAGCATCATGATGGCCACGAGGGTCAAAGCGCCGGTGAGCCCACCCATCATCATGGCGCCACTGCCACTTGACCAGGCACCGACGGCAAGAAGTACCAGCAACGCCAGGCCGTAGGCTGCTGCTGCGCGGCGCATGCGACCCAGCGTTGCCAGTGCGGTCAGCGCAACCGCAATCAGTGCCTGTGGCAATAAACTCCACGCACCAATTTTGCTCCACGCAGCGACCGTTGCAACGCTCTCCGGGGGCATCCGACCCCAGCCAAACATCAGAGTTGCAATCGCATTCGCCCCCACTTGCAGGCCAGTAGTGGCTGCGCATGCCAACGTCCACGCCAGCAGCAATGCGCCGCGAACCGCTTCAATGGCATCCTGGGAAACTTCGCGGAGCCCGTCAGCATTGCATTGCGAGGTATTCATTGCGCGGGTTATGGCCGGAAAGACCAGCGTAGCGACCAACTGAATAGCCAGTACCAGCGGCAGTTCGACCAATTTCCAGGCATAGTTAAATGTAGCCAATGCACCTTCCCCGGTGCCGGATGCGAATGTGCGCGCCACAAATGGCAGGGTCAGTGGCAGGCCAGTGCACAGCGCAGCCCAAAGCCAAAGCCGCGTGTGGGGCATTGTCATTGGCATCTCGCGCTTCAGGGGCACATTCTTTTCGACGCCGCTGGCATCGAGTCGCGTGCGCAACCAAACCAGACGTAAGCCCATTGCCAACCAGACGCAAATGGCCAGGAGGCCCAAGGCGTCTATTGGCAGAATGTTGGTGGCTATCAATAGCAGGCCGCCGATGACTACGCAATTGACCACAAGGTTCGCGGAAAACATGCCAATGAAGTCCATCTCGTGTTGCAGTCGGATCACCCACAGGGCCGCCAGCATGGCAGCGGGCAGCGTCAGAACACTGAAGGCCAGTCGGCGGGCGGCCAGTGGCAGTAAGTCGCGGGACATGCTGTTGAGCAGCATCTGTGCCAGCGGTTCCTTCAGTACAAAAAACGCCGCCGCCAACGTCGTGCCAGATAGCAGCAACCATAGCGCAACACGTCGTTGTGTTTTTGCCTGATGGTCTGGCGTCTGGCTTGCCCAGTGCGGCAACAGAACATAGGTTAATGCCCCGCTGGCAATGACACCCGTCAACCAGTCCGGCAGGGTTAGCATCAAGACTGCCACGTCACCCATCCCGGTGGTGCCAAAAGCGGCAGCCTGCGCTGACTCTCGTACAAATCCAAGCATGCGGCTGACTAACAGCAGAATCAGAGAGAGGGCGCCTGTTTTTAATAGCATAGCGCTGGATTATCCTTGCTCACCTGCGAAGCTTGTGCGCGTTGGTCTTTGTGTAGACTTGTCCGAGTCACGACCTACACAGAATAGTCCATCAACCAACTTGACGCATGGGACAAATATGTTGATAACGTCATTTATTTTTTGGCGTGATCGCCTAAAAGCCAGTGCCATCCATTTGGGATTGAGCCTGGTCATCGCCCTACTGGCCGCGCTGCTGGTATTTGGCATCTGGTACCCCTATCCCTACCGCGAGATATCAGGCGGGCGGGAGTTGTTTCTGCTGGTGGTCAGCGTAGATGTCATCTTGGGGCCGCTGATTACGCTGGCAGTCTTTAACCGCAGCAAGCCCTTGGGCGAGCTTCGCAGGGATTTGGCGATCGTCGTATTGATACAGCTGGCCGCACTGGGCTATGGGTTGTGGACCGTGAGTGTTGCCCGCCCGGTTCATCTGGTTTTTGAGATTGACCGGTTTCGGGTTGTGCACGCTATTGACATTGCTCCTGAGTTGCTGGAAAAAACACCAATGGACGTTATTGCTTTGCCAGTCACCGGCCCTACACTTTTGGCGATACGCCCGTTCCGTGATCAGCAGGAGAATTTGGACGCAACCATGGCCGCCCTGCAGGGAATGCATTTGGGAGCCCGTCCCGACCTGTGGCAATCCTACGCGCAAGCGGTGCCCCGAGTATTGGCGGCGGCTCATCCGGCGAAAGCGCTTAAAGTGCGGCGTGCAGATCGCGCCGCTGAGATTGACCGGTTGGTGTCATCCGCAGGTAGCAACCCCGAAACCGTGGTTTACTTACCGATGGTTGGTCGCAATTCCTTCTGGACCGTGTTCCTGGACCCGGTCACGGCACAAATCGTGGCCACCATGCCGCTGGACCCGTTTTAGCCCGGAACCTCCGCAAACAACTGCTGAACTGTAACGTCCAGCGCCACGCTGGCCAGTGTCACGGTAGCGCCCTTGGCGAAGGGGTGCAGCACCCACAAACCATCTGAGCCTTTGCGGTAGCAGTCGGTAGTGCGGGTGTCAAGGTCGACCAGCACATATTCTTCCAGGCTGGCCAAGCTGCGGTAGTGGCTGAACTTGAGGCCGCGGTCATAGGCGGCAGTGCTGGGGGAAAGCACTTCGATAATCAGGCGCGGCTCGGTTTTGACTTGGCTGCTGGCAAGGTCTTGCGCGCTGCAGGTGACCAGAATGTCCGGGTAAAAATAGCAGTTGGCTGCCGCCACCTGCAGGCGCATATCGCTCATGTAGGTGCGGCAGGGGCTGCCGCTGAGGTGCTGGCGCAGGGCGATATATAAATTGCCCGCAACGGTCACATGGCGGTCTTCCGCCCCCACCCAGGCAAATACCTCGCCATCCAGAAAATCATGGCGCTCGGGTTGCTCAGCCTCCCATGCCAGGTAGCCGGCAGCGGTGAAGCTGGGTTGGGGTGCAGCACGTCCCATGGCATTTCTCCAGTAAAGTGGCGCGCTTGGGTACTACCACCTACGCACAAAGGATAAGCTTAGCGTATGTTGGCTGATCGGCGGCGGGACTTACAGCAATAATTGGCGCCAGATGCAGCACATAGCCGCCTTTCTTTTCATCGCGCTTCCCTGGCTTAACCCTTTTGCCGTGGGGCCGCAGCCTGCCGTGCCGCAGCAGCTGTTCGCATGGTCGTGTGTGGCGGGGTTGCTGGCAATCTGGGGTCGCCCCGCCAAGCTGACTTCGGCACGCCACCGGGCTCCACCCGTTGCGCAGGCCTGGTTGGCGGCAGCGCTGGCCAGCGCCGTGCTGGGGTTATTGCAGTTTTTTGGGCTAACCGGCGGGCTGGATCCGTGGGTCAACAGCACCAGCGTGGGTGAGGCGTTTGCCAACCTGCGCCAGCGCAATCAGTTTGCAACCCTGACCAGCATTGGTTTGATGGGCCTGCTGTGGCAGGTGGCGCAGTGGCGGCCTGATAGCACTGACGGACCGACTGAGTCGGCGGAGCTGCGCGTGCCGTGGACCCTGTGGCTGGCGGGGGCGGCGCAGCTGGCCATGGGCAATGCGGTTAGCGGTTCGCGCACCGGCTTGCTTCAGTGGTGCCTGGTGTTGGCGTTGCTGGTGATGTGGCGGAAGCGGCTGCATTGGCGCACGTTGACCGTGGGAGTGGTATCGGTGGCGCTCTATTTTGTGGCGATTCGGGCCATGCCGTGGTTGCTGGAGGAGACGACTGGCGTTCATGCTGCGGGTTTGTTGGGCCGCTTCAACGAAGAAACGGGCTGCAGCAGCCGGCGCATTTTGTGGGCCAACGTGCTACACCTGATCGCCCAGAAGCCCTGGCTGGGCTGGGGCTGGGGCGAGCTGGACTACGCCCATTTCATCACGCTGTACCCGGGCGAGCGGTTTTGTGACATTCTGGACAACGCGCACAACCTGCCGCTGCACCTGGCGGTCGAGTTGGGCGTGCCGTTTGCCGCCGTGGCCTGCGCCTTCGTTCTGTGGCTGGTATTGCGCACCAAGCCATGGAGCGAGGCCGACCCGACGCGGCAAATGGCTTGGGCGGTGCTGGCGGTCATTGGACTGCACAGTTTGCTCGAATACCCGCTTTGGTATGGGCCGTTCCAAATCGCTGCGGGCTTGTGCGTCTGGCTCCTGTGGCGCAATCCTGGTGCAGCCCGCGTGTTGCCTCTGAACTTTACGTCATTTAGGCCTTTAGCCCCCGTATGGACTGCGTGGGCCGCTTCTGTTTTGATAGCAATTTGTACCTATGCGGCGTGGGACTACTGGCGCGTCAGCCAGTTGTACTTGCTGCCCGCGCAGCGTTCCAGCATCTACCGGGACAACACCTTGGACAAACTTCGCGGTTCGTGGTTGTTCAGTAATCAGGTGCAGTTTGCTGAGCTCACCACCACTTCAACCACTGCCGACAATTCGGTGCAGGTGCTTGAGCAGGCGCTTCAATTGCTGCACTTTTCCCCTGAGCCGCGGGTGATTGAAAAACTGATAGAGAGCGCCGTGTTGTTGGGTCGTGATGATGAGGCGGCGTACTTCCTGGTGCGGTACCGCGCTGCATTTCCCGAAGCCTACGCGCGTTGGGCGGCTGAATCAAGCAGCTACAAAGCTCCCTGACTTTCCCCCATGCTTCTCCAGAAGCTTCACATCGGTAATGGTCATGCCGCGGTCCACCGCTTTGCACATATCGTAAATGGTGAGCAGTGCCACTTGCACGGCGGTCAACGCTTCCATTTCCACGCCGGTGGGTCCGACCGTTTCAGCCGTTGCTGAGCACCAAACGTGCGCCGCTTGCGTACCGCTGGCAGGCACGGTGCTGAACTCCATTGCCACCCGGGTCAAGGCAATAGGGTGGCACAGCGGTATCAGGTCACTGGTTTTTTTGGCCCCCTGAATGCCCGCGATGCGCGCAATGCCCAGTACGTCGCCCTTCTTTGCGTTGCCAGACTCAATGAGCGCCAGTGTGCCGGGCAGCAACTCTATGCGGCCGCTGGCTACCGCAATGCGGTGGGTGGCAGACTTGGCGGCCACATCTACCATGTGGGCTTGGCCTTGGGCGTCAAAATGGGTCAGGGGTTGCATGGTGCGGTATAGAAATGGTAAAAGTTACCCGTAACGGGTCAGCCACGCAACTTTACCTGACGTTCATGGTGTGGCAAACCCGATTCAGCTACGCTTGGCAATCCCCTATGTCTTTGGACCTGTTTTGACAACATTTTGTAAGCGAAATCAGCCCGTAGCCCTCGTCGCCATTGCGCAAGCAGCTATATGTTTTATAGCATTTTGCACGATGCCCGGTGCCGTGGCCCAAGTTTCCGATGAGCGCGTAGGCCCCACCTTGGCAGTCCTGCCCAACCTGGGTGACGGCACCGACATGACGCCCAGCTCCGAGCGCAGGTTGGGCGACCGCATTGCGCGTGAGCTGTACCGTGACCCGGATTATGTGGATGACCCCATCCTCACCGAGTATGTGCAGGGTATCTGGCAACACTTGCTGGCGGCGGCACGCCTGCGCGGAGACCTGACGCAGGAGCTGGACGAAACCTATGCCTGGGAGGTTCTGCTGGGTCGGGACCGCAGCGTCAATGCCTTTGCCTTGCCCGGTGCCTACCTCGGCCTTCATTTGGGTCTGGTGGGCGTGGTGACCAGCCGTGATGAACTGGCATCCGTCCTGGCGCACGAGCTCAGCCACGTGACGCAGCGGCACATTGCCCGCATGATGACGCGCCAAAGCCAGCAAGCGCCCTGGATGCTGGGTGCCATGATTTTGGGTGTGCTGGCTGCCAGCAAAAGCCCGGGGGCGGCCAACGCCATGATTATGGGCGGGCAGGCGGTGGGCGCACAAAGCCAGCTCAATTTTTCACGCGATATGGAGCGCGAGGCCGACCGGGTGGGTTTTGGTGTATCAACCCAGGCGGGCTATGCCCCACAGGGCTTTGTCACCATGTTTGGCAAGTTGCAGCAGGCCTCGCGGCTGAACGATTCGGGCAATTTCCCGTACTTGCGCAGTCACCCCCTCAGCACCGAGCGGATGGCCGACATGCAGTCG
>Ga0194061_1000091_pt1 | contig 50200 bp, 54 predicted proteins | sample SepL2221m_MetaG_FD_163423 | JGI IMG/M metagenome (GOLD analysis project Ga0194061, IMG submission 163423) | Anoxic zone freshwater microbial communities from boreal shield lake in IISD Experimental Lakes Area, Ontario, Canada - Sep2016-L224-21m | ecosystem: Environmental > Aquatic > Freshwater >... | reverse complement strand
AAATTATTCACCTCCCTGCACCCCCCCCAAATTCCATTTTTAGTTTGACAAAACCAGCTGTTTTACATAATAAAGTTCAATTCATATTAATCACTGGCGGGAGATTACATAATGGCCCACAGAATGCTTGCTGTATTGCTGCTGGCGGCATCGAGTTTGATACCCTTGAACCTTTATGCTGCGGAACCCGGCCCCTCTACCACTGCCCCACCAGCCGCTGCTCCTGCACCTGCTAAAAGCGGTGCGGTAGCGATCAAGGACATCGTTTTTGAACCGACCTCGCTCAAGGTGCTTACCGACGGAAAATTAAGTTCTTTTTCTTCCTTTCGTCTAGCCAAACCGGCCCGGCTGGTTATTGATCTGCCCGGCGTAACAAATCAGCTGCGCAATCAGGCGTATCCAAGCGACGTTCCGCCTGTATCAGCTGTGAATGTTATCTCGTACCCGGATAAACTTCGGTTGATTGTTGAAGCCAATCAGCGCCAGGAATTCCCCGAAGGCGGCATTGAATCAACCCCAAGTGGGCTGATTGTCGATCTATCGGGAAAAGGGCGCTCCCAGAGCAATTTCCCTCAGACCAGTTATTCCGCACCGCCTGCATTTGTCCCTTACGACAATCGCCCAGCAATTGGCGAGGGGAGGGCGGCAGCTTCTTCAAAGGCGGCTGCTATTCCCCGTGGACGTTCAGCGGCGGTCGAAAAGATTGATTTTCAGGTAGTAGAGGGGATTTCGCGTGTTTCAGTTAAGGTGCTGGGGGATATTGATGCCGATCAACCGGAGCAGACCCCCGGTTTTGTGACACTGACAATCAGAAATGCCTCGCTGCCGCAGCATCTGCAGCGTTCGCTGGAAACCGGTTCTTTTCCTTCGCCCGTGTTGCGGATAACCCCGCTGGTTGTCAAGCATAAGAACAGTAGCGATGCGGTGATCCGCATTGCCATGCGTGTTGCGGCGACTTTCGAGTTTCGGCGGGAAGGGGATGTGCTTTACGTTGATATAAAAAATCCGGAAGGGTTAATGGCGGGGAGTGTTGGATTTGATCGGCCAGCAGAAAATCCTATTGCAGAAAACGAGAAGTTTATAAAACCAATCCAACTGACACCTAAACCAAAAGAAACTGATGTTACAGGTGATTCTTTCACTGACAGATCTGGTACCGCTAAGCCAATTACTACTTCAGAAAAAAGCAATAATCCAAGAGTAACACTTGAATTTGCTGATGCTGAAGTAAGGAAAATTTTTCAGTTGTTGGCAGAGGTGAGTAAAAAGAACTTCGTACTTGGTGATGATGTCACAGGCATCATCAGCCTTAAATTGGTCAATGTACCGTGGGAAGAAGCGCTTGATGTCATACTTGATACCAAAGGGCTTGATAAGCAGGAAAAAGGCAATATCGTACTGATAAAGGGCAAGGGAAAATTCAAGACACAAGCAGAAGAAGAGCTTGAAAAAAAGAAGGTTGCCGCAAAAGCGATAGAACTTAAAACAGAAAGCTTCTCGGTGAACTATGCAACAATTGGTGAAGTGACCGGACAATTTGAAAAATTAAAAACACCTGAACGGGGCCAAATTTCTTCTGATACGCGAACTAACAAAGTCATTGTAAAAGATACACCGCAAGCTCTTGATGATATGCGTAATTTACTGTTGCAGCTTGATATACCGGAAAAACAAGTTATGATCGAAGCGAGGATAGTAGAAGCTTCTACTGATTTTTCGAAAAACTTAGGTGTGAATTGGGGGCTCCATTTTAAAGATGGCAGCGCATCTATTGCAGGTGTTAACCAGTTAGACACAGGGTTTGGAGGGATTACTTCGGCTCCACCACTTAGCGGCACTGGCACTGAGCATGGGGGAAGCATGGGAATTTCATTCGGTACACTAGGATCCAATATTCAGTTGGACTTAAAAATTAATGCTGCGGCAGCAATGGGGCAATTAAAAATTATTTCCAGTCCAAGAGTTGCAACTGTAAATCACAAAAGAGCTGAAATCTCGCAAGGAAGATCTGTACAGAGAACCGTTACGACAAATGGCAATATTGGGCAGAAAGAGGACAAAGCAGATTTGAAGCTCACAGTGGAACCTCATATAAACAATAACAATACTATACTGATGAAAATTGAAGCTACCAATGATGAATTTCAATCATCTACTGACGAGAAAACTACAAAAAAAGCTATAACAGAGCTAGTTTTAAAAGATGGGGAAACAACAGTCATTGGAGGAATATATAAAGATTCTGAAAGTAGCGGTGAAAAAGGAGTTCCATTTTTAATGGATATGCCATTTTTAGGGCGATTATTCAGATCAAGTAGTTATTCTGTTGTAAGGACGGAACTACTTGTTTTTGTCACGCCAAGAATTTTGAACAGCAACTTCTCAAAAACTCCGTAACAGACGGGTAGGGTGTGCAACAGTTTCTTGTTGCGCACGCGGGATGAAAGTTGGTGAATACGTGACTACTGATTTATGATTCCACTATGCTCGGACTCTCAACATACGGTTTGATCTGGAAAACAGCTTTGTACTCTAACAGGGAAGAGTTATGGCAATAACGTTAACAACCCAAGAGCGAGACGCTCTCCTGGAAGCCAAAGCTGAAGTTGCCAGCCGCTTTCCTCTCGCGTGGATAAAACTGTTTGGCTCAAAAGCTCGCGGCAATGCAGACCCGGAGTCTGACCTTGACGTGCTTTTTGTACTCGACACTTTAAACTGGGAGTCCGAACGATCAGTCTTTGAAATATGCTTTTATGCCAGCTTGCGACACGATATTTTGCTTTCACCAATTGTTATGTCACGTGCTGAAACGGAATCGCCTCTCACACGAATGTCATCTTTTTTTCAGAATGTAGAGAAAGAGGGGGTGTTGGTGTGATTGAAGAGACTCATGCATTGGTTGTGTATCGTCAACATGAAGCTCGTGAAGCGCTGGAAGAGGCCGAAATTCTGCGAGCACGGAACGCGCAATGAACCGCGTCTATTATGCCATGTTCTACGCTGTGCTATCCCTACTGGCTTCTCGCGGATTGAGTGCTGCTAAACATTCCGGAGCCATCTCGCTATTTCACCGAGAATTTGTTAAACCAGGCACTATTCCTGTAGAGATAGCAAAGTTTCTTGATATTGCTTTTGACCTGCGCAATAAGTGTGATTATCGGGATTTTGTTTTGCCAGATCCGGAACGTGTCGATGAGCTCCTTGAAGCTGCACGCAGGTTTATTGACGAAATAGACTCCGTATTGTCGACATTGGAGAGACATTGTGGTGAAACCGGGTCGGGTGTGCAAAGGTTACACGTTGAGCACGCAGGATGAAACGGGTAGTTGAAGGAGATATTGATATGAGAGATTGGCATGTATACATACACTCAGACCCTGCCGTAATGCTCGGAAAACCTGTGATCAAAGGGACGAGGATAACGGTTTCTTTTGTTCTCGATCTGTACGCAGCTGGATGGACTGAGGAATCGATTCTTGAAAATTACCCTCACATTTCTAAAGATTCATTGCTGGCTGTACTTTCTTTTACAGCTGAGTGCATGAAGCAGGAAAATCTTTATCCACCATTTAGAGAAGCCGCGTGAAACCGGTTTTCCTTGCGAATGAAAACTTTCCGCGACAAAGCGTAATACTTCTGAAGAAAGCCGGATATGAGGTTGTCAGTGTTGCTGAGCAATCTCCTGGTATTGCTGATAATGAAGTGCTTGGTCTTGCCTGCAGCAACAATATGGTAATTTTGACTTTCGATAGAGATTACGGAGAACTGCTCTTCAAATACAGACAATCTAGGCCAGAGGGAGTTGTTTATTTCAGAACTGGTCTTGAAAGCCCCGAACGAGCTGCCCACATACTTTTGGGGTATTTGCGCAATCAACTTGTGATTGATGGATTTTTCACTGTGATCGATGTTCATGGAGTCAGGCAGCGTCCGATGTAAAACCGGGTAGGGGAGTGCGACAGTTTCTTGTCGCACACACAGGATGAAGTGAAACACCGAAAGGATTGTATTTGGAAGATGTAATCAAGGTCATGCTGCAATCAGGAAAATCGGCGATAGAGCTTGCGCTCTACATTCTGCTGCCGGTGCTGGTTATCATGATGGCCCTGATGAAAGTCGTTGAAGCCAAAGGTCTGCTGGCACTGGTGGCGCGCCTGCTGCAGCCGCTGTTGCGGTTGTTCGGTGTTCCCGGAGCCGGTGTGTTTGCCATGCTGCAGCTTCTGCTGGTCAGTTTTGCCGCTCCTCTGGCCACGCTGTCGATCATGGAAAAGGACGACACTTCTCGCCGTCAGATTGCCGCTACACTGGCGATGGTGCTTGCCATGTCCCAGGCCAATGCTGTGTATCCTCTGGTGGCGGTGGGGCTTAACCTGCCGGTCATCATGGCCACATCGGTTGCTGGCGGACTTATTGCGGCAGCTTGCACTTATTATCTCTTTGCACGGGCAGTAGACGGAAATGAGCAAGGCGGCGGAGAATCTGCCCTGCCGTCTGCCGAGAAGAATCGTTCCGTATCGCTGCTCAACCTGATGATTTCCGGTGGGCAGGAGGCGGTGCAGGTTATCATCGGCGCGATTCCGTTGTTGATTCTGGCAATTTTTGCGGTTAACCTGCTCAAGGTCAGCGGCGCTATTTCGTACCTGGAAACATTTTTGGCCCCCCTGTTCGGATTGATCGGCGTTCCACCGGTGGCGGTTCTGCCGATAGCCACTAAATATCTGGCCGGCGGAACCGCCATGATGGGGGTGACGCTGAACCTTGTCAAGGAAGGGGCCATTAATGCACTTCAGCTCAATCGGATGGCCGGGTTTATTATCAATCCCTGTGATATTGTGGGTGTTGCGGTGCTTGTTTCTGCGGGAAATCGCTGTTCGTCGGTTGTCAAGCCGGCTATTGCCGGTGCCTTTGTCGGGATAGTCATCAGGGGAGTGCTGCATCTCCTCATTTTTTGACCTGATTCGTTTTAATTCGTCGCTAAAACCCGCCCACCCTTCGACAAGCTCAGGGCGAACGGATTATAATTTCACACGTCATTGATCTTCCGTTCGTGGTGAGCCTGTCGAACCATGAGCGGAAGATTAGAACAAATCAGATTTTTTGATCGCTTTTGACAGAAGCCTTTTTAGGTGAGGTCATTATGAATAGTGCCATCATGCTGCTTATCTTCTTCGCCGGTGCCGTTACCGGGTTTGTGGTGCATGCCTGTGAACGCACTCTGAACCTTAATATTGTTTATCGGATACTGGATTCCATCGGTCGCATCTGTATTGCACCATTTTCTTTTTTATCGCGGCGACGGGGAGACAAGCCGGCTCCCTCACCTGAAGTTACCCATCCGGAACCGGATGTGGCAGCGCGCCAAAGTGCTGCAGCGCTGGAACAGCAGATCAATGATTCTGCCCAAGCCATCCGCAGCGTCCTGATCAGTCTGGCCGCCGTTATCCAACGTACCGACAAGGCAGCCGATGAGTCTTCCCATGCATTAGGGGATGTTAAAAACTCCCTTACCTCAATCGGGTTGAGCAGCGATCTTGCCGAGGCACACTCGCTGCTGATACATGAGATTGATCAGGTTGTCTCCAGCAATTCGAGCCTTAAGGGAGAACTGGCCGATTCACAAAAAACGCTCTCCCAGCAGAAACGGCAGATTGAGGATCTGCGTACCGCCGTCAGGATCGATGGTCTGACCCAACTTGCCAACAGGGCTTATTTTGATGAGAAGGTTTCTGAGATGATCCTGCTGTACAATCGCTACAAAGAACCGTTCAGCGTAATGATGATCGACCTGGATAATTTCAAGTTGATCAATGATACATACGGTCATCAGGGTGGGGACAGGATCCTGAAAGGGGTTGCTCTCAAGCTCAAGGCTACCCTGCGGGGGAGTGACTTTATTGCCCGCTTCGGTGGCGATGAGTTTGCCATCATTTTGCCGAAAACCGATTCGAAGTCAGCTTCGGATGTTGCCTGGAAACTCTGTAATTGCATGCGCGAAAGCCGTTTTCTTTTGGATGGAGTGCCGGTTACGGTTACCCTCTCCAACGGTATTACGGAGGTAAGTAAAGGTGATTCCGAAGAGGCTTTATTAAGGCGGGCTGACAGGGCGTTGTATCAGGTCAAAGAAATGGGACGAAACAGTGTTTTTGTTGTGGAAAACGGCGGATAAACTCGCTAGTATGCACCGTTAAATAGCGAAGGGGCTCATCTGTTTCGCTGGTAGCGAAGGTCGGTTTGCCGACAACACGAGTTCCAAGATTTAGTGGAGAGAGATACATGTTTGGTAAAAAAAATGCCCTCCTGCTGCAAGCAGCTGAAGAGACCATTAAGCGTCAACAGGAGAAGATCGACTGGTATCAGCGACATTACGAAAAGCAGCAGCAGTATATTGATGATCTGTACGACCTGATTGCAGACCTTGCCCGCCAACTCGGAGCGGTCCTTAACGCGGAAAATATCGAGCGCCTTAAGAACAGTCCATACCTAGAAAATAACAGCAACTTTATGCTCGATCTTTATACCCTTTTCAGTACACGTTTCAAGAAAGGGAAAAATGTTACCTGTTACTTTGGCAAGGATTTGTCTGATATCAAAAAAAAGTTCAGCGACAGGGACTTCAAAAATTGCGAACTGGCCTATCTTACTGAACGTTTTTCATTGGGTGATCTGCGGCGTGTGCTGAAGGAAGGAATGTGGAAGAATCATCTTGACGTCGTATTGAGGACAATCAGACGCGACAAGAAGCTTGATCAGTAAAATGCAGTATGTAAGTCGATAGAGGAGATGGTTTATGAAGTTGCTATTTGTATGTGCATCGCTGTGTTTGTTGACTGCTTGCGAAAAAACGGATGAAAATGTTCTTAAAGCAAAAATCGACAAGTGTACAGAAGCAGGTATGAATTATACCTATATGCTTGATTTCAGGGGTAACCCTTACGATGTCATGTGCGTAGCCAAGCGCCTGCGGTGATTTTTAGCGGGTGAATTCCCGGAGGTTTAGCCATGACCGGACTTGAGTGGGATGACAGTTATTCCGTTGGTGTAGAGGTATTCGATGAGCATCACCGTCACCTGTTTGATCTGCTCAACAAGTCGTACCAGATTTGTCTGGTGAATAATCAGACTGATCTGCTGAAATCCGTCATTCATGAACTGATTGAGTACGTTCATTACCATTTTGAGGCTGAAGAAAGTTATCTCAAGCAGATACGTCATCCCGAGCTTGAAGCCCATATTACTGAGCATACTCATTTCACCGATAAAATTGCTGAAATGAATTTGGAGTTGCATCAGAGTGGAGCAGTAAATCTTTTGAATTACGTTGATTTCACTGACTTTCTCGCTAAATGGATACAATCTCACGTTAAAGAAGTAGATAAGCGTTATTCTCCGAAGTAATTTTTTCTGCACAAGTTCGTCATCCTCATAGTTACATTGCAACAACTCCCGGTTTTCTGTCACATATCAACCTGCACGACATCCTTTTTTCTGCGGCAGTTTTTTTAGGTTTTCTACTTGCTCTCAATGACAGTGGGCACGTCATTTTCCCATTGACCAATAATTGGTAATACCATTTTATTGATAGATAAATATCTCTTTAAATCAAGTAAACAAGTGTTGACAACGACATGTGCGTTGTGAAATAGTGCCCAATGTAATATGGTTTTACAAGTGATGTCTGTACCTGCACGCTCCTTCTGCAGATGATGGGTTGGCGAGTAGGTTTTGGAACTGAGTTGTGATATTTGTGTGCATGGGAGGTTGCAATGTACGAACAGTTCAAAATGAGGGCCGAAGGGGTTAGTGCCGAAGTTCACCGCTTTGTGAACCGGGCGTCAGCGCTGGAGTTTCTGATCCGGTTTCTTAAGGAAGAGGGTGTTGCCGATGCTCCCGGATTGTATGCACTCTGGGCGGAGTGTCCTTTTCTTGAAGACGTAGACAAGCGCAGCCTGGAGGAAATAGCCGGGCTTAAATTTCAGGCCACCCGGGAGTTGGCTGCTGTGTCCCGTTTTGGTATCAGCCAGGTTGGATGGGCACTGGCGGACACCGGCACTCTGGCACAGGATGCCAGTGCAGTTGAGCAGCGCCTTGTGTCAACTTTGACCGATATTCATATTGCCCTGGTGCCATCTTCAAACATTCTACCGGATATGCCGACGCTGCTTACGCTCCTGCGCCCTGAGCAGAGCAACTATATTGCCATGATTACCGGTCCGAGTCGCACTGCCGACATTGAGCGGGTGCTGACCATTGGCGTGCATGGCCCGGAACGGCTGGTAATCGTTTTTGTTGATGAGTTAGGGGGTGCGGGCTGATGGGAACTGAATTTAAAGCATCAATCACCAGAGCGGTTAACAACGCCAACCTGACCGGGGCGTTGGGCAAGTTTTCCGAAGCGTACAAGGTCAATCGTGCCAAGGCTTACGAGGGTATCGACTTTGAAGAGTTGCGCGGCCGGATCGCTGATCTGAAAGCACATGCTGCCGCCGATTTGGAACGGGTTGCCGAGGAGTTTGCTCGTAATGCACGTGCCAGGGGAACAAAGGTTTTCCGCAGCAGCAGCCCGGCCGAGGTACGTGAGTACATCCTCAAGGTGGCACAGGATAATAGCGTTACGAGCGTTGTCAAATCCAAGTCAATGGCCACCGAGGAGATCCATCTCAACCCGTTTCTGGAACAGGCGGGGATTGCCGTTGGCGAGACCGACCTGGGGGAATGGATCATCCAGCTGGCCGGCCAGACGCCGTCCCATATGGTCATGCCGGCCATCCATATGACCAAGGAGGAGGTCTCAGACCTTTTCAGCACGGAGATCAACGAGCGCCTCTCCTCCGATATCCCGCGTCTGGTCAAGGTGGCGCGCAACGAGCTGCGTCCTAAATTCCTGGCTGCTGAGATGGGTATTTCCGGTGGAAATATTGCCGTTGCCGAAACCGGCAGTATCGTTTTGATGACCAATGAAGGTAATGCCCGGCTGGTGACTACGCTGCCGAAAATCCACATTGCTCTGGTGGGGATCGAAAAACTGATCGAACAGTATCAGGACATCGCCCCGATCCTCAAGGCGCTCCCGCGCAGCGCAACGGCCCAGCTTTTGACCAGCTACGTCTCGATCATCAGCGGCCCGACCCCCAACACCGATGGCAGCATGAAGGAGCTGCACGTAATCCTGATGGACAATCGCCGCTCCGAAATGGCAGCCGATCCACTGTTCAAACAGGCGCTGCAGTGCATCCGCTGCGCCTCCTGCCTCAATGTCTGCCCGATCTTCCGTCTGGTGGGTGGGCATGTATTCGGCAAGGTCTATACCGGCGGCATCGGCACCATCCTGACCGCCTGGTTCGACGAGCTGAAAAAATCAGAGGAGATCCAGGGGCTTTGCATCCAGTGCGGTGCCTGCAAGGATGTCTGTCCCGGCAAGATCGACATCCCCGGGCTGATCATGGAGATCCGTCGGCGACTGGTACAGGAGCAGGGGCTGCCGTTGATCCAGCAGGCAATCTACTCGGTAGTCAACAACCGGCACCTGTTTCACGGAATGCTGCGTGCCGCATCTTTGGCCGGGAAGCCGTTCAGCTCCGGCAAATTTGTCCGCCACCTGCCGCTGTTCCTAGCCGACCTGACTGACGGGCGCAGTCTGCCGGCAATCGCAGAGAAGCCGTTCCGTGACAGGTTCAAAGAAATCCGGCAGCCGAAAGGAACAGAAAAGGTTGCTTTTTACGCCGGCTGTCTGATTGATTTTGCCTATCCCGAGATGGGGGAAGCGCTGGTTACAATTCTCAACAAGGCCGGCATCGAGGTAATCTTTCCCCAGGGTCAGACCTGCTGCGGTGCGCCGGCCCGCTACAACGGAGCCTACGAGACCGCTGCCGGCAATGCCGTTGATAATATCAAAGCACTACTGGATGAAAAGGTGACCCATGTGGTTTCGGCCTGTCCCACCTGCACCGTGGCGCTTGATCATGAGTTCATCAGCACATTAGAGAGCCTGGGGCAGACGGAATGGATTCCTAAAGCTCGCAAACTGTCTGCCATTACGGTAGATTTATCCACTCTGGTGAAACTGCTGGTTGACCAGGGGCGGCTGACACTGAAAGAGGGCCATGAACTCGGCACCATAACCTACCACGACTCCTGCCACCTGAAACGTACCCTGAAGGTGTCGGCTGAGCCGCGCGAGCTGCTGGGCAAGGCCGGCTACGAAGTCAAGGAGATGTTTGAGTGTGATACCTGTTGTGGCATGGGAGGTTCCTATTCTCTCAAGTTGCCGGAAATTTCAGGCCCGATTCTGCAGCGCAAGCTGAAGAACATCAGCGAAACCGGAGCCCCGACTGTAGCCATGGATTGCCCCGGTTGCGTTATGCAGATCAGGGGTGGCTTCGACCAGTCCGGTGGGGAAGTGAAGGTGCGTCATACGGTGGAACTACTGGCGGAGCGGTGTTAACTATTTTGATATGGAAGGTGGCCGATGACAAAGAAAGCTGTAAGCAAACCCTGTTGTAACAACGAACTGCATACCGGGCATATGTGTGAACTGGAGAGTCAGCAGGAGTGGGATACCATCAAGCAGCTCACAGATAATCCAAAAGTAACGTGCGAAAACTGCGGTGCTGTAGCTAACTCGTCCAGAAACGTGTGTATGCCTGCGGAACTGTAATCTGTAAAAAACGAAACGGGTAAAGAATAATGCAGCTTTCTATTTGAAAAAATACGAAAGCGCGGTATGCTTGCCGGCATGATAACTTCAACCACTCTGCAAAATGGTGTCAGGATCGTCACTCACCGTGTCGAATCGATGTACACCGTGACCACCGGCATCTGGGTAGCCAATGGTACCCGTCACGAAGCCTCCTGCGACAACGGCGTCGCACACTTCATTGAACATCTTCTCTTCAAAGGCACCTCCCGTCGTTCTGCCCGCCAGATTTCGCTTGAAATAGATTCAATGGGCGGGATCCTGAACGCATTTACCGGGCATGAATATGTCTGCTATTACGCCAAGGTTCTGGCCTCATTTCTGCCACGGGCAGCCGATCTTCTGGCTGATATTTTTCTCAATTCTACCTTTCCGGCCGATGAGATCGAGCGTGAACGGAGAGTTATCCTGCAGGAAATCAAGATGCGGGACGATTCACCGGAAGAATGTATTCACGACCGCTTTCATCACAATTTCTGGCGCGGTCAGCCACTTGGAATGCCTGTTCTCGGTAGCTGTGAAACAGTCTCAGGGCTTACGCGCGATGCAATCATGGTTCACAAGGAAAGCCGCTATCGACCGCAGGACATTGTAATTGCTGCGGCCGGTAACATTAATCATGACGAACTGGTCGCGATCATGGAGCCGCTTTTCTCACTACTCCACTCGTCATGGCAGCCTTCCGCCTCAGTTGCACCACCGGACAAGCCGAAGGAATTGAACCTGATTGAACGGGATATGGAACAGACTCTCGTGTGTCTCGGAACACGTGGATTGCACTACGAACATTCTGACCGTTATGTCATGTTTCTGCTGACCACGATTCTCGGCGGCGGTATGAGTTCACGCCTATTTCAGGAAGTTCGCGAAAAACGGGGATTGGCCTATTCGGTTTATTCTTACCTCATTTCCCACGCAGACTGCGGGGCGCTTGTGGTGTATGCCGGCACCGATAATACACACTGTCGCGCGGTTCTTGATATTGCTCTGGCGGAGATGGGCCGTTTTGTCAGGGAAGAGGTGACGCAGGATGAACTCAACGCGGCACGCGAACAGATTAAGGGGAAGACTCTCATGTCACTGGAAAGCAGCGATAGTCTGATGACTCGACTGGCAAAGAACGAAATCTATTTTCAGAGGCAGCAGTCGATCGAGGATGTGCTGGCAGGCTTTGACGCCGTGCAGAGCAGTGACCTGCAGAGGATGGCGCAGGAACTGCTCAAGGATGATTTCCTGCATCTCGAAGTCATGGGTCATGTTGGAGACCTGCAACTCGACGGTGAAATGCTGACTGTTGCAGCTGTCTCGTAGATTGAATTATCACACTGCTCCCGCAGCGTCGTACACTTTATCAGGAGGTTTACGGAGATGGGATTTTTAGACAGGCTTAAAGCGGAACTGATAGACATCGTTCAATGGCTTGATGATACCAACGACACGCTGGCGTACCGTTTTGAGCGGTACAACAACGAGATCAAGTACAACGCGAAGTTGGTCGTGCGTGAAGGGCAGATGGCGGTATTCATCAACGAAGGGCAGATCGCAGATGTTTTTAAGCCGGGAACTTATACACTCGAAACCAAAAACCTGCCGATTCTGGCAACACTCAAAGGGTGGAAATACGGTTTTGAGAGCCCCTTCAAGGCGGAGGTCTATTTCTGCAGCACGCGCCAGTTCACCAATCTCAAATGGGGAACACCCGGCCCCTGCACCATGCGAGACCCTGAATTCGGCGCCATACGGGTAACCGCTTTCGGCCTGTATTCAATCAAAATAAAGGATCCTGCGGTATTTATCAGGGAGATCGTGGGAACGGACGGCAACTTTTCGACCGGCTCGATAGAAGACAACCTAAGAGGGAAAATCGGGACGCGCATCAAGGAGGTCATGCCGGAAGCCGGCATTCCGATTATTGACCTTGAGGGCAAGGTTTTTCAGTTGGGTGAAACCCTCAAGACCCGGATAGCACCGGCGTTTGAAGGACTTGGTCTCGACCTGACCGAAGTGCAGGTACAGGACATCGGCCTGCCGGAAGAGGTTGAGCGTGCTATCGACAAAGCCGGGGCAATAAAGGTCATCGGCAATATGCAGGCCTACACCCAGTATGAGACCGCCAATTCGATCAACGATGCCGCAAACAATCCTAACGGACTCGCTGCTGCCGGTGTAGGAGTCGGGATGGGTTTCGGCCTCGGCGGTCAGATGGCCGGCGCCATGAGTGGCATGTTTACCGGTCAGGCTCAGCCTCAGCAGGCAACGGGAGCAGGAGGAGCCGTGCCACCGCCCCTGCCACAGCAGGCCCAGTTTTTTGTGGCCGTCAATGGCCAACAATCCGGCCCCTTCGACACGGTTGCGCTGCAGCAGATGATACTGGCCGGACAGTTAACCCGTGAATCGCTGGTCTGGAAACAGGGTATGGCTGCCTGGAGTGCTGCCGGACAGGTTCCTGAAACCAGCTCGCTCTTCGGAGTTGTTCCTCCGCCGTTGCCGCCATCGTGAGTTCTGTTATGAGTGCGATCGAAAAATCATCATCAACATTTCCCTGCGATTCCTGTGGAGCGAAGCTTGAATTTGCTCCTGGCACATTATCTCTGAAATGCCCGTACTGCGGCAGTGAATCCAGTGTGCCTGCGTCAATGGATGGTGTTCAGGAGCTGAATTTTTACGAATATTTTGCCCGCGCGTCGGAACAGGGGGAGTCGGAGGAGAAACAGACGGTCTCCTGTACGGCATGCAATGCCGTTTCTACCGTGGAGCCGAACATTTCGATGGTCAGGTGCCCTTTTTGTGGATCACAATTGACTGCCCAGGCCAAGTCTCGCCGTTTGATCAAACCGGGTGCGGTACTGCCGTTCAAAATAACTCGTGACAAGGCGGCGGAAGAGTTCCGACGCTGGTTATCGTCGCTCTGGTTTGCTCCGGGCGAACTCAAAACGTTTGCCACCACCTCCGGCGGAATCAAAGGGATGTATCTGCCATATTGGACGTACGATTCCCGTGTCACGAGCTGGTACACCGGTGAGCGTGGCGAAGATTATTATGTGACTGAGCAGTATGAGGAAGAGGACTCAAACGGCAACACGGTTGTTCGCAGTCGCCAGGTTACCCACACCCGTTGGCACACTGCCAGCGGCTCTGTCTGCAACATTTTTGATGATGTGCTCATTCTGGCTGGCAGGTCGCTGCCAGAATCAATTATCCGTTCTCTGGAGCCGTGGGATCTGAAAAATCTGGTGGCATATTCTGACGAATATTTGAGTGGCTTCCAGGCCGAAGCCTATCAACTCGATTTGGGCGAGGGGTTTGAACAGGCTAAGGCGCTTATGGATGGCGGGATTCGGCGGGCTGTAGAGCAGGATATCGGAGGAGATCGGCAGCGCATCTCGGCGTTGCGCAGCCAGTACGACGACATTACCTTCAAACATATCCTGCTGCCGGTCTGGATAAGTGCTTACCGTTACCGTGACAAGACGTTCCGTTTCATCGTGAATGCCCGCAGTGGTCAGGTGCAGGGAGAACGTCCCTGGTCTGTTGCTAAAATCGTTCTTGCGGTAATTGCCGTTCTGTTCCTGCTGTTGCTGATTGCTGTTATGGTGCAGAGATGATCACATCCGAAGGAGAACCGGATGCGGCTCACACCTGCCACTGAACTGGAACATCGTTGCAGTCGCCTTCAGGAACTGATGGTCGTTGAAGGTGTTGACGCTGTTGTGGTTGTCCAAAACGCTGACCTCTTCTATTTCACCGGTACAATTCAAAGTGGCAGCCTGTACATACCGGTACAGGGGCAGCCATTATACATGGTTCAAAAAGATTTCCTGCGTGCCCGCATGGAATCCGGGCTCAAGGAAGTTGCGCCCATATCATCACTAAGCGATATTGCTCGGATTTCGCAGCAGTTCGGCTATCCAGTACCGAAGCGGATTGGACTGGAACTCGACATAATACCGGTCGCTTTTTTTGAGAGTTACAGAAGTCTGTTCCCGGCAGCCGAATTTATTAATGCAACGCAGATGATCCGGCACGTCAGGATGATCAAATCCCATTACGAAATTCACCTGATGAAGGATGCGGCTGATCAGCTTGACATGGTCTACCGGCGTGCCAATGAAATAATCCGTGCCGGCATTACCGAACTTGAGCTGTCCGCAGAGCTTGAATTCACTGCGCGTACACTCGGGCATCAAGGACTGATGCGCATACGCAGCTTCAATACCGAATTTTTGTACTGCCGGGTAATTTCTGGAACAGACAGTGCTGTGCCGGCATACGCCGAAACTCCGCTCGGCGGTATGGGACCTAATTCCTCCTTCGGTATTGGCGCCGGGTTGAAACGCATCGATCGTGATGAACCGATTATTATTGATTTCTGTGGGTGCGTTGATGGTTATCTGGTTAACCAGACCCGTTTGTATGCAATTGGTTGTCTTTCTGACCGCTTGCGGACTGGTTATGATGATATGCTTGCAATTCAGCAGTATATGATGGAACTGGTTGAGCCGGGAGCTGATTGGGGAGAAGTATATGACCGTTGTCTCGCTCGTGCCGCACAAATGGGGTACGCAGAAAATTTTATGGGAGCGGCCGGTTCTCAGGTATCGTTCGTTGGACATGGAGTAGGGATCGAGATAGATGAGTATCCTGTGATAGCACGCAGCTTCAACTCAATGCAGTTTGAAGTCGGGATGGTGTTTGCTTTCGGTCCGAAACTTGTCTTTCCCGGTGAGGGGGCTGTCGGAATCGAAAACACATTTTTCATCAGCAATGACGGACTCAAGAAACTCAATCTCAGCAGTGACGAACTGGTTGTCCTTCCCTGATTTGACAGCGTAAAATTTTTGTTGCTTTTTGTGTATACGGTCGAGTATAACTACCGCACTTGTTGTATACAGTATGCCGAAAGAGTCCTGTTTCTCCCCCGTATAACAGTTGGATAGTGTGTACCGAAGCTGCTGAACAGGCTGACAGCGCTTTTTATCCTGGGGTAACCCCACACCACGAAAGGAGAGTAACATTATGGCCCTGAAAGACACACTCAAGCAGAAAATCGAGGAACACCGCCCCCGTACCACTAAACTCGTAAAAGAATTCGGTCAAGTTGTCATTGACAAAGTTACCATCGACCAGTGTATCGGTGGTGCTCGTGATATCCGTTCGCTTGTAACTGATATCTCCTATCTGGATCCGCAGGAAGGGATCCGTTTCCGTGGTAAGACCATTCCCGAGACCTTTGCAGCGCTGCCCAAGGCTCCCGGTTCTGCGTATCCAACCGTTGAGTCCTTCTGGTACATGCTTCTTACGGGAGACGTTCCGACTGATGCTCAGGTTGCAGAAGTTGTTGCAGAATGGAAAACACGTCAGGTTGTTCCTGAGTACGTATTTGCCGCAGTTCGCGCATTGCCGCGTGACAGTCATCCGATGGTTATGCTTTCTGTCGCCATGTTGGCACTACAGAAAGATTCCAAGTTTGCCGGTTTCTATAACTCAGGCAAATTCAACAAAATGACCGCATGGGAATATGTGTATGAAGATGCCTGTGATATCGTTGCCCGCATTCCGGTCATCGCCGCTTTTATTTACAACCTGAAATATCGCAACGACAAACAGATCGCTATCGATCCGACCCTCGACATGGGCGCCAACTTTGCCCATATGATCGGCCAGAGTGAAGAGTACAAGGATGTTGCCCGTATGTACTTCATCCTGCACTCAGATCACGAGTCAGGCAACGTTTCTGCTCACACCACTCATCTGGTACACTCGGCTCTCTCTGATCCCTACTACGCATACTCCGCTGGTCTTAACGGTCTTGCCGGCCCTCTGCACGGTCTTGCCAATCAGGAAGTTCTCGACTGGACTCTCAAGTTTCAGGAAAAATACTGCAAAGATGTCGAACCTACTGCAGAACTGATCAAAGCCGCTCTCTGGGACACTCTTAATGCCGGTCAGGTTATTCCCGGTTACGGCCATGCGGTTCTCCGTAAGACTGATCCCCGCTATACTTCACAGCGTGAGTTCTGCCAGAATACCGAGGGCCTTAAAGACTACCCGCTGTTCAAAGTTATCGCCATGATATTTGAAGTTGCTCCAGGCGTACTCACGGAACACGGCAAAACCAAAAACCCATGGCCGAACGTTGACGCACAGTCCGGCGTTATCCAGATGTACTATGGTCTGACGGAGTTCGAATTCTACACCGTTCTGTTTGGTGTAGGCCGCGCCCTTGGTTGCATGGCAAACATCACGTGGGACCGTGGTCTCGGCTACGCTCTTGAGCGTCCGAAATCTGTTACTACTCCCATGCTCGAAAAATGGGCTGCAGCTGGTGGTCGGGAGTAAGCATAATTTGAAACTTCAATAGTTGGTTTCAAGGGGGGGCGCAGGAATGTGTCCCCCCTTTTATACTTTCTTGCTTGCAAAAAAATCTAAGTGCGGTATAAAGGACAATATAAGTCGTATTTACATATTAACAAATTTAAAGGAGAGTGAAACGATGGCACAGCTTCTGGAAGTCTACAAATGTGAACTTTGTGGTAACGTAGTCGAGGTTATTCACGCCGGTGGAGGTACTCTGGTCTGTTGCAGTCAGGAAATGAAACTACTGGCAGAGAACACGGTTGATGCAGCCAAAGAGAAACATGTTCCTGTTATCGAAGTCGGTGCGGGGACGGTTACGGTTACTGTCGGAAGTGTGACGCATCCGATGGAAGAGAAGCATTATATCGAGTGGATCGAGCTGATTGCGGATGGCAAAGCCTACCGCCAGTTCCTTAAACCGGGCGAACCCCCAACTGCTCTATTCAACATTACTGCATCTACGCTGACGGCTCGTGAATTCTGCAACCTGCACGGCGTCTGGTCGGTACAAGCCTGATTGACGGTCTGGTTATGCCAGCTGCGCAGCCCGTTCAGTAAAACGGGTTGCGCAGCCCCCGAATTTCTCGTCAAAGCGCCTGAAATATTCTGACCGGCACCAGTTTTCAACTTCAACCATCCCTTCAAATGCTTCCCTGAAATCACGCATTCCAGTACTGAAAACACCGTGGCCATAGACAATGGCATTCCCTGTTGTGCCGATAACAGGTGGCACGTTTCTGGCGATACCGCCGGCGCCGATTTCACCTGCCACGACCGGCGTTCCTCCCAGTAGTCGCACGTGAGGGCATTCCTTCCAGCAATCAGTAATACTGCAGTTTGAAGTATCCTCACATATCATGCTCATGATGACGCTGAAGCGTGGATGCCCGTGCAGAACTGCGCGGCAGCCGATCGACTCAATAATACTGCGGTGCGCGACAAGTTCGCTTGATGCCGTGATGCCAACTGTCGAGCTATCCCCGTGTGGAACCGGGTCGATACATCCTTCAAGATGATCAAGGCTTGCTGCCGTTTGTGATATGTAGATCACGTCTCCGTTTGAATAGGAAATATTTCCAAAAAACGAATCCACCAGGCCGCAAGTTACGGTGTAACGTCCGACTGCAGCCATTTCATTCAGGATGGTCGATTTCTCTTTGAAGGGGCCGCTCATAAAAGTGAGCTCCTCAGAAGACAGAGGATGAAGCCATTCGAACCTAAACTGATTAAAGGCAAACTCTTCTCCCGGCAGTCGAAAGCCATCCGAGAGCAGATCCTCCAGATACTTTATGAAGGTTGAATGAAATATTGATGACCAGTTGATATACGCCTGCTCAATAGTAAGCGCACCGCATGCAATGATGCCGATTCCTTCTACGATGATTCCTTTTCTCTGTCCCAACAGTTCTGCAATGGATTCAGTGCCGGTACCGATGAACTCTGATCGGCGTAGAATTGGAATGTCATGAAGAAACGTTCGAGTTTCCGTATCGCGGGGCACAATTTTGTGCTCTGATGCAGCGCTGCGTTTTAGCAGAAACTCGGCAAACGGAAGGGTAGGGCGGGCAATTACCAATGCGAGACAGTTCAGCCGTCCGAGAATGTCTGTTGCCAGCGCAGCTCGTGTAGAATCTCCGTTCGCAATAATGATGTCATCCTGGGCGGCAAAAGCAATCTCTCTTGCTTCCGCTACATGATCATGTATCAGCTTGACAGTGTATCTTAAAATCTGGTTGAGCATTACGGAAGATTGGTGAAAAGTACCGAACCGTCAGAAAGAGTTTCCGTCCTGAAACGGGCTGCGGTGCGCTGTTTTCCACCAGCCAGTGCAACGGTTGGCAGCTTGATATCGCTGCCGGGAAGAAAAGCGGAAGTGATATTTTGACCGGACAGCCAGGCCTCAAAATGAAGGTGTGGACCGGTTGATCGACCGGTAGACCCAGACAGTGCGAGAACCGTTTCGTTGTCAACACGCTGCCTCTCACTCACCATAAGTCGGCTGTTGTGGGCATACAGGGTGATCATCCCATTGTCGTGCTCGATGAGAACGGTATTGCCGTAGCCGGAACGGCTCCCGCTGTACACTACGACGCCCGGGGCGACAGGCTTTACAGGAGTGCCGCTCGGAATTGAGATATCAACTCCGTTATGGTGACGCCAGACGCCGTCTATAGGATCGATGCGCATACCAACACGCGATGTTACATACCCGCCGACTGGTGGTAAATGCGGCTCAAACGAAGACATAGCATCCGGTTGCTGTTTGAATGTTGCCGTAACAGCCTTTAACGCAATTTCGTCGAGGGAGATATCATGCGGCTTTTGGTTTAATTCAGTAGCAGTGCGTTTTGCTTGCTTAGTACGCCGGTCTTTTACGATGACCTTGGCATCCTTGTTGTTAGGCGTATCAGTGAATGTTTCTACGCCGTCCACGGTTACAAAGCGGTAAATATCAGCATTCGAAGGAGTCACATACCCTGAAGCGAAAAACAGAATAACAGTAAGTGACATGACATATCTGAGCGTACTACATGATTTCAATATTTTGCGCACCGTTTTCATTAATGCTTGTCGTCCTAGAGTATTTCTGATATTCAGGTTCTTCATCTGTAGCGTATTTTGGGGAAAATATCAATGTAAACCGGTTATAGAGGTAAGCAACATGCAGCAACAGTATTACGACATAATCTGCAGGGGAACCGAGCATGAGGATATGCTCGTCATACTTCAGTTTCTTAAAGGGATGGTTGGGAATCAGTTTTCATTCCTTAATTACTACAAGGAAATTCCGGTTTCCTACGACGCAACTCTTCTCAATGTCGATCATGAAATGGCAGAATTTTCCGTTCACGAGTACCAGGCTAAGGCGATTGGTCTGGATCATTGTACGCTTATACGGGCGCATGCGAAGAGCAGTGTGAAAGATGACTTGATTGCAGAGGCTTTTTATGTTGATTCGCACAAAAATCGGGTTGTTCTCTGTAAATTTGGTTATGTTACAATCCGATCAGACAAGCGGAGATACGTTCGAGTTCAAACGGATCATCCGGTTCTGGTGGAAATTGTATTGCCGAACGGTATCCAGAAAGGGAATGTACGGAACATTTCTTTGGGTGGTGCAGCCATGTCTGTTATGTCGAGCGACATGTTAGAGCCAGGCTCAGAAGTAAAAATGATTATTAAGCTTCCTGATTTGGTGACTAACACATTAACAATGGTTGAGGTGGCAGCCACCGTTATCGGTGTGAAAGGTGAAAGCTCACCGTTTTTATCGATTATTGAATTCAGTACCGATCAAAAATCCCAGCAACTGATTGCTCACTACATTAACCAGCGACAGATCGAAATCATACGATCACTCAAATATATCGTTGCCTGAATTAATAGTTTCATTTCTCTGCCTGCATATTGGGCACACGCCTGACTCACTGCCCCATAACTAAACATAACGTTGTCAATTATTGGGGGCAGTGGCAGTTTAATTTATACAACTATCCGAAATAAATAATAAATAAATGTATAATTATTTGGCAAGTAGTTTGCACAAAGAATAGTGCGGTTTGCTATAAAGCATAGCCCTTGCATTTTACCCGAGAGTGATATAGTTTTCGCCTGTAAACAAACGCATAAGGAGGGTGATGCCGTGAAAAAAGTGGAAGCAATAATAAAACCATTTAAGCTTGATGAGGTGAAAGAATCCCTGAATGAAATAGGGATACAAGGCATTACGATAAGCGAGGTCAAAGGGTTTGGGCGGCAGAAAGGACACACGGAGTTGTACCGGGGTGCGGAGTATGTCGTTGATTTTATTCCTAAGATAAAAATTGAAATCATAGTTTCTGATTCTATTCTGCCACAGGTAGTTGAAGCTATTGAAAAATCAGCTAAGACCGGTCGTATCGGTGATGGCAAAATATTCGTGACCAATGTTGAAGAAGTTGTGCGTATTAGAACAGGTGAAACCGGCGAGGATGCACTATAATCATCCCATGCTATTCAATATCCCAGAAAGGAGTAACTGATGACCCCGAAACAAGTAGTTGAATTTGCAAATGAAAATGGCGCGAAGATGGTTGATTTTAAATTTATGGACTTTGTCGGTATCTGGCAGCACTTTTCCGTTCCGATGAGCGAATTCGGCGAAGATACCTTTGAAGAAGGGCAGGGGTTTGACGGCTCCTCTATCCGCGGATGGCAGCCGATTCACGCTTCCGATATGATAATCGTCCCCGATCCTAAGTCCGCCAAAATGGACCCGTTTGTTGCAGTTCCGACCCTCTCGCTGATTTGCAATATTTTTGACCCGATTACCAAAGAAGGCTACACCCGTGATCCGCGTAACATTGCCCTTAAAGCTGAGGCATACCTCAAATCAACCGGCATAGGCGACACCGCATTTTTCGGTCCCGAAGCTGAATTCTTCATCTTTGATGACGTACGCTATGACTCAAGTGCTAATCAGTCCTTCTATGCGGTAGATTCAGTGGAAGGTACCTGGAATACCGGGCGTGAGGAGTTCCCTAATCTCGGCTACAAACCACGTCACAAAGAGGGCTATTTCCCGGTTTCCCCAACCGACTCGCAGAATGATCTTCGTAACGAAATGGTGCTTGAACTTCAGAATGTCGGTATCCGCGTTGAGTGCCAGCATCACGAGGTTGCTACAGGTGGCCAGGCCGAAATTGATATGCGGTTTAACTCGCTGGTCGATATGGCTGACGATCTGCAGTGGTTCAAGTATGTGATAAAAAATGTTGCCAACAGAAATGGGAAAACTGTCACCTTTATGCCCAAACCGCTTTATGGTGACAACGGTTCCGGTATGCACTGTCACCAGTCTATCTGGAAAGATGGCGTCAATCTGTTTGCCGGTGACAAGTATGGCGGGCTTTCCCAGCAGGCTCTCTGGTATATCGGTGGCATAATCAAGCATGCTAAGGCGCTCTGTGCGTTTACCAACCCGACGACAAACTCATACAAACGACTCGTGCCCGGTTTTGAAGCACCTGTCAACATGGCATACTCGGCGCGTAATCGTTCCGCTTCGATCCGCATTCCGATGTTCTCCAGCAACCCTAAAGCCAAGCGCATCGAATACCGTACTCCTGATCCATCCTGCAACGGCTATCTCGCTTTTGCAGCCATGCTGATGGCCGGTCTCGACGGAATTGAAAACAAAATTGATCCGGGGCAGCCTCTGGATAAGGATATTTACGGACTTTCTCCCGAAGAGCTAAAGGATATTCCATCTGCTCCGGGTACGCTTGAGGAAGCTCTGCGTTGCCTGAGCGACGATCACGAGTTCCTTCTTAAGGGTGATGTATTCACACCAGATGTTATCGAGAAATGGATCGAGTACAAAACCGAGGCAGAAGTGAATCCGGTCCGCATGCGTCCGGTACCACTTGAGTTTGAATTATATTACGATATCTGATTCTGCTGACGAACTGAATTTTTGTGATGTATATATGAAAGAGGCGGGACCAATGTCCCGCCTCTTTGTACGTGAGGAGTAGTTTAGTGCTGTGTTTGAAGATTAGACGTTGAAACGAAAATGCATAACATCGCCATCCTTCACAACGTATTCTTTGCCTTCCAATCGCATTAATCCCTTTTCTTTAGCACCGCTCTCGCCATTGCAAACAATATAATCTTCAAAGCCGATAACCTCGGCGCGAATAAAACCCTTTTCGAAGTCGCTGTGGATGACTCCTGCGGCCTGAGGAGCCTTGGTGCCCCTGGTTATGGTCCACGCGCGAACCTCCTTGACTCCTGCTGTAAAGTAGGTAATTAACCCCAGCAGATCGTATCCGCTGCGGATGAGACGATCGAGGCCTGCTTCCTGCAGTCCCATGTCTTCCAGAAATGCCAGTTTTTCTTCTCCATCCAATTCAGATATTTCTGCCTCAAGTTTTCCGCAGATGACAACAACTGCCGCTCCCTCTGTTTCTGCGATCTGGCGTACGCTGGCAACATTGGGATGAGCGCCGCCCAGATCATTTTCTGAGACATTGGCGACATACAGAACAGGTTTGTCGGACAGCAGATGCAAGTCGCGAAGCCAGAATCGTTCATCCTCGTTCTGGGCACTACCGCTGATTTTCTTCACCTGCTCAAGGTGCTCTCGTACCCGCAGATAGAAATCGGCTTCATCCTTTGCCTTCTTGTCGCCACTTCGCGACATCTTTTCAGCCCGCAGCAGCTTTTTTTCTATGGTATCAAGGTCTGCAAGGGCAAGTTCCGTGTTGATAACTTCGATGTCGTCCGCCGGTGAAACCCGGCCGTTTACATGGACAATATTGTCGTCATCAAAGCATCGAACCACATGGACAATGGCATCGACGCTTCGGATATGGCCAAGAAACTGATTGCCAAGACCTTCGCCCTGACTGGCACCTTTTACAAGTCCTGCTATGTCAACAAACTCTATCGTTGTCGGCTGAATTTTTTGGGGGTTGACAATCAGTGACAGCTTGTCGATGCGCGGGTCGGGTACCTGTACGATACCTACGTTGGGTTCAATGGTACAGAAAGGGTAGTTGGCAGATTCAGCGCCTGCTGAAGTGAGGGCGTTAAAGATGGTTGATTTACCGACGTTCGGCAAGCCGACGATTCCGCAGTTAAAGCCCATTGAATTTATCCTTCCAGGTAGATCTCAGACGTCAAGTAAGACCTTTAAAATCGCGCACAAATCAAAAAGGGATTAGCCTTAAAGCTAACCCCTTGATTTTTTCTTGGAGCGGGAAACGGGATTCGAACCCGCGACTTCAACCTTGGCAAGGTTGCACTCTACCACTGAGTTATTCCCGCGCTCGTCCAAAAGTAAATATCAAAATGGTACCAAGCTGTCAATAGTTATTTTCATCATTAACTTTAGTGACAGAAACCAGAACACAGAAAATGCCATCTATCTTAACTTGACATAATATATCTTATGGGACATTTATGGTATTTAGACTTTTGCGGGTATGATTATTGTCTTGCAATCATAGTGCATTACAAGTATTGTCTAAAATCTGTAAGCGTCATAAAACATGTGAGGAGTTGTGCTGTATATGAGTAAGGAAGAAGCCATAGAAGTTGAAGGTACTGTAATTGAGCCGCTCCCGAATGCCATGTTCCGTGTCAAGCTTGAGAACGAGCATGTTGTGCTGGCTCATATATCAGGCAAAATGCGCAAGTATTTCATCAAAATTCTTCCTGGTGACAAAGTTACCGTTGAACTTTCCCCCTATGATCTGACCCGCGGCCGCATAACCTATCGCGCCAAGTAATTCAAAAGTTGTTTTTCAATAGTCGCTGTACCCCACTACAAAAAGGGTTTGAATTTTTGAATCATATTCTCAATTTGCGAGGTTTGCATGTACTCCGTAGCTGATTTAAAAAAAGGCCTTAAAATTACACTTGACGGCGCTCCTTACCTTGTCGTGGCTTTCGATTTTGTTAAGCCAGGTAAAGGCCAGGCACTGTATCGCACTAAAATGCGTAACATGATTAATGGTACTCTTCTCGACAGGACATATCGCTCCGGAGAGACGTTTGAACCTGCCAGCCTTGAAGAACGCCAAATGGAATACCTTTACAAGGAAGGTACCCACTATACATTCATGGATCAGCAGACCTTCGAACAGGTACTCATGGAAGAAGAGACCATGGGTGACGCAAAGAATTTTCTTCTTGAAAACTGCAAGGTCGATGTTCTGCTCTACGGCGAGAAGGCCATAGGTGTAACCCTGCCGAATTTTGTAAATCTGCGCGTGACCGAAACCGAACAGTGGGCCAAGGGTGATACCAGCGGCAACGATTCAAAGCCGGCCACTGTGGAAACCGGCTATGTACTGCGGGTGCCACCGTTTATCGAAGAAGGCGAACTGATTGTTATAGATACCCGCAACGGTGAATATTCGACACGCGTCAAGGGATAATTTGTGAAAAAAGACGCCTTATGGATGCGGGCGAATGTTGTTACAGCAGTAAGAAACTTCTTTGCAGTGCGAGGGTTTCTGGAAGTGGAAACCCCCGCACTGATTCCCGCAAACGCTCCTGAAGAACACATTAATCCCGTAGTCACCCTCCCCTGGCAACTTCAGACATCACCCGAACTCTGCATGAAGCGTCTGCTTTGCAGGGGGTATGAGCGCCTGTTTCAGATTTCACGCTGCTGGCGCAATGGAGAACGGGGAATTCAACATCTACCTGAGTTCACTATGCTTGAATGGTATCGCTCAGGCAGAAATTACAATGACTTGATGACGGATTGCGAAGAACTTCTGCAGCACATCGCCAGAGAATGCATTCCAGATCGTCCGGTCTACTGCCATAATTCGCTTGAAATAGACCCTTTTACCCCCTGGCAGCGTATGAGTCTCTCTGAAGCATTTGTGCGGTTTGCGAATATTAACGTCAGGGTATGTCTGGAAAAAGGACTTTACGAGGATATTCTTTCGGACGTGGTTGAACCTGCTCTCAGTAAATTTTCATCACCTGTATTTCTGTACGACTTTCCGGTGGAGCTTGCCGCACTTTCGCGCGTGAAACCTGACGACAGCGATTATGCCGAGCGATTTGAACTGTATGTCGGAGGCCTTGAACTGGCGAATGCGTTCAGCGAACTGAATGATCCTCAGGAGCAGCGAAAACGCTTTGAAGAGGTCAATCTGGCGCGTGCCAAAGCCGGGCAGGCAACCATGCAGTTGCCCGAACGTTTTTTGGCGGAACTCGAAACTATGCCACCATCTGCAGGTATTGCTCTGGGAGTAGACCGACTGATCATGCTGGTGACCGGCGCAGAAAGTATCGATCAGGTTGTTGCCTTCACCCCGGAGGATCTGTAACATCTCGGTACGCAACCTTCTCTCCGGTGTAGGTTGTCAGCATCAGGAACTCTCCCTTGCGTTCATCCTGATCCGGAAGGAGAGCTACTTTCCCTTTGCCGCCCGGCAGGTCAATGACATAGTGAGGTACAGCCATACCTGATACATGGCCGCGCATTGCTCTAATAATTTCAAGACCGGTTGCCACTGAAGTTCTGAAATGAGCCGTTCCCCGCACAAGGTCCATCTGGTGCAGGTAGTAAGGGCGGACGCGTATCCGAAGCAGTCCGGTAGTCAATGCTCGCATGGTATCGATGTTATCGTTGACCCCTTTTAGCAAAACCGTCTGGTTGCCAAGGGAAATTCCAGCGTCTGCGAGCAGCGAACATGCCTGTTCCGAAGCTGATGTTATTTCGGCAGGATGATTGAAATGAGTGTTGAGATATAGCGGGTGAAACTTTTTCAACACTTTGCACAACTCCGGCGTAACTCGTTCCGGCAGTGTGACCGGAACCCTGGTGCCGATGCGAATAATGTTAACGTGCGTTATGGAGCGCAACCCGCTCAGAATGAAATGCAGGGATCCATCATCAAGCATCAGCGGATCTCCGCCGGACAGTATCACATCTGAAATGCCGGAGTTTGCTGAAATATATTCGAGCATCCGCGGAAAGTCTTCGTTCCGTAGCGCGGCATCACCACCCCCCACCATTCGTTTACGCATACAGAAGCGGCAATATACCGGGCAACGGTTTGACACCAGCAACACAACACGATCAGGATAGCGGTGAATCAGGCCCTTTACAGGGCTTAATGACTCTTCGTTGAGCGGATCCGGACATTGAGAGTCGTCTTCAAGTTCGCGAAGATCGGGCATGCACTGTAATCGGATAGCATCACCGTGTTGCAGCATAAGATTGACATAATAGTCCGAAACATGAACCGGATAACGCTGCGAAACCATATTGGTTACCTCGCTGTTTTCGCCAGGTAACATTCTGCTGCAGTCTGATGAAGCAATATATGAAATCTCCGACATGTGGATAAGTCCTGTTGAAGTGTCGATTCTTAATTCTCTTGAAAATAGTGATGTTTTGTGGAATACACAAGTACTATAACAATTTCTGAATTGATCACTATCCCGGCACCCATTTATGTACACTACCTATTTCGGATTCAACGAAAAACCATTCACTCTAACGCCAAATCCTCGCTTTATTTTTCTTAGTAAAAACCACAAAGAAGCCTTTGCCCATTTACTGTACGGCATCAATAATCACTATGGTTTTATTGAACTGATTGGTGAAGTTGGAACTGGTAAAACTACGGTATTAAGGACATTATTGGGTCAGCTCCATGACGAGAATTATCGTTCGGCCCTGATTTTCAACCCCTGCCTCTCCGGCGTGGAACTCCTGCGGAGTATCAACCAGGAATTTGGTCTAAACTCCCAGAGTCAGCATTCCAATGATCTACTTTCAGACCTGAACACATTCCTATTATCTGAATCAACAGCCGGCAGGACGGTTGTACTCGTAATTGATGAAGCGCAGAACCTGCACCCCGATGTCCTTGAGCACGTCAGACTTATTTCGAACCTTGAAACAGCCGATGACAAACTCATCCAGATAGTACTGGCTGGCCAGCCGGAACTATCAGTGGTGCTTTCCCGGACTGAATTACGTCAGTTGAACCAGCGTATCGCGGTTCGCTATCGCCTTAAACCGATGACCTTTGATGAAACCAAAACCTACATACTTCACCGCATGAAAGTTGCGGGAGAAACCGGTGGTATGACATTCAGTCAATACGCTCTCAGGTGGATACATAATTATTCCCGTGGTGTTCCCCGGATGATTAATTTAGTGTGCGACCGGGCACTCCTCATCGGTTACGGGGATGGACGCCGACTCATAACTTCGCGCGATATTTTGAAGGGGATCTGGGAACTGGCACCTCCATTGCGCAGATCAAAATATATTTTGGCAATAATGGCTATGATAGCATTATTCCTCTGTCTGGGACTGATAGCATTTGTCCAGATATCCTTTGCCACGTCCTGTAATTTTTCTACTACTGACGGTTCATCTACTGTCTCAATCAGCAGCCATAGATCAGGCCTGACATCGCCCTCCCAAATTCAAAGAGGCTTCATATCATGAGTTCAATTCTAAAAGCACTGAAGAAAGTTGAAGAGGAAAAGAGCGGCATCCGCCGAAATCAAACAGGTGGAGTAAATGTCGGCGCTGAAATACTGAAGAGTGACACCTCTCCGGTACCCGTTTTACCTCGTCGAATGGCATTGTATCTGCTTCTTTTTATCGGAGGAGGGGGAATCGTTTTTTATCTTTTGAAACAGGGCACATTATCGACAAACTCCCCGCATTCGATCTTGGTAATTCCCTTTGGCACCTCAGCTCAAAAAACAGACAAACGCACATCCGCATCAGAAATAAGAACGGAACAGTTACCCCCTGCCGTTGAAATTGTTCCGGCTCGTCCGGCGGCAACAGTACCCATGCCGATTTCTAAACCTCTACCATCTGATGCCTCGGGCACAAAACAAAATCTAAAGTCCGCTACTCCAGCAGTGGCTGCTATTCCTCGAACTGCCACGTCAACTCCACCTCTACAGCAGCCACCAGTTATAACAGCAAGAAGCCACCCGTTACTCACAGTTGACGGCATAGCTTTTCAGGATGGCAATGCCGAAAATATGGCGATTATAAATGGGGTCCCGGTTGTAATCGGATCGAAAATTGAAGGGGCGGTCGTGGAGGAGATACGCAAAGAGCGGGTACGCTTCAGTTACAAAGGGGATATAATCGAAGTGTCTCTGGGTCGGTCGAACCGGCAACCGTTGCGCTAGCGGGTTATAATCTTTATGAATTTTACCAGATAATCCATCCCGGACCAGATGGTCAATACCGTTGCTATCCAGAGATAAAACATGCCTACATTGTGCATGTCCACATTCAGGAGCGGGTAAGTGATGCCGAAAAACCAGCAGTAGTCATAATGCAGAGTGAGCCCCAGTATTGCCACAATCTGAAAAATAGTCTTGAATTTTCCAAGATCACTGGCAGGTATGATAATTCCCTCGCTCGATGCTATTCCCCTTAGCCCGGTAATAATAATTTCCCTGCCTAATATGACGAGCACCATCCAGGGAGGTACCCTTCCGAAGGGAAGAATCATGATCAATGCTGCCATGACTATGAGTTTGTCAGCAATCGGGTCAAGGAACTTGCCAAATACGGTAACAATCCCCATGCGGCGCGCAAGATAACCGTCAAGCCAGTCTGTAATCGATGCCAGGGCAAAGACAGCAGCAGCCCAGAAACCGGCCGAACGCGAAGGGGACATGAGCAATGCCGCCAGAAGCGGGATTGCAGCTATCCGCATCATAGTAAGAATATTAGGGATATTAAAAATTGGATTTGGTGGGTGATGTGTCATTAAATTCCACTGGATTGGTACGACTGCATGTATGAAAGCACACGACTGACGTAGGTGCGGGTTTCGTTATAGGGGGGGATACCACCATATTTGGCAACCTTATTGAGACCGGCATTGTACGCTGCCAGGGCCAGCGATACATCGCCTCTGAACGTATCAAGAAGAAACCGAAGATACTTGACCCCACCCTCAACATTGTCTTTGGGATTGAAGCGATCATTAACATTAAGTGATTTAGCGGTTCCCGGCATGAGCTGCATCAAGCCGCTGGCACCCTTACTGGAAACCGCGTTGGGGTTATATCCAGATTCCGCTTGAATGACAGCTTTCACAAGTGCAGGACTGACACCATATTTGGCGGCGCTGTTTCTTATTATTTGATCATATTCTGCTGAGTTGACCGCACCGGAAAATTTGAGTTTAGTACGCAATTCTCGGTCTTTTTTTAAGTCCCGCATGAAAATTTTAAAACGCCTGTCAGTTGGGGCATCAGTGAAATGAACCACCCCCTCATCATCTTCATAGCGGTAGATATCTGCATAAGATACGCTGCAGAAAATCTGCAGGAACAAAAGTGCAGGGAAAAGCAGGCGTTTGAAAATATACGCGTATTGGGTGGTTAAATATGACATTCAGCGCCATAATCACACAACATGCGGATTTGTCAAGAGTTATTCCAAAGTCAGCACAATTGCGGTTTCAGTTTGAAATTGACATTTCAGCTTCCTTGAACTAAATGTGACTATCTGCTAGGAGGAATTTTAGACAATGAGTGATGCACACCAGGTAACCTATAAATCAGCCGGTGTCGATATTTCAGCCGGAAACAATTTTGTAAATCTGATCAAACCGCTGGTTAAGGCCACCTCGCGACCGGAAGTGCTGGCTGACATCGGCGGCTTTGGCGGACTGTTTTCTCTCAACGTTGCCAAGTACAAAAATCCTGTGCTCGTATCGGGAACTGATGGCGTCGGAACCAAACTCAAAATAGCCTTTATGGCTGACAGGCATGATACGGTCGGCATTGACCTCGTTGCTATGTGTGTCAACGATATCATCGTGCAGGGGGCCGAACCGCTCTTTTTTCTTGACTACCTGGCAACTGGTAAGCTTATCCCCGAAAAGGGCGCCGAAATTGTCAAAGGCATTGCGGAGGGGTGTAAACAGGCCGGTTGTGCGCTGATTGGGGGTGAAACTGCTGAAATGCCCGGTTTCTACTCCGACGATGACTACGACCTGGCCGGTTTTACCGTAGGCGTTGTTGATCGAGACCACATAATTGACGGTTCAAGTATTGCCGTCGGCAACTGTCTGATCGGCATCGCCTCCAGCGGACTGCACAGTAATGGCTATTCGCTGGTTCGTAAACTTATTTTTGAGCATCTGGGGCTCTCCATCGATTCCGAATTTCCAGGTTCTGGTACCAGCGTTGCAGAAACCCTCCTGACGCCGACCCGTATTTATGTCCGCTCAATTCACAACCTGTTGAAGGATTTCACCATCAACGGCATTGCCCATATTACCGGTGGTGGGCTGCTTGAGAACGTACCCCGTATTCTGCCGAAGAGCTGCCGCGCCACTATTCGCCTCAACGCTTGGCAGCGCCCTCATCTGTTTAACGTCTTGCGCGACGCCGGTAATCTGGAACGCGACGAAATGTACCGTACCTTCAACATGGGAATCGGCATGGTGCTTGTGGTTGAAGATGAGCAGGCCGAAGAAATTCTGGATCGGCTGAGGGGACTGGGTGAACAGGCCTGGATAATCGGCGATATCCGCGAATGCGATGTTGACAGCAGTCATATCATGCTGGTGGAAGAATAACACATGAAAGCTGCCGGCAGTTGCAAACTGGGTGTCCTGGTTTCCGGTAGCGGAACCAATCTGCAGTCAATCATCGACAGCATTGAGTCGGGCCACATTGCTGCTTCCATCGCCTGCGTAATCAGTAATAAGCCGGGTGTATTTGCCTTAGCCAGGGCTGAACGGCACGGCATTCCCGTCATCGTCCACGAGAACTGTCTTTTTTCCGACCGCAAGCAGTACGACGCCGCTCTTGTGAAAATTCTGCGGGAATACGGCGTCGATCTGGTCGTCATGGCGGGTTTCATGAGAATACTTTCCGACGTCATGGTTACCGCCTTCCCGAACGCCATTATGAACATCCACCCAGCCCTGCTCCCCTCGTTTCCCGGTCTGCACGCACAGCAGCAGGCCCTTGACTATGGTGTTCGCTACTCCGGTTGCACGGTTCACTTCGTTGATTGCGGCACCGATACCGGGCCGATCATCATACAGGCTGTGGTTCCGGTTAACGAGGATGATACCGAAGACACACTGTCGGCAAGAATTCAGAAAGAAGAACACCGGATTTTTCCTGAAGCAATCAAGTTATTTACCGAAAGTCGACTGCACGTTGCCGGTCGCTGCGTTCACACACTCTCTCTGCCAGCCACTTCCCGATGAACGAGCTGCTCACAATCAGACTCTTCAGCGGACATTCAAGTACATGTCTGGTTTCACGTATTGTATCACTGCTGTTTCTTTTACTGCTGACCGCAGCATGCAGCTCACGAAGCGCCGGTACAGGGCATTACAGACTTACTATCGCACATCTCAACGACACCCATTCACACCTCGAAGCTGTGCCTGTCTCCCTCTCGATTGGCGGGTTAAAAACCATCGCTCAGGTGGGCGGATTTCCTCGCCTGCAGACAGTAGTGAACGAAATACGGAATACAAATCCGAATTTTCTCCTGCTGCATGCCGGTGATGCTGTTCAAGGAACCCTCTATTTTACGCTGTTTAACGGACAGGTAGAGTTCGATTTTCTGAATCGCCTGGGGGTAGATGCGATGACCTTCGGCAACCATGAATTCGACCGGGGAACCGCAGCTATACCCTCCTATCTGCAACGTGCTTCATTTCCTATTGTTTCATCCAATATAGATTTTTCATCAGAACCAGCCATCAATTCAAAGGTTCCCCGGCGGATTATCAAAGAACTGAGTGGTCAGCGAATTGGCATAATCGGCCTTACTACTGAGACAACCCCGCAAACCACTCTGGATGTGGGCACTGCAAAGTTTAACGATGTCCTCGCGAGCTCTCAAAAAGAAATTGCTGCCCTGGAGGCAACCGGCATTAACAAAATAATCGTGCTTTCCCATTTGGGATATTCTGAAGATCTTAAGCTTGCCGCTGCTGTACGCGGTATCGACATTATTGTTGGCGGTCACAGCCATTCACTGCTAGGCCCTAGAGAAAGCCTTGTATCTCTTGGCCTTAAACCTGATGGCCCCTATCCTACTGAAGTTTATTCCGCAGATGGGGGTAAAACCCTGGTGCTGCAGGCCTGGCAATGGGGGCATATTATAGGACAACTAGATGTTGAATTTGATACTGCCGGCAAAATCAGCAATTACACGCCTAAATCGGTCATTCCGCTCGGTGACGTATTTGCTCGCAATGGCACAATCATAGAACCCGGCAGCCCTGAATTTAAGTGCATTGAACAGGAATTAAACCGCAGCGGAGTTGCCCGGATCATCCACGAAGATCCGGATGCGCGTACTGCCCTGGCACCCTTTTCAGCACAACTCGAATCATTCCGTACTACTGTAGTAGCTACTGCAGCAGAAGATCTCATTCACGATATTAACCGCGGGCCGGGGCCTCTGATTGCCGACTCAATGATGGCTGCCGTGCCTAAAGCCCAGGTTGCAATTCTTAACTACGGCGGTGTTCGTAAAGATCTTCTGAGTGGTCCCGTCTCTGTTGGAGATGTGCTGGAGGTGATGCCGTTTGCAAACACTCTGGTGCTGGCTGATTTAAGCGGAGAAGAACTGAAGAACGCTCTTGAAGAGGACATTGATTTTCTGCTAACCAAATTTGGAAATGTTTCACCTCCTGCCCTCCCCTACGTCGCAGGAATTACGTTTACCGTAACGATGTCAGCAGCGAAGGGAAACAGAGTCGGCAAATTAATGATCAAGGGCGGAGGAGACTACGCTCCCGTTAACCTGTCAGCCACCTATCGTACGGTGGTAAATGCCTTTGAAGCGGGTGGCGGCGACGGTTTTATCAGCATCAGAAATGCACGGGGATTCCGTACGGATACCGGTATTATTGACAGCGATGCTTTCCGCTCATATCTAAATTCACTCGGCACAGTACGTAATCCTGCAGAAAAAAGGATCATTGTGGTTCCGAATGTGGCTCCGCAGACCGCATCTTTCAATTATGCCGACGGTTATTTCGAGGCGGCCCATTATCAAAGGGCGGCCGCCTGAATACAGACTGATCTGAACAGCTCATTTTTTATCCCTGTTTTTCAACCAATCCATCCGTTCCACGATATTTTTTTCGTAACCATGTCCCTTTGGTTCATAAAAAGTGCGCCCGGCAAGCTTCTCAGGCAGACAGCTTTGCCCTGAATAGCCGTTTTCATAGTTATGGGCGTATTGATACCCATCACCATATCCCAATTCTTTCATCAATTTTGTAGGAGCGTTACGGATGTGCAGTGGCACCGGAAGTGCGCCGCTTTGCCTGACTTCGGCCAGTGCCGCATTAATCCCGACGTAGGATGCGTTAGATTTGGGGGCGGTGGCCAGATAGGTAACCGCCTGCCCAAGGATGATGCGTCCCTCCGGCATACCGATTGCCTGAAACGCCTGCAGAGCTGAGACTGCAACCTGAAGCGCCCGAGGATCAGCGTTACCGATGTCTTCCGAAGCCAGTATAATCATACGCCGCAGAATAAAGAGCGCATCTTCACCTGCCTCCAGCATGCGCGCCATCCAGTAGAGAGCCGAATCGGGATCACTGCCACGCAGCGACTTGATAAAAGCCGAGATAACGTTGTAATGCTCCTCTCCCCTCTTGTCGTACAGCAAAGCCTTTTTTTGAAGCGCTTCCTGGGCCACCTGCAGCGTAATACTGCTGTTACCGGCGAGTCCGGAGGCAACTTCAAGAGTATTAAGGGCGATACGGGCGTCTCCGCCCGAATGTTCTGCCAGAAAAGATATAGCCTCTTTTGTAGCGTTAATATGCAGTGAGCCGAGACCCCGTTCCCTGTCGTTAAGAGCATTGATAAGAATACCGGCGATCAGTTCAGGTTCGAGCGGTCTGAGCGTGAGTACGCGACAACGGGATAGAAGAGGAGCTATGATTTCAAACGAAGGATTCTCGGTGGTGGCACCGATAATGGTGACAACGCCTTTTTCAACGTATGGGAGAAATGCATCCTGCTGCGATTTATTAAAACGATGGATTTCATCGATAAAAAGAATAGTTTTATTGCCCCGTACGGCTGCTGCTTCGGCGTCGTGGAAAATGCTACGCAACTCTTTGACTCCGGAGAGTATTGCAGAAAAAAACACGAAGCGGGAACCGGTTTCTGATGCCACGATGTGAGCCAGCGTCGTTTTGCCACACCCTGGCGGCCCCCAGAACAGAAGCGACGAGAGCCTGTCACATTCGATCATTACCTTCAGAATACGACCTTCTCCAAGCAGATGGTCCTGACCAGCAAACTCAGAAATCGAGCGGGGTCGCATCCTATCGGCAAGTGGAGCATAGTCCGGAACGGCAGGTTGTACTGACGTCTCTGGTATTGTGCACCATAGATCGGGTGTCTTTATGTCCGCCTGACGTTTCAGTGTAGATCACGCCGGCTGTGGCGGCTTATTTTTTCCGGAGCGATGCCCCAGATTTGGCTGGCATATTCGGCAATAGTACGGTCGCTGGAAAACTTACCCATACCGGCAGTATTAAGGATCGACATGCGTGCCCAGTCATACGGCTGCCGATAAAGCCTGTCAACATTTTCCTGAGCAGCCAGGTATGACGCATAATCAGCAAGCAACAGGTAAGCATCGGTCTGCAGTAGCGTGTCAACAATCGGTTTAAAGAGTCCGGGATTGCCGGGAGAGAAACTGCCGTTGCCAATCATATCGATAGCCTGTTTCAACTCCTTGTTACGGTAGTAGTAATCCTGAGGTCGGTAACCGGCATTCTTGAGGCCACTGACCTGTTCTGCCGTAAGACCGAAAATAAAAATATTATCCCTGCCGACTTCCTCCATTATTTCGATATTAGCTCCATCAAGGGTGCCAATGGTAAGAGCTCCATTGAGCGAATATTTCATATTGCCGGTGCCGGATGCCTCTGTGCCAGCGGTTGAAATCTGCTCCGAAAGATCTGATGCGGGAAAGACCATCTCCGCCAGCCAGACATTGTAATTGGCCAGAAAAAGCACCTTGAGCTTGCTGCTCACAGCGGGATCATTGTTGATAACCGTACCTACCGACGTGATGAGTTTTATGATGAGCTTTGCCATAAAATAGGAAGGGGCTGCCTTGCCACTGAAGATAACGGTTCGTGGTGCCACGTTGATGCCGGGGTTAGCCTTGATCCGGTTGTAACGGGTTATCACGTGCAGCACGTTAAGCAGCTGCCGCTTGTACTCATGTATCCGCTTGGTGTGGCAATCGAACATCGAATCGGGTGAGACCATCACCCCATTCTTTTTGAAGATGTAGTCAGCCAGAAGCTGTTTATTGGCTCGCTTGACCTCGATCCACTGCTGTTGGAATTCTCGGTCATCCGCCAGCGGAATCAGTCCTTTTAATTCATTGAGATTGGTAACCCAGCCATCGCCGATTCTGGATGAGATCAGGTCGGACAGCCAGCGGTTGGCATGTTTCAACCAGCGGCGCTGGGTGATTCCGTTGGTCTTGTTGTTGAAACGCTCAGGCCAGAGCTCGTAAAAGTCATGGAACAGTTCGTCTTTCAGAATTTCACTGTGTAAAGCTGAAACGCCATTGACCGAATGACTGCCGACTATTGCAAGGTTTGCCATTCGGACACATTTTTCGCCCTCCTCGCCGATGATCGACATTCTCCGCAAGCGTTCATCGTCACCAGGAAAGCGAGCTGCAACCTGCGACAGGAAGATGTCATTGATACGGTAAATAATGTGCAGGTGACGAGGCAGGATGGTTTCTACAATCTTAACCGGCCATTTTTCAAGTGCTTCGGGAAGAACGGTGTGGTTGGTGTAGGCAAATGTATTAACTGCTATGTCCCAGGCGACTTCCCATCCCAATTTTTTATCATCAAGCAGGATTCGCATCAATTCAGGAATGGCAAGTGTCGGATGGGTATCGTTAAGCTGAATGGCTACTTTTTGAGGCAGTAGTGTCAGATCGTCGTGTTTTTTTGCAAAGCGATAGAAAATATCCTGAACCGTGGCGGAAGAAAGAAAGTACTCCTGTCGCAAACGGAGTTCTTTTCCTTCGGCAACATGATCAGCGGGATAAAGTACTTTGGAGATGTTCTCGGTGCGCATTTTGGTATCAACTGCGCCCATGTAGTTTCCCTGGTTGAACGAGGCCAGTTCAAAGTCGCGGGAAGCCTTTGCACTCCAGAGTCTCAGGGTGTTGACAGCTTTATTGCCATACCCCGGAATGGGTACATCGTAAGCCAGCGCCATAACATCGGTGGTATCTATCCATGAATGACGCAACTCACCATGTTCATCCAGATATTCGGCTACCCTGCCGTTAAATTTGATCTGGTGCAGATGTTCATGTCGGTCAAACTCCCACGGATTGCCAAGTCGTAGCCAGTTATCCGGAGCTTCGTATTGATTGCCGTCCAGAATCTTCTGGTAAAACATGCCGAATTCATAGCGAATGCCGTAGCCGTATGCCGGCAGACTCATGGTCGCCATTGAATCAAGAAAACATGCTGCCAAGCGCCCCAGACCGCCATTACCGAGCCCGGCATCCCACTCTTTCTCCAGCAGCTCCTGAATATCAATGCCCATCTCTTTTAATGCTGTCTGCCATTCGTCCATGATATCCAGATTAATCAGACTGTTGCCAAGAGCCCTCCCCATGAGAAATTCCATGGAAATGTAATAAACCCGCTTTGCGTCATTGATGTAGTATGACTGCTGAGTGTCCAGCCAGTTATCGACCAATACATCACGTACTGCATGAGCAAGAGCAAGATAAAGATCAGTTTTCGTAGCGGAGTATTTATCCTTGACAAGTGTGTACTGAAGATGACGAAGAAATGAACGCTGAAGTTCGGCGGTGGTCGGTTTCTGGGCGTTGACTGTGGGCGATTCAGATTTAGTCATGGCATCCATCCTTGCAAGAGAGATAACGGGGAAAGAACTATAGAGAATTCCTGCGCTTATTGCAAGTAATGATACCGAATGAAGCATTCGTTATGTGTCACATCAAGCATCCTTAAAATAATTATCGCGAAGGGGGCAATAGCCCGAATTACAGAAGTACCGGGTGTCGCATCGAAATAAATGCGTTGAAATTTTTCACACCTGTGATAAATTGGACAAAAAACATCCTGTTTAAAGCAATAAGGAGTCCGTAACATGGCGTTAGAAGGAAAAAATGCTCCTGTTTTTGCGCTGGAAGGAAGTGACGGTAACACACACACGCTCAGTCAGTATTCCGGTAAAACCGTCGTCATCTATTTCTACCCCAAAGATAGCACGTCAGGCTGTACAAAAGAAGCCTGCGGGTTCAGAGATAATTATGCTGAGCTGCAGCAGCGTGGTGCCGTTGTGCTGGGAGTCAGTAAAGATGGAATCCCATCACATACCAAATTCATATCAAGTTTCAGCCTTCCGTTCGTTTTATTAAGTGATCCGGACACTTCCATGATGCGGGCTTACGAAGCATTCGGCGAGAAAATCATGTACGGCAAAAAAACGACCGGAACGATCAGATCGACGGTCATTATCGGCCCCGACGGAATAGTCATAAAACAGTGGGCCAAGGTGGCCAAAGCAGAGCAGCATCCTGACCAGGTTCTTGAATATCTGCGAGGGTGATTCTGCGTATCGTTCAACATACTCAACGAAGAAAATATTTCAACCGTAAGGAGACATCAGAAGATGAATTTTGTGACGCTGGATGATGTAATTAAATTTGCTGTGGAGCGTGAGGATACCGCGTACAAGCTCTACAAGCGTGCGGCGGAGCTCTCCACAAGTATCGCGTCAAAAAAAATGTTTGAAGAGCTTGCCGCCGAAGAGGCCACTCACAAGGACGTTTTTGTAAAAATCGACCATGAAAAATCAGAAAGTCATAAACTGTGCACCCTCCCGGAATCAAGTATTGCAAAATACCTGGCAGATGTACCGTTTCAGCCGGACATGAGTTATAACCAGATCATAGCAAGTGCGCTCAAGACGGAAGAAAACGCCTATCAACTCTACAAGACTGCAGCCGGCATGACAGACGATCCCAAACTCCAGAAGATTTTGATGAGCTTTGCCGACGTAGAATTAGGGCACCGTCGCCGCCTGGAAGAAATTTATGAGGAACGGGTTTTGACCGAGGGATAATGGGCCCTACTTGTTTGCACCAGATACCAAAATCGGATATACGCGTGAATCGACAGCATTCTCGACACATATCACTGTATCTGCTTTGTGGAGCACTGCTCCTCTGTTCCTGTCAGGGGGGGGAAAGCGCACCACCACGGGACAACCCCCAACCGACACTATCACACGGGGCTACCCCACAAAAGCTGATCGTTGTGCCGCCGTATGTCGTCCGAAGCTGGATGGGGGTAAAAATTGCGGTGGTTGACAAAACCCGTGCAACTGAAAATATTTACACGATTCCACTTAACAGCCGCTATCGGGTTCCTGCCACGGAATTGACCATCACTATCGAGGCATTTCTACCGTCGTTCGTTATGGAAGGAACAACCATGACTTCATCTTCTAACGAACCGATAAATCCCGGGGCTAAGGTACATATAGAGGAGAAGAACGAGTCTGTCTACGATGGCTGGCTATTCTTGAAGTTTCCGACAACCCATGCGGTAACCAACCCGAAATATGGTTTCAGCCTGGTCGAGGCTGTGCCGGTTTCACGCAAATAAGTGGTATGGGAGATTTGAATTGTAACGTTTATGAAGGAATGCCCTCGCGGGCTAACTGATCGCATCGTTCGTTTTCACGGTGTCCGGCGTGGCCGCGAACCCACTTCCATTGCACCTGATGCCAGTCGCACAAGGCGGACAGTTGCTCCCACAAGTCACGATTGGCTACCGGTTCTTTTTTGCTGTTGCACCAGTTTTTTCGTTTCCAGCCAGGCATCCATTCAGTCATCCCTTTGACAAGATACTGCGAATCCGTGGTTATAGTCACCCTGCAGGCTCTGGTCAGAAGACGCAGCGCCTCAATGGCGGCACTCAGTTCCATACGGTTGTTGGTGGTGTCCCGGGCACCTCCGCTGATTTCCTTCTCGCGGCCGCCGTAGCGCAGGATGGCACCGTAACCGCCGGGGCCGGGATTGCCGCTGCAGGCACCGTCGCAGAAAATTTCCACGCCCCCTCCTTCAGGCATCTCCACAATACCCTCCCTCATGCTTCAACAAATCGGTTATAGCCTGCATGATGCGCTCGACGATCAGTTGATGGGTCTGCTTGCTGTCTTCAAGCGCATACAGGTCACTGAAGTCAAGCGGAGAACCGAATACGACCGCCCCACGCTGACCGGTACCAGGAAATTTCCAGCAATTCAGGCCTATCAACGCAGTCGGTACAACTATTGGTCTGCTATCATACACAATTTTGCCGACGCCCCGGTTTCCCTGACCGAGCCGACCGTCTTTATGTCTGGTCCCCTCAGGGAACAGCATCACCTTCTGGTCGATAAGGAGATCGTTCAATACCCGACTGGCTCTCACATCCCGCTTCCGTTTGACCGGAAAGGCTCCCCAGGAGGTGTAGATGATTCGTTGAAAGGGTTTCTCGAACAGCTCTTCCTTGGCCGGAGCCCAGAGCATCTGCAGCGGATTATGCCTGACGACCGCCCAGGGAAGGAAAATAGTGTCGTAGGCAGATATATGGTTTGAAGCGATCAACACCCCGCCGCGGGCAGGAATGTTGCCGTTCCCTTTGATGGTCAGTCGATTAATGAACGAGGCATATATTCCGACCACATGGACGGAAAACGTGACCCATGCACGTTGCAACAGATGCGCTTTCACTGGTGATCCTTCTTGTGGTGATTGTCTATCATAAGTACCGACGCTTATAGCATGGATAGGAATCTACGGGCAACTTTCTCTGCAGGAGTATTCAAAACCGTTGCGGCATAGCGGCTGCAGCGGTTATTATACGTTACTGTTTCTGATCTGGGTAAGGTGTATATTATGAACTCGTACAATCACAGGATGATTTTCAAAGGCATGGTATTCGATGTCGAGCAGCTGGATGTGCAGATCGGGGAAAAGGGCCATCACACATTCCAGGTCATCCGGCACCCTGGCGGAGCCGGCGTACTTCCTGTTCATGAGGACGGAACAGTTACATTAATCCGCCAGCTGCGCCCTGCTGTGACCGAGAATCTTTTGGAGATAGCAGCCGGACGACTTGACCCCGGAGAGCCGCCGTCAGAATGTGCACGGCGCGAACTGCTGGAAGAGACCGGACTTAGGGCTGATGAGCTTATTTCGCTTGGCCGGATGTACTCCTCCCCCGGGGTATTCGACGAGATAATCCATCTGTATGCCGCGTGCGACGTCTGCCAGGGCGAATCAAATCAGGAAGAGGATGAAGACATCGAGACGGTGCGACTGCCGCTTCACGAGGCGCTTACTATGGCTGCCGACGGTCGCATCAACGACTCCAAGACGTTGGTTGCGCTGTTTCGCTGGCAGCTGATGCAGAACGGAATGGTATCCTGATATGCCGGTATTTGCCGTCAGCGAAGAAAAAAACCGATGGCTCAGACACAGAATGGCTGAACGTGGCGTTCGCGAGGAAGATCTCGAAGAACGGTTTGTGCGTTCATCAGGGAACGGCGGACAGTATGTCAACACGACATCAAGCTGTGTCCAGCTCAGACATCTGCCGAGCGGAATCATGGTCAGCTGCATGCGGGAGAGGAGTCAGTCGCTCAATCGCTTCCTGGCTCGCCGGGAACTGCTGGAACGGCTCGAAGCCGCTTCAGGTGTTGTCACCGCCGACATGAAGCGAGCCGATAAACTGCGCAAGCAGAAAAAACGCCGAAGAAGGCGTTCTGCAGCTGTACCTGCACCAACCAGCGAAATAACAATCAGTTAAATATCAGACTCTTCCTGCGAAAATCTTAGCTTCATTCCAGTCAGCAACGCATTACAGATCAGCGGTATGATATTGGCGACAATCAGCGGCAGATCGTGAATGAGAATCCCGTAGAACATCCAAAGGGCAACACCGACGGTTATAAGAAGCGGCTGCCAGATAGATATGTCTCGTGCATGGCGGGTCCGGAACGTTTTTACTACCTGAGGGATCGCAGCGAGACTGGTAAGGGTACCGGCAACCAGTCCGATAGTCGTGGCGGTCATGACCGCTTTCTCCCGTCAAACGCTGAACTCGCCCAGTCGATCTGGGTCAGCATTCCCCGCAATACCGTCACTTCACGGCTGTCAAGATCGGCGCGGAAGAATATGCGCCGCAGAGAGCGCATGATATGTTCAGGATTCTGCTCGTTGAGAAATCCGATTTTCTGCATGCTGCCGTAAAGATGGGTGAATAATGCCTCCATTTCGGCGGAGGAGGCACGATCCTGTCTGGTTGATACCGGCGCGTTGTCTACAGATGTGGCCATTTCGTAACAGAACAGCAATACGGCCTGAGCCAGATTGAGCGAACCGTATTCGTCAGATGTTGGTATGGTGGCATGCCAGCGGCAGAGTGACAACTCCGTGGTAGTCAGTCCATTATCCTCCCGCCCGAATACCAGGGCACCACGACAACTGTCAGAGAGCTCTGCCCCGAATCGGCCGGCTACTTCAGCGGGCGACAGAATTTCCTGCCGGTATTTGCCATGCCGCCTGGTCGTTCCTACGCTCAAGGTACGGTCGGCCAGTGCAGAGGCAAGATCGGGGAAGACAATGGCAGTCTCGAGAATGTCACGTGCAGCAACTGCAAATTTGAGCGACTCAGGGTGGAACCGATCGCAGCCGTTGACCAGGCGCAACTCTGTAAACCCCATATTTTTCATGGCGCGGCACGCCATGCCGATATTGCCGGGTGACTGGGGTTCCACCAGTACAATGGAAACTCGTGTATTCAAGATAAAGTCCTTAGAATTGAAGCACGGGCTTTGAAACGCTTTAATCGATCGCGAGCCGGTTTTTTGAGCTTCCAGGCATGATAGGCGTGAACACACCAGGCTAAAATAATAAAAGCGATGAGGGCAAGGGCAATGTACTGTTCATATTCGCTGATGTTACCAAACATCAAAGAGGCGCTCTTACCGAACAGATACCCCCCCAGGGAAAACACGATTGCCCATGTGCAGGCGCTGACCAGATTGATCCAGAGAAATGTTCGGGGTGCGAGTGAAGTAATCCCCAGAATAATCGGCAGGATGATTCTGAATCCGTAGGTGTAACGGGAAATAAATGCGACAAAGTTGCCGTACTTTTCGATAAGTTTCAGTGCCGCTCGAAATTTCCTGGCAATCAAGTGAAACCGTTTCAGCAGACTCCTACCGCGCAAGCGACCGAGGTAAAAGTAGCACTGGTCTCCAAGAAACGAACCTGCCCACGCTGTAACGATGACCCCGAAAATACTGAAATACCCCTGAAACGCAAGAAAACCGGCTATCAGAAGTATGGCCTCCCCCTCCAGAAACGTCCCGATGAAAAGAACCCAGTAGCCATGAAGTTCCAGATACTGCCTGAGCAGTTGTTGAAGGTTCACGAACCGCTCCGCAACGGATGCTATTGTCTAGGCCAGCCGGCCGGCAACTTCTGATTTGATCAGGTCGATCATTTCGTCGATACGTGCGTCCGGATCTATTGTGCGGCCGCTCGTCTCAAGCTGCTGCAGAAAACGTGAGCGAGCTGATTCGTTTGCCAGGAGCGAAACACCGCCCCCCTCGCGTATCAGTTGAATCACCAGATCGCGGCCTGCTTTTGCCAGGTAGGCACTGGCCACTTCGGCCAGATCTTCCACGAGAACAGTCAGTGTACCGTCATCGGAAAGAGGCGACGCATTAGTCTTGACTGCCGACACGGCTGCCTGCCGCTGGAGTGCCGACTGCCACAGCTTCTCAATATTGACCATCTGCAGCAGATCATACTGCATCAACTCATCAACCGGCTTTGTCGAACTGACCGTGATTCTGGCACCAGGAAGCGCAGCCACTCTGCGTGATTCATCAGGCGAAGATTCTATTTCGGTGGAACCATCGTGATAGAAACCGACCGGCGTTCCTTCGCGGTAGAAGATAAGTGCGAAACGATCGGGGGTATAAAAATGCACGGTACCGGTCAGGTTTTGCATCTTCAGCCGCGCCAGAATCGCCTTGATATCAACCTGTCGCACCTCATCGCCATCGTAGAGAAGTGTGCCGGCTGTTAGTGCGTAGGTGCAGGCAGTTATATCCAAAGTAAGTTGATACACGTAGATCACCCCCCCGACCCCGAGGGCTTTGTCAAACATTTGCACAATCGCTTCAAAACCGGTTTTAATTCGCCCGGTATCTCTGCTAACAGCACAGATAAGTTTACCCCGAGCATAAATGCAGTGGGATTCGTATCCGGGAGCGTTATGATGCAGGTAACCTGTGAAGCCTTCTTTACCCAGCTTTTCAAGGACGTCCGATAGAACGAACTTGCTGGCAGGCACTTTTTCATACAGCGGGTTTACTTTGGGCAGGGCAAGCATGGTATCCAGGCCTCCGGTTGCATTACATTGGAAGTTCACAAGGCAGAGAACGCGGATGCGGTCAATCCGTTTCGGGTTTGACAGAGTAAAGTGTTTTCATGGCCATGTCAAAATATAAATTGCATGTATTTACAGGCAATTATGCCTGTGCTCGGCAGATAATAGCCTTGACAAACAGGCGTACTTACAGTACTTTTCAACAGTTAGGCTGAAATATTCAAATATGTTTATGGCATTTCGGGGATACTGATGGCTGCAGGATCCAAAAAGGATAGATTAATCGAAGAAGCGCAGAAACTTGCCCTGCGTGGTCAACTCGATAAAGCTGTCAAAATATATGAACAGGTTATGGAACTGGACCCGTCTGCCACCGGCATCCGACAGAAGATGGCAGAACTGCTGGTTAAGGCGGGCAGGAACGATGCAGCCTGCACCGAGCTGGCCACCATCGGGAAGAGCTTTGCAAAAAACGGTTTTCTGCTCAAAGCTATAGCGGTATATAAACAGATTCAGAAGCTGACTCCTGATGACGTAACTGTCTCACTTACCCTTGCCGAACTCAATGAAAAACATGGCCTGACAGCTAATGCCCTCTCCGAGTACAAGCACGTTTACGATTATTACGAGAAAAACGGCAGCAGCCCGGAAGCTCTTAAAATTCTCGACAGAATGCAGAACGTTGATCCCAACAACGTTTCCATAAGGCTCAAGCTGGCTGAGGCATACATCCAGCAGGGTCGCGCCGAAGATGCATATACACTTTTTTCCAAAATCGCGCTGCAACTGCAGGAGCGTGGCGACACAGTATCCCTGACAAGGCTCGATACCCGTGTCCGCCAGCTGTTTCCCGAAAAAGCTGCATTTATGCTCGAAGTGCTTGCCGGACAGATCTCATCGGGAAACGCAGCGGCTGCCGTCAACTCCCTGCAGAATCTGCTACGAAGCGATCCCACCAACAAAGGCGTCTGGGATCTGACGATAACCGCATACAAACGAATGGATCAGCCCCAGAGGGTCCGGATTGCCTATCAGCATTACCTCAGGTACTTCCCGACAGATCCGGAACCGATGCTCGGTCTGATCAACTGCGCGATTGAGGCTCACGAGACGGGCACAGCACTCGAACTGCTCGGCAGTTACGAGGAATCTCTGCTGTCAGCAGGCCGCTGTGGTGATCTTGACAAAATCTACCGAGCTCTGGAAAACAGTGAGCCGGTAAATTCAACTGTACTGGAAGGTAGAATCAAAATTGCCCGCCACGCCGGCGATGAACAGGAAGCCACGTCGCTTACATCCCGTCTCAGACAGCTTCAAGGAGCGGCAGATGATGGGCTGACGGATGCGGCTCATGGGTTTTCCGGCGAAGTGCAGCCCGACCCGGAGTTCATTGATTTCCCCGAGGATCCAGTTGCTACAGCGACCGAGAGCCCCGAAGATTCCCCTGATGAAGAATCCGCTGAAGTGAGCGGATTCGAAAATACGGCGGATGCTGCTGATGTTTTTGACTCCTTGGATGAGCAGCAGGCCACGAATGATGATGAGGAAATTGAGATTGAGATTGAGATCGACATTGATATTGATATTGATGCCGATTTTGACCGGCCTGATGCAGAAACTTCTTCCGAGGCACCGGCAGAAGAGTGGTTGGAGTCTGTCGGGGATATGTTCGAGACAATTTCAAACGCGCCAGGGAGTGTCAAGTTTGGCAGCGAGATGGATGCTTCCGACGCCCAGTCTCACTTCGATCTTGGTTTGGCATTCAGGGAGATGGGGCTGTTTGATGAAGCTATCAATGAGTTCCGCACTGCTTCACATGAACCGACGCGGCGCTTGGAGTGCCTGCTCATGCAGGCAGTCTGTATTCGTGAACGCGGCAACTGTGACACGGCAATCACAATGTTGCAGACACTGTTAAAGCCTGGCTTGAACATCGAAGATTTGTCATCAGTCAAATATGAACTTGTGTTGACTTTCGAGGCTGCGGGCATGGGTGACAGAGCTACGCAGCTTCTGAACGAAATTTATGAAGCTAACCCAGGTTTCCGTGATGTCAGCTCAAAACTGACTGCCGCGAACCTTGGTGAATCACTTGATTTTTCAGATGAGGATCTTGATGGTTTCGACCTGAAGTAAAGCTCACTGTCGCATTATGCGTAACAGGCGAGATGGAGCCGTTATTTTGATCGGCGCAAAAAATACGTTCGGCAGGAAATCGGCGGGGAGCCGTGAAAACGGGGCGGCCCTGTCAATTGATTCAATCAGTGCCCGATCAACTTCACGAGAGCCGGTGCCTCGGATCATCCGGCGCGCGGCCAGTGTCCCGTCCCGCAGCACAACAATTTCTACCGTCCCGTCCTGCCGTGGTGCCTCTGAAAGCATTCCGGCACGTTCCCACCAGATGGCGTTAATTTTTTCTACAAGTTCAAGGTAATACTCACGTACACCGGCCTGCAGAGTGGCTCCGTCGGCCAGGGAGCTCACGTAGCCGTAGGCGACTCCGCGTCCAAGTTTTGTTTCAAGTACACCGTTCATGATTGTTGCATCGGGATTGAGTGCGGTTGTATCAGGCGGTCTGAACGAGTCCGGCGGGTCGCTCGGTGGATTGGCGTTAGCAAGGCTGTCAATAGCAGCTGGAGTCACAAGCGCTGAAGAATGCGTAGGTGCAGGTACGAAATCTCGCATCTCAATGAAATGGGTCCGGTTTCCGCTCTCTGGCGTTACGGGGGTGTACATGAACGTCGCAAACAATACCAGATGAAGCCCGATCGAGAGTCCAAAACAGAGTACCAGCTTCCCATACGCGGTTTGTGAAACTGGCGTAGTATCGAAATTACTGTTATTTCCCATTTCATTCCAAATAATTCGTGAAAAATCGGAGTAATGTGGTATAACTCCGCCTCATAAACTGTTACCAGCTGTACATTACAATAAATTCGGAGGTTAATCACATGAAACGTGTCGTTTCTACCCTGCTGTCATTTGTCGTCCTTCTGAGCATCAACTCAGTCGCGCACGGTGCCGAATTGCTTGATGTAAAGCCCGTATTTTCCGCATCTGCACTGTCAATTGAAATATCTGCTGATATCGCCATGACCTATTCGTACTACAAGGTACCCGGGCAGGCACGGGCGGTTGTAGATATTGCCGATGCCGACCCCGAGAAGGTTGAGCCGCTGATTGTAGTAAACAAGGGCTCAGTGGCTAGTATCAGCGTCGACAAGGCTCAGATTGCCGGCATGGTAGTCAGCAGGGTCATTTTTAACCTGATTTCGGAGTCCGATATTGCAGTAGCAGCCTCACCTGACAGAAAACTGCTGACCGTCACGTTTGGCGCACCGGCAACCGGACAGGTAAAAATTAAAGAACCGGCACCAGCTGATACTAAGAAAGCTGCCGATATCGAAACTCCTGAAAAACAGGTAAAACCGGAAAAACAGCAGGCACCACCTCAGAAGAAGAGTGCCGCAGTTTCTGCAAAAGAAGAGGACGATCCGCTGGGACTTGACGATGACTCGGGTACAGCAAAAGCCGTTAAAACGCCTGCTTCCTCCCATCCTGCGAAAACAGCTGTAGAGCCTGCTGCGAAAGGGACTAAGCTGGCCCCGGTTGTGCCTCTACAGTTAGCATCATCTTCGCTGGTCATCAAAAAAATTGTTACTGGTGATGCCTACATTGACATTGAGACGTCGGGTAGCGTTGCCGACTACAAGACGATAATTTTGAAAAATCCTGACCGGGTGGCTATTGATATTGCAGGTGCAAAAAACGCCCTCACAGCCAAGTCGTTTGTGATAAACAAATTTGGAGTAAGCACCGTCCGGATCGGAAATTACCCGAACGGTACAAGGATCGTTATAGATGCTGCAAAAGTGGGCGTGCTTCGTCACACGATCAACAAGACAGAAACCGGACTCAGAATCAGCTTTAAATAGGCATCGCCATCAAAACGATGCGCACCGCCACCGGATCGCGGCCGGTTTCGGTGCGCATCTGTTTTTCACGTGGGCTTCTATTTTTTGAACGTTGCATCTTCGATAATAGCTGTATACCTGTAGCCGCCACCAAAGTCCCTATCCTTGGCAAGTGTTCCGCTAACCGTGATTATATCCCCCAGCTCTGCCATCTCCTTTGACGTGCAGACCAAGTTGTGGTTGCCGGCGGACTGGCTACCGGTACCGTCCTGAATATGAATCCAGTTTTTGCCCATTATCTGGGCTGAAACCTTTACCACCTTGCCGCGCACGACAACCTTCTTCTTATCAAGTTTGGCGCTATTGGCAAACGCCCCCTGGACCGTAGTTGCATTGGGGCCACTCGCCTTGCTCACTGAAATTTTAGTATCCTTGGAGAGTGCGGCACCTTTGCTGCCGGCAGATGCGGATTTACCCTTGAAAGAATCAGCCGATTTCTCTTTTGACGCGCTATCGGTTGAAATGCCATCTGCGAATATGATCGAATCGAACTTCCGCTTCAGACTTTTGCTTTCAAAGTTCGGCATTTCCATTCCCCCCTTGAAACTTACCTGGGAACCGACTTTGACTGGTGCTTCCATGACGGCGACCCACACCTTGTCGCCACTTTTTTTCTGGATGTAAATATAGGAGTAGCCTCCGCTGTTCATTGTCTCAAGTACCTTACCGCTGAGTGGTTCTGCAGGTTGAGAACCTTTTTCTGCTGCCGGAGGTGCTGCCTTGTCAGGCATGGCGGAAACGACGACTGATGTTGAAAACGTAAGTGCAATAGCGAGCAGAACAACAAATTTCTTTTTCATGGAAACCCCTTTGCTTGAATGTAACATTACTCTGAGAAACTATCATACTACCGACTTGCTGGCACCCAAAAAATAGCCGCACAGGAAGCTTACTGCGTGTTCAAGCGACTCTATGTCCATATCCCCTTTTGTCTCAAGAAGTGTTCTTACTGCTCATTCGTCTCAAAAGTTCCGCAGCAGAATGAACAGGGAGAGTACGTTTCGCTCCTCCTGGCTGAATTGCACATGCTTTCCAATACTACCACCGAAATCGAATCGATTGACTCTCTTTACTTTGGCGGTGGCACTCCCTCACTGGTTTCTGCAGATCAGATCTCTAACCTTATACGAACGGCACGCAACCGCTTTCCGCTAACGGAGCTTACTGAAATTACTCTGGAAGTTAATCCGGGGACGATAGTAGCGTTTTCTGAACTTCGTGAAGCCGGTATTAACAGGCTCTCGCTCGGAATTCAGAGCTTTGACGATCGTTTTCTTAACAAGCTGGGACGTATTCATTCTGCCGAATCGGCTCGGCATGCTTTTCAGAATGCCCGTAGCGCCGGCTTTGACAACGTTGGAATTGACCTGATCCATTCCCTGCCGGGACAATCGATCGCCCAATGGCAAAAGGAGTTGGAACAGGCGCTGCTGCTCAATCCAGAACACCTTTCAATTTACGGGTTGACCATCGAAGAAGGAACTCCACTTGCACAGCAATTTGCTGCCGGTGATCTTGAACCCACCGATGACGATCTGTCGGCGGATATGTTTGAGATGGCGTATGATCTACTGACAGCGACAGGATACGAACATTACGAGATTGCAAACTATGCCCGGCCTGGTTTTCGCTCTCGCCATAACTGCGGCTACTGGCAGGGTGACGGTTACGCAGGGATTGGGGTGGCGGCTCACTCGCTGCTGAAGGTCGGTCACGGTATCCGTTGTAGCAATACAACTTCACTTGATGGGTACCAAACGGCCATTTCAGAGGGGCGTCTGCCAAGGGATTCAATGCTGAAACTCTCACGCGAGGATGCCATGGCCGAATATCTTTTCCTGGGATTACGCTTGACCGATGGAGTGGATATTGAAACGTTTGAAGGACAATTTAACTGCAACTTTGAGGAAACCTACAGAAAAAAGATTGACAGTCTTATAGGAAGCGGGCTTATGGAGCTGGTGAACGGTATCATCCGATTGACACGTCGCGGCATGTTGCTTTCAAACCAGGTGTTTTCTAAGTTCATTTAGCCGTCAGCATAAAAAAAGGAGCCGGCAATTTGCCAACCCCCGTTATTTTTACCTGATTCGTTCTAATTCGCCGCTAAACGTAGAAAGTTCTCTGACCGTGAACCTATATGTGTGGCAGCGTAGACCAGACGAGGGAACATAGACTTTAAGTCGAAA
>Ga0194061_1000089_pt1 | contig 50555 bp, 46 predicted proteins | sample SepL2221m_MetaG_FD_163423 | JGI IMG/M metagenome (GOLD analysis project Ga0194061, IMG submission 163423) | Anoxic zone freshwater microbial communities from boreal shield lake in IISD Experimental Lakes Area, Ontario, Canada - Sep2016-L224-21m | ecosystem: Environmental > Aquatic > Freshwater >... | reverse complement strand
AGCATGCTCTGGCCCGGGCGGCGCGTTGATGATAAATGGAGCGGCCTAGCCGCCCACCGCCTCAAGGCCGCGCTCGCCGGCCAGTTCGGGCGGCATGGCCAGAACGCGCGGATGCTTCTCGGGGGCGGGGGCGGGGGCGGCGGCCGCAAACCTCGGCATGGCCATCACCTGCACCGCTTCGTTGATGCGGCCCTTGGCGCGATAGAGCGCCTTGGCGCCAAGCCACATCGGCAACACCCGCCCCTCCCCGTCGCTCACACGCCACGGCTCGATTATGCGGGCACGTTCCTCGGCCGAATCAAAATCAGCATCGGTGAAGGGCACGGCGTGGGTCTCGGGCGGTTCGATGTCGGTACCGGCGATGAAATTGCGCGCGGCGTTGAGCCTGCCGTCGGCAAACAGCAATTCGTAGAGGTTGAACAGCAGCGGCGCGGCGCGCCCCCTGAAGGCCAGCCGCGGCAGGTCGGCAAGAAATTTTCCCAGCCTGGCGCGGCGCGAGTAGATTTTTTTCGAAACACGCTTGTAGGCCGCGACAAACGCCTCGGGCGTGGCATGGCGCGGCGGCACCGCCAGCGTATAGCCGTTCAGGTCGCGCAGCAGGGTGTTGGGCATCAGCGCGCCCCCGCCTGCCGCAGCAAGACGGGCAAAATGCGGCGTGCCGGGGAACGGTGTCTCAAAGCAAATGTAGGTGGGCACATGCAGGCCGACCGCGCGCAACTGCGCCGGAATCGACTCGATGTACTCGAGGCTGTCACCCAAGGGGCTGAGCATCAGCCCGGCCATGACAAGGATGCCGTTGACGTGGCACAACCTGATCGCCGCCTGGGTTTCGGCCAGCACGTTCTGGTGCTTGCCCATTTCACGGATGGTGTCGCGGTTGAAGCTCTCCAGCCCGACAAAGACACAGCGGCAGCCGCCCGCCGCCAGGGCCTTGACGTTCTGCTCGTCACAAATCACGTTAAAGGTGACGCAGGCGCCCCAGCGGATACCAAGGGGCGCGAGCGCGGCGCAGATCGCACGCATGTGCGCCGGGTTGCCGCCGAGGTTGTTGTCGTAAAAAATGGCGACATGACGGCGCAGCCACGAGGCAAGACCTGCCAGGGCGCGCCGGCCGGCGGTGAGTTCCTTCGCGATGGCCGCCGCCGGACGGGTATGAAAACGCGTGCCGATGCCGGTAAGGGCGCAAAACTCGCAGGTGAAGGGACAGCCGCGCGTCGCCTCTATGGCGAGCGGCAATACCTGCTGGCGGGCGGCGAGGTCGAGGCGCGGGTGGGGCACGCGCTGCGCGTCAAAAGGCGTGGCGACGTATCGGTCCTGTAGTACGCCGGCTTCGAAGTCGGCAACGATCTGCGCCACCAGCCCCTCCGGGTCGCCAACGGCGATAACGTCGAAATACGGCGCACACAGTGCGGAATAGGTGCTGGCCATGGTGCCGCCGAGCACGGTTTTGGCCCCGCGCCGGCGCCAGTAATGGGAAATCTGGCGCGCACGGTCAAAGTCCGAATGCAAACAGGAAATGAACAGCAGGTCGTAGCGGCGGCTCCAGTCCGGGTCGTCCCAGGCATCGTTGATGACATCGACATCGGCGTGCGCAGGGAGCAAGGCGGCGATGAGCGGCCCGATTTGCGGCTGCAACACACCGCGGTGGTGTGCGCCACGACGGTGATAGTCGGTAAAAACCGAAATGATGCCGATTTTCATGCGTCAGGACCGCCGTCAAGTGGGCGTTCGGGGGGGGCGCGACATGCCCGGCGCCCCGTCAGTGGACAGAGGGTGCGTCCGAGGCCAGCTGGGGCAACCTCAGCCCGAGCGTGCTCAAGGCAAACACCGCCTGCGTGCGATTGGCGACTTTCAGCGTTTTAAGGATGGCAGCAACATGAATTTTCACCGTGCCCTCGGCGAGGTTGAGTTCACGGCCGATCATCTTGTTGGGCTTGCCCTGCACCAACAGCGCGAGCACCTGGCCCTGGCGCTCCGACAGGCCGATATCCCGCAGCCCCTGCGGCCGGCCCGCGGGAGTAGCCCTTTGCGCCGCCGCACCGACGTGTTCGAGCAGCGCATCCTCCGGCAGGTAGATGCCGCCGCTGATCACCCGTCGCAGCGAATTGACCAGCAGGTCGCGCGAAGAGGTTTTCGGGATGAAGCCCATGGCGCCGGCGTCGATGGCGCGGGTGACAATGCCCGGCTGCTCCGAGGCCGACAACACCACCACCGGCAAATGCGGGTGGTTTTCGCGCAGCATCGGCAGAGCATCAAGGCCGCTCTCGCCGGGCAGCCCGAGGTCAAGCAGCATCAGCCGCAGGTCCGGGTGCGCGGCCACGGCGAGCAAGGCCTCCTGCAGCGACTCGGCCTCGATCAGTTCTATGCTCGGGTCAAGGTCGCGCAGCACGCCCTTGAGCGCCTCGCGTATCAGCGGATGGTCGTCGACGACAAGAATTTTCATCGCAAGCACGCTCCTTGCAGCCCGCGCGGCGGGCACGCCCGGCACCACGGCACTGCGCGTTGCGCTGGGGCTGGCGAAAAAACCGGGCAGGCGTTCATGGGAACATTGATTCAGCGCACAAAAGGGTCGTTAAGTCTACCGCGCCCTTATGCCATGAGCATTAGTCCTTTTGGCCTAGTCGCGAACTCGACAAGTCAATTTTGCAGCTGTCGGCGGCGCCACAGAGGCATGGCAAGGCGCTGAAACTGCGCAAAAAAACCGCCGCCCCGCCTGTCGTACGGGGACAAGGCTGTATCGGGCGCCCCCCTGACCATCCCGGTTTTTCTCCCGCATTTCAATAAGCCATTTACCCTATTGACCTGGCCGGCGCCAGGGTCTTCCGGCGGCCCGGCTGCGACGAAAAAGGCTTTACCGGCTTTACCGTTAAAATGCGCCCTGCCCCGTAAGCTGCAGCTTTGCAGCCCACTCCGCCCCCGCCAACCGACCCGAAACCCATCCATGACCCAGACCACATTGCGCCGCGAAGATGCGCGCCTGCTCACCGGCCGCGGCCACTACACCGCCGACACCAACCTGCCGGGGCAGTTGCATGCCGTGGTGCTGCGCTCGGACCGGCCGCACGCGACCATCGTTTCCGTCGAAACCAAAGACGCACGCGCCATGCCCGGGGTGCATTGCATACTCACCGCCGCCGACCTCGATGCGGCCGGCTGGCATTCGATGCCCGGCGGCGTGCCCTTTGACGGCCTCGGCGGAATGAAACTGAAAAGGCCGTTCTGGCCGGCCCTCGCCCGGGGCCGCGTGCATTTTGTCGGCCAACCGCTGGCCATGGTGGTCGCCGACAGTGTGTCCCAGGCGCACGACGCCGCCGAGGCCATTGCCGTCGAATATGCGGACCTGCCCGTCGCGGTGGGCTTTGCCGCAGCCACCCGCGCCGGCGCGCCGCAACTGCACGCCGAGGCGCCGGGCAATATCGCCTTTGAATACGAATCGGGCGACGCCGCCGCAGTCGAGGCGGCGTTCGCGCACGCAACGCTGCGCACCAAGCTCACCTTCGAGAGCCAGCGCGTCATCGGTGCGCCGATGGAACCGCGCGCCTTTCTGGCCCAATGGAACGACGGGAAGGACGGCGGCTTTACCGTCCACACACCGAGCCAGGGCATCAACGGCATGCGCATGCACATCGCGCAAGTCACCGGCCTGCCCGAGAGCGCAATCCGCGTCGTCACCGAAGACACCGGCGGCAGCTTCGGCTTGAGGAGCCACGTCTACCCCGAACACATCGCCGCAATGCTCGCGGCCAAAATACTCAATCGCCCGGTCAAGTGGGTGGCGCTGCGATCGGAACTGTTCCTGTCGGAAAACCACGGCCGCGCCCTGTCGCTGACCGGCGAACTGGCGATGGATGCCGAGGGAAACTTCCTTGCCATCCGCTGGGACGACCGCGCCGACCTCGGCGCCTATGCCACGCCATTCGGCGCCATGATAGGCACGCGCAACATCAGCGTCACCATGGGCGGCGTCTATCGCGTGCCGGCGCTCTTCAGCCACTGCCTCGTCGCTTACAGCAACGGCGCGCAGGTCTCTTCGTATCGCGGTGCCGGCCGTCCCGACATTGCCTGCGCCATCGAATTGCTGGTCGACAAGGCGGCGCACGAACACGGTTTTGACCCGCTCGCCCTGCGTCGGCGCAACATGGTGCCGGCCGAAGCGATGCCCTACAAGACGGCCAACGGCACGCTCTACGACAGCGGCGAATTCGCCGCGGTCATGGACAAGGCGCTGCAACTTGCCGACTGGGACGGCTTTGCCGCGCGCCGCACCGCATCGGAGAAAAAGGGGCTGATGCGCGGCATCGGCATCGCCACTTTCCTTGAGGCGAGCGGCGCCGGCTGGACGCCCAAGGACCAGGTCAGCGCCCGCTTTGACGACAAGGGTGACCTGCACGTCTATGCCGTGTCGCAGTCCAACGGCCAGGGCCATGAGACGACCTTTGTGCGCATCGTCACCGATGTGCTGGGCCTCGCCGCGGCGGACGCCGCCCGCGTGCGCCTGCACGAGGGCGACCCCGACACCGCGCTGGTGGGCAACGGCACCGGCGGTTCGCGTTCGCTCTACGGCGCCGGCAGCGCGCTCAAGCTGCTGGGCGAAAAAATTATCGCCGTGGCCGCACCCCTTGCGGCAAGCGCAATGGGCGCCGCAAGTGTCGAATATCGCGACGGCGGCTTTCATGCCGCGGGCAAGCGCATCGGACTGCTTGATTTGGCACAGAGGCTGGCGAAGACGCTCGCGCCGGCCGGCGCCGGCGCGCATCCGATGAGTTGCGCCGCCGAAGGCACCTTTGGCGCAACCTTCCCCAACGGCTGCCATATCGCCGAGGTGGAAATAGACCCGCATACCGGCGTCACCGACGTACTCGCCTACACCACCGTGGACGATGTGGGCACGGCCATAGACCACAGCAGCATCGAGGGCCAGGTGCACGGCGGCGTGATGCAGGGCGTCGGACAGGTCCTGGGCGAAGAGGCGGTGTACGACCGCGAAACCGGCCAGCTGCTGTCGGCAAGTTTTCTCGACTACCCGATGCCGCGCGCCGACTGGATGCACGGCATACGCTGCGATGAGCACAACGTGCCGACCAAGACCAATGCGCTGGGCGCCAAGGGGGTCGGCGAATCGGGCACTTCCGGTTCCCTGCCCACGGTAATGAATGCCATCATGAATGCGGTACGCCCGCAGGGCGTGGCGCAGCTGGACATGCCGGTGACCCCGGACAAGTTGTGGCGCGCCCTCACACTTGCCGCCGGCAGGCCGGCAAAAAGCGCTTGACCGTGCCGGATGCGTTGCTGGTTTTACCGGGCCAGTCGACCGAAAGGAGCCTGCTGGCGCAGACTCCCGGGAGAGAGTGCTTCTGTTTGATATACCAACAAGCGTACGCCACCCAACTTTGATGCGCGCGGGCGCCATCATCGGCCGTACCGCAATTGCCGCCGCACAATGCATGCGCGCGCTGGCGTTGGCGATGTTGGTCGCCCTGCCGCCGTCCGGCATGGCCTCGACGCACGAGAGCGAAAACGCATTACTGCTCAACGACATCGCCCATGCCTTTCCCGCCGCGGCCAAGGCCTTTTATCTCGAAGATGTGACCGGGCGATTGCGCATCCAGGATATCGCCAACCCCGCCATGCGCAGCCGGTTTCGCGCCACCGAAACGCTTGCGGCGGCACCCAATTTCGGCTTTTCGCGCTCGGCCTACTGGATCGCCCTGCCGATTTCCCTCGCCGCCGACTGCCCGCCACGCTGGCTGCTTGAGGTCGGCTTCCCGTCGCCTGACCGCGTCGACGTGTTCACACCGCGGCCCGATGGCAATTATTCCGAGCAAACTGCGGGCGACCTGCAGCCGTTTGCCTCGCGCCTCTACGAACACCGCAACCTGGTGTTCCCTATCATGCTCACCCCGGGGGCGACGCAGACGGTCTACCTGAGGGTGGTCTCTTCGGGCAGCCTGACCCTGCCGCTGACACTGTGGCAGCCCGAGACGCTGCAGGCGCGCGACCAGAAGTGCTACGTGCTGCTGGGCCTGTATTACGGCGCCCTGCTGGCACTGCTCGTTTACAACCTGCTGCTCTACAGCGCGCTGCGTGACCGCATCGTCCTGGTCTATGCCGCCTTTGTCGCCGCACTGGCCACCGGCATGGTTTCGCTCAACGGCCTGGGCAACCAGTTCCTATGGCCCGACTGGCCGGCCTGGGGCAACGTCGCCTTCCTATCGGGCATGGCCGCCGCCGGGTTGTTTGGCGCGCAATTCGTGCGCATGTTCCTCGACACGCGGCGCGACCATCCGGGCATCGACCGCGTGCTGCTCGCACTGGGGGGCATTTTCGCGGTCGCCGCGCTCGCCCCGCTGCTGCTTGACTACCAGTTTGCCGCGATACTCACCTGCGTCAACGGCCTGTTGTTCTCGATCATCACTATTGGTGCCGGCATTTACTGCCGCGTAAAACGCGACGCGAGCGGGCAGCAGGCCGGCTCGGGCTACTTTCTCCTCGCCTGGTCGATGCTGCTGGCCGGCAGCGCCCTGTTTGCGCTGCGAAGCCTCGGCTGGATCGCGACCACCGACTTCACCCTTCACGCCATGCAGGCGGGCTCGGCGGTGGAAATGCTGCTGCTCTCGGCCGCCATGGCGGCGCGCATCCAGGCGATGCGCCGCGAAGCGCTCAAAGCCGAGCATGCGCTGGTCGAATCCCTCCGCCAGAGCGAGCAAGGGCTCGAAGAGCGCGTCAGTGAACGCACGCGCGAACTGGCAAAGATGAACGCTGAATTGCGCTCCAAGGAGTCCGCGCTCGAATACATGGCCAGGCACGACCCGCTCACCGGGCTGCCCAACCGTTCGCTGCTCGATGACCGCCTCGACCAGGCGCTGGCGCGGGCGACGCGAAGCGGGCGCAACATAGCCGTCATGGTCGCCGACCTCGACCGCTTCAAAACCGTCAATGACAATTTCGGCCATCCGGTGGGAGACCAGATGCTCCGGGCGATCTCGGACAGGCTTTCGGACTGCCTGCGCGGCGCCGATACCCTGGCGCGCCTGGGTGGCGACGAATTCGTCGTCATACTGGAGGAAATTCAGGATCTCGCCGACGCCACCCGCGTTGCCGATAAATTGATCACAGCGGCCTGCCGCACGGTGGAACTGCCGCAGGGCCACCTGCAGGTCGGCCTGTCACTTGGCATCGCCTACTTTCCGCTCCACGCCAACGACGCGAAATCGCTCATCAGGCTCGCCGATGACGCGATGTATGCGGCCAAGGCGGCCGGCGGCAACTGCTGGCGCAGCGCCTGAGCGCCTGCCGGACGCGCGGTCGCATTGATTTATAATCGGCGCCGCCCGGCCATCCGACCGGCGCAATTCACACCACGCAAAGGACACCGTTCATGAATTCACCCAGCAGAATCGCCATCGTCACCGGTGCGGGCACCGGCGTCGGCAAGGCCGCGGCACTTGCCCTCCTCAATGGCGGCTGGACTGTCGTGCTCGCCGGGCGCCGCCCAGAACCGCTTGACGAAGTGGCCAAGGCCTCCGGCGCCGGCGCGCGCGCGCTGGCCGTGCCGACCAACGTCGCCGACCCGGCCTCGGTCAAAGCCCTGTTCGCCAAGGCCGGGGAAAAATTCGGCCGCGTCGACCTGCTGTTCAACAACGCCGGTGTCAACGCCCCGGGCATCCCGCTCGAGGACCTGACCATCGAACAATGGAAGAACGTCGTCGACATCAACCTGTCGGGCATGTTCTATTGCATCCAGGAAGCCTTTCGCACGATGAAGGCGCAGGAACCGCGCGGCGGACGCATCATCAACAACGGTTCGATATCGGCGCACGCGCCGCGCCCCAATTCGATCGCCTACACCGCGACCAAGCACGCCGTCACCGGCCTGACCAAGACCGCGGCCCTGGACGGGCGCAAGTACGACATCGCCGTCGGCCAGATCGACATCGGCAACGCCGCCACCGAAATGGCCGCGCGCATGGCCAAGGGCGTGACCCAGGCCGACGGTGAAATCCGCGCCGAGCCGCTGATGGACGTGAACCACGTCGGCGAGGCGGTGCTGCACATGGCCAACCTGCCGGCGGCGACCAACGTGCAATTCATGACCATCATGGCGACCAAGATGCCCTTCGTCGGTCGGGGTTAACGCAAAATCGCAGCCAAACCCTGGTTCATGTACCTGATTGAATGCCGCGATGGCAGCATCTATACCGGCATAGCGGTGGATGTTGCCGCGCGCTATGCCGCGCATCTGAACGGCAAAGGCGCGCGCTATACACGCTCCCATCCGCCGCGATGCCTGCTGGCGGTGCTCGAATATCCAGACCGCTCCAGCGCATCGGTCGCCGAGCATGCAGTCAAACAACTGACACCCGCCGAAAAGCGCGACTATGCGCAGTACATCGCGCTGGCGGGCTGACCCTTCGCTTCGTTATTTCCAAGCCCCCCCAACCAATCTACTAACCCAACTACTAACCCAACGCCGCTTCGCGCGGCATCCCTGAAAGGAATCCCATGTCCACCACCACCACCGCCAGCGGCCTTATCTACGAAGAAATCGTCGTCGGCAGCGGCGACGAAGCCGCCGCCGGCCAGCAGGTCAGCGTGCATTACACCGGTTGGCTCACCGACGGCACCAAGTTCGACTCGAGCAAGGACCGCAACGACCCCTTCGAATTCCACCTCGGCCGCGGCCAGGTCATCGCCGGCTGGGACGAGGGCGTGCAGGGCATGAAAGTCGGCGGTTCGCGCAAGCTGACCATCCCACCGGCGCTCGGTTACGGCGCGCGCGGCGCCGGTGGCGTCATTCCGCCGAATGCGACATTGGTGTTTGAGGTGGAGTTGCTGGCGGTCTGATCTGACTATGGCATAGGCTGGAAACGCCCGCCAGTCGGGCATTTCCAGCCATTGGCCTATCCCGGCAAGCCGCCGTCATTCCCGCGAAAACGAGACTCGCGAAGCGAGGCGAAGTTTCGAGGAACGGCCAAGCGGGAATCCAGTGACTTTCCTTTCCTTCGCTGCGCGGGCCTCTTCGACTTTATCGAGCTAGGTGGTTTCACTCCCCTGCGGGGAGCGAGTCACTTTCTTTTGCTTGTGCAAAATAAAGTAACCAAAGAAAACACACCCCCGACGCCGCCCCTTCGGGGTGCCCTGCGCTACTCGATGCAGCGGGCCGGCCCTGAAACTCGGCCCTGCGGGCCTCAAACATCAGGGCCGGAGGGCTCCCGCTGCATCTGCGTTGCTCGGCGGCATCGCAGGGGCCCCAAGTCAAAAGCGGAAAACTTCGTATGCGAAGGTTCCGTTTTTGAATTTAACTCCCGTAGGGGACGCCGAGAAGCGCAGCGCCGATGGGAGCAGTCCGGGACCTATGTCTGAGGCCCACGTCCTTTGTGGGCCGAGTTTAGGTCCCGGCCCATTGGCGCGAGCATCGCAGGGAAGCCCGAAGGGCCGTCACCTCCGGGTCGCCTTCTTTTGGTTACTTTTCTTGGCGAAGCAAGAAAAGTGACTCGCTCCCCGCAGGGGAGTGAAACCACCCAACTCAAGAGAAAGACAAAGCCCGCGCAGCGAAAAAGCAACCCCTTGGATTCCCGCTTGCGCGGGAATGACGGCTGCGTCCTAATAGGGTCGAACGGCTGACAACACGCCCGCAGGGCTTGTTGCGGCGAAGCCACAACAAGATTTGTTTGTTGCGGCAGAGGCTAACGAGAGCAAAGCGAACGTTAAGCGCGAAGCGCGGCCGGCGCCAAAACCCGCTCCCAGAGCGGCTTTCCAGCCATCAGCCCTCACAACCCCGGTAACTTGTAATCCTTGAAATCCTGCCGCAAGCGCGTCTTGAGCAGCTTGCCGGTGGCCGTGTGCGGCAGTTGCTCGACAAACACCACGTCATCGGGCATCCACCATTTGGCGATCTTGCCTTCGTAGAACTTGAGCAGTTCTTCGCGTGTCACCGATGCACCGGGCTTTTTCACCACCACCACCAGCGGCCGCTCGTCCCACTTCGGGTGGACGATGCCGATGACCGCGGCCTCGGCCACCGCCGGGTGGGCGACGGCGATGTTCTCCAGGTCGATGGAGCTGATCCATTCGCCACCGGACTTGATCACGTCCTTGGAACGGTCGGTGATCTGCATGTAGCCGTCGGCGTCGATGGTGGCCACATCGCCGGTGGGAAACCAGCGCTGGCCGTGCTCGTCGGTGCACAGCGGGTCGCCGCCCTCGTCCTTGAAATAGCTTCTGCACACCCACGGGCCGCGCACCAGCAGGTCGCCGAAGGCCTGCCCGTCCCAGGGCAGCTCCTTGCCGTCGGCGTCGGTGATTTTCATGTCGACACCGTAGATGGCGCGGCCGGCGCGCACCTGCACAGCGTGTCGCGCCCCGGCGTCCATGGCCAGGTGCTTGGCCTTGAAGGTGGTCACCGTACCAAGCGGGCTCATTTCGGTCATGCCCCAGGCGTGCAGCACCTCGACGCCGTATTCGTCCTGGAAGGTGTTGATCATCGCCGGCGGGCAGGCCGAGCCGCCGATGACCACGCGCTTCAGGCTGGAGAACTTCAGCCCGCCCTGCTTCATGTGCGTCAGCAGGTTCAGCCACACCGTCGGCACGCCGGCGCTGAAGGTGACCTTTTCCGCCTCGAACAACTCGTACAGGCTCTTGCCATCAAGCGCGGCACCGGGCATCACCAGTTTGGCGCCCACCGAAGTGCAGGCGTAGGGCGTGCCCCAGGCGTTGACATGGAACATCGGCACCACCGGCAGCACCACATCGCGCGCCGAAAAATTGAGTGAATCGGGCAGCGCCGCACCGTAGGCGTGCAACACCGTCGAGCGATGCGAATAGAGCACGCCCTTGGGATTGCCGGTGGTGCCCGAGGTGTAGCACAGCGACGAGGCGAGACGCTCCTCGAATTGCGGCCAGTCATAGGCGTCGCCCTGCGCCGCGAGCAGCTCTTCATAACAGAGCAGCTTGGGCAGATTCTGCTGGGCCACGGCCGGCATATGCGCCCGATCGGTCAGCGCCACCCAGCCCCTGACACCGGGGCAGACGGGCGCAAGCTTTTCCACCAGCGGAACAAACGTCAGGTCGAAAAATACGTAGCGGTCCTCGGCGTGGTTGATGATGTAGGCGAGTTGCTCCGGGAACAGCCGCGGGTTGACGGTGTGGCAGACCGCGCCCATGCCCGACACGGCGTAATAGGTCTCGATATGGCGGTAGCCGTTCCAGGCCAGCGTGCCGATGCGATCGGACTGCGCGACACCGAGTGCCGTCAGCGCGTTGGCAAGACGTTTGGCGCGGCGGTGGATTTCGCGGTAAGTGGTACGGTGGAACGCGCCCCCGCCATCCCGCTTGTCACCCTCAAGCGGCCCCTCCACCGTGCGCGACACGATCTCGCCGTCGCCGTGGTGCCGATCAGCGTGCGCTATGAGCGACGAGATCAGCAACGGCATGTCCATCATCAGCCCCTGCAGCATGCTTTCCTCCGGTTGCATTTCTGCGGGCCAAATTAACCCGCCAATCCAGGGGTGTCAACACGCGCGGGCACGACGCCGGTGAAGCGGCGTAAGTGGGATAATTGCCGGCACATTGACACGCAGCAGGCGCGCAAGCGCGGCCCGGAGAAACCACCATGAGTGCTGACTACACCGTTCACGGCACGGTTGCCGTAATCACCCTGAACAATCCGCCGGTCAACGGCCTTGGCCATGCCACGCGCACGGCCATTGTCGCCGGCCTGAAAAAAGCCCATGCCGACGAGGCGGTCAAGGCGATTGTCGTCACCGGCGCCGGCAAGGCCTTTTGCGGCGGCGCCGACATCCGTGAATTCAACACGCCCAAGGCGCTGGCCGAGCCGACCACGCGCACCGTCATCGCCGAAATCGAGGCATCGACCAAACCGGTGGTCGCGGCCATCCACTCGGTGGCGATGGGCGGCGGGCTGGAACTGGCCATGGGTTGCCATTTCCGCGTCGCCGCGCCCAACGCACAAATTGCGCTGCCCGAAGTAAAACTGGGCATCCTCCCCGGCGCCGGCGGCACGCAACGCCTGCCGCGGCTGGTGGGCGTGGAAACCGCGCTCAACATGATTGTTTCGGGCACCCCGGCCAAATCGCAGGACCTTGCCGGCACCGCATTGTTCGACCGGATGATAGAAGGCGACCTGTTGCAATCGGCGATCGCCTTTGCGCAAAAAGCCGCCGCTGACAAGCTCCCGCTCAAGCGCGCGCGTGACATTGTCATCGACTACCCCAACTACCAGGCGTTTTTCCAGTTTGCGCGCAACACCGTCGGCGCGGTGGCGAAAAACTATCCGGCGCCGCTGAAATGCGTCGAGGCGGTGGCCGCCGCGGTGACCATGCCCTTTGACGAAGGCGTGAAATTCGAGCGCGAGTGTTTTCGCTTTCTCGTCGAGACCACCGAATCCAAGGCGCTGCGCCACGCGTTTTTTTCCGAACGCGCCGCGGCGAAGATCCCCGACGTGCCCGAGGACACGCCGGTGCGCGCCATCAAGTCGGCGGCGATCATCGGCGCCGGCACCATGGGCGGGGGCATCGCGATGAATTTCGCCAACGCCGGCATCCCGGTGACGCTGCTCGAAATGAAACAAGAGGCCCTCGATCGCGGCCTTGCCACGGTGCGCAAAAATTACGAAGGCTCGGTGAAAAAAGGCCGCATCACGCCGGCCAAATGCGAGGAGCGCATGGGCCTCATCAAGACATCGCTTTCCTACGATGACATCCGCAACGCCGACATCGTCATCGAGGCGGTGTTCGAGGAAATGGGCGTGAAGGAAACCGTGTTCAAGAAACTCGACGCGGTGATGAAGCCCGGCGCCATCCTTGCCAGCAACACCTCGACCCTGGACGTGAACCAGATCGCCGCCTTTACCAAACGGCCGCAGGATGTGATCGGCACGCATTTTTTCAGCCCGGCCAATGTGATGAAGCTCCTCGAGATCGTGCGCGCCGAAAAGACCGGCAAGGATGTGCTCGCCACGACCATGAAGCTCGCCAAGACCATCAAGAAGACCGGCGTGGTCTCGGGCGTATGCGACGGCTTTATCGGCAACCGCATGCTCGAGGAATACATACGCCAGTCGCTGTTCCTCATCGACGAGGGCGCGAGCCCGGCACAAATCGACGGCACACTGCAAAAGTGGGGCCTCGCCATGGGCCCGTTTGCCATGTACGACCTCGCCGGCAACGACATCGGCTGGCACATCAGGAAGCGCCGCTATATCGAACGGCCCGACATGGCCTACTCAAAAATCGCCGACGCCATTTGCGAACTGGGCCGCTTCGGGCAAAAGACCGGATCGGGCTGGTACAAATACGCGCAAGAGGGCGGGAAAAGTGCGCGCAAGCCGCAGCCCGACCCGGTCGTCGACGAACTTATCCTCGCCCACCGCAAGGCCCTGGGTATCACGCCGCGCAAAATCGGCAGCGAGGAAATCATCGGGCGTTGCATGTACGCGCTCATCAACGAAGGCGCGAAAATCCTCGAAGAAGGCATCGCCATGCGCGCCTCCGACATCGACATGGTCTATCTCACCGGTTACGGCTTCCCGCTTTGGCGCGGCGGGCCGATGTTTTATGCCGACACAGTGGGCCTGCCCAATGTGCTTGCGGCCATGGAAAAATACGCCCGCGGCTATCACGGCGAGTGCTGGTCGCCGGCGCCGCTGCTGGCAAGGCTGGGCGCCGACGGAAAAACCTTTGGACAGTGGAAGGCGGGCACATGAGCTTTCAAGACGCACGCGCGACCTGGGACAAGCGATTCTCCGGGGCTGACTATCACTTTGGCCGCGAGCCCAACGTGTTTCTCGCTTCCCAGGCCCACCGCCTCAAGCCCGGCATGAGCGCGCTGTGCATCGCCGACGGCGAGGGCCGCAACAGCGTATGGCTGGCGCGCCAGGGCCTGCGGGTGAGCGCCTTCGACATTTCGCCGGTGGGCGTGAACAAGGCGCAGACGCTGGCCGCCGATGCGGGCGTCAGCATAGACAGCCGCGTCGGCGACATCGAAACCTGGGACTGGGACGCGGCGCAATACGACGTGGTGGCGGCGATATTTTTCCAGTTCGCCGCGCCGGCGCTGCGCGCACGCATTTTCGCCGGCATGCAGCGCGCCCTCAAGCCCGGCGGCCTGCTGCTGCTGCAAGGCTACGGCCTCGGCCAGCTCGAATACAAGACCGGCGGCCCCGGCGAGGCGGAAAACCTCTACACCACCGATTTGATCAGGGAGAGTTTCGCCGCTCTGAAAATTGTCCACCTCGCCGAGCACGACGACGAACTGAGCGAGGGTGTGCGCCACCAGGGCATGTCTGCACTTGTCGATTTTGTCGGCCACAAGCCGGCCTGATGCCAACACGAGAGGAAATCAAGCCATGACCGACGCCGTCATTGTTTCCACCGCCCGCACCGGCCTCGCCAAGTCCTGGCGCGGCAGTTTCAACATGACCCACGGCGCGACCCTTGGCGGCCATGTCGTCAGGGCCGCCATAGCGCGCGCCGGCATAGAAGCCGGCGAACTCGAGGACGTGCTGATGGGATGTGCCAATCCGGAAGGCGCCACCGGCTGGAACATCGCCCGCCAGATCGCCCTGGCCGCCGGCTGCCCGGTGACGGTGTCGGGCATTACCGTCAACCGTTTTTGCTCGTCGGGCCTGCAGACCATTGCGCTGGCCGCGCAGCGCATCATCGCCGGCGAAGGCGACACCTATGCCGCCGGCGGCGTCGAATCGATCTCCTGCGTGCAGAATGAAATGAACCTGCACATGTTCGAGGATGTCGCGCTGAAAAAGCAAAAGCCGGAAATTTACTGGCCGATGCTGCAAACGGCCGAGACGGTGGCCAGGCGCTACAAGATCAGCCGCGAGGCGCAGGACGAGTACGGCGTGCAAAGCCAGAACCGCGCCGCTGCCGCGCAGGCCGCCGGCAAGTTCGACGCCGAGATCGTGCCTCTGACCACCGTCATGGGCGTTGGCGACAAGGACAGCGGCCGCCTGTTCAGTAAAGAGGTGACGGTAAGCCGCGACGAGGGCATACGCGCCGACACCACCCTGGACGGCGTCTCCAAGATCAAACCGGCGGTGCCCGGCGGCAGCATTGCTGCGGGCAATGCCAGCCAATTCTCCGACGGCGCCTCGGCGGCGATCGTGATGGACGCGAAACTGGCCGAGAAAAAAGGCCTGCAGCCGCTGGGCATTTTCCGCGGCTTTGCCGTGGCCGGTTGCGAGCCCGATGAAATGGGCATTGGTCCGGTGTTCGCCGTGCCCAAGCTGTTGAAGCGCGCCGGGCTCAAGGTGGAGGACATCGGCTTGTGGGAACTGAACGAGGCCTTTGCCGTGCAGGTGCTGTATTGCCGCGACAAGCTGGGCATTCCCGCAGACCGGCTCAACGTCAACGGCGGCGCCATCGCCGTGGGCCACCCCTACGGCATGTCCGGTGCGCGCCTGGTCGGCCACGCCCTCATCGAAGGCAAACGCCGTGGCGTCAAATACGTCGTCGCCACCATGTGCATAGGCGGCGGCATGGGCGCGGCGGGACTGTTCGAGGTTGCCTGAAAGAACTGCATAATCCGCAAACCAATCCGTCATTCCGGGGCCGCGCAGCGGAACCCGGAACCCATGGGGTTCGTTGATTCCGTGCCACCCCCAAGCCCATGGATTCCCGCTTTCGCGGGAATGACGACCTACTGGAAAGCCACGACTGGCGCGGGTTTCCAGCCATTTGTCTAATTATGGAGCTAATGTCATGAGCGTTAAGAAGCTGCTGGACCTGTCGGGCAAAGTAGCCCTTATCACCGGCGGTTCGCGTGGACTGGGGCTGCAACTGGCGGAGGCGCTGGGCGAAATGGGCGCCAAGCTCGCCCTTACCGCGCGCAAGGCCGGGGAACTGGACGAAGCCAAGGCTCATCTCGGCCAGCAGGGCGTGGAAGCGCTGCCGCTGGTCTGCGACCTTTCCAAACACGACACCATCGCCGCCATGGTCGAACGCGTGCTGGCGCATTACGGCCATATCGACATCCTTATCAACAACGCCGGCGCCACTTGGGGAGCGCCTGCCGAAGACCATCCGCTCGATGCCTGGGAAAAGCTGGTCAACCTCAACCTCACCGGCACCTTTGTGGTGACGCAGGCGGTGGGCAAGCGCACGATGATTCCGCGCAAGTACGGCCGCATCATCAACATGGCCTCCATCGCCGGCATTCGCGGCAATCCGGTGGACCTGCTCGAGACCCTTGCCTACAACACCACCAAGGGCGGCGTCGTTAATTTCACCCGCGCCCTTGCCGGCGAGTGGGGCGAGCACGGCATCACCGTCAACGCCATCGCGCCGGGCTTTTTCCCCTCGAAAATGACGCGTGCCGCGCTCGACGTGATCGGCAAGCGCATTATCGAGCGCACGCCGACGAGGCGCCTCGGTGATGACGAAGACCTCAAGGGCCTCGCCTGCCTGCTCGCTTCGGACGCATCGCGCCACATCACGGGGCAGGTGATTGCGGTGGACGGCGGGGCGACCTCGGTCTAGCGACCGCGCCGTTCGACACCGTGTTCGACACAGCGGCGGCGAACAGGTAAATTCACGGCGACACATCAACCCAACCCGGACAACATGAGCACACCTGAATTCGGCGTCACCATCCCCTTCGTGGAACACCTGGGCATACGCCTCGTTGAGCGCTCGAAGGAGCGCGCCATCGTCAGCCTGACCAAGCGGCCCGACCTGCTGAACAGCTGGGGCGCCGCGCATGGCGGCGTGATCATGACCATGCTCGACCTGGTGATGAGCGTGGCGGTGCGCGGCCACTACGGCACCGCCGGCGGCGTGCTGACCATAGACATGAGCGTGGGTTTCCTCAACGCCAGTTACGGCGACATCACCGCCGAGGGGCGCGTGCTCAACGCCGGCAAGTCCACCGCCTTTTGCGAAGCCGAAGCGCGCGACGAAACCGGCAAGCTGCTGTCAAAAGCCATCGGTACCTTCAAGCTGCTGCCGGAGAAAAAGCCGGCCTGAGCGCCGGCGGACCAGGATGACAGCACCCACACTCACGCTCAGCCTCGGCTGCTGCGACTACGACCGCACACGCGCCCTGTTCGACCGGCGCGTCACCATTGAAGGTGTCGACCTCATTCCGCTGGCGCTGCATCCGGAGGAAATTTTTCACCGCGCCTTTCGCTCGCAGGAATTCGACATTTGCGAGCTTTCCATGAGCAGCCACACGGTGATGAGCTCGCGCGGCGAGACCGATTACGTCGCAGTGCCGGCATTCGTGTCGCGCGTGTTCCGCCACTCGGGCATCTATGTTCGCACCGACCGCGGCATCACCAAACCCGAAGACCTGCGCGGCAGGACGATTGGCATCCCCGAGTACCAGATCACCGCCAACGTCTGGATACGCGGCATCCTGCAGGATGATTACGGCCTTAAGCCGTCCGACGTGCACTGGCGCCGCGGCGGCGTCGAGGTATCGGGCCGGCAGGAACGCGCCGCGCTCAAACTCCCCGCCGACATCGACCTGCAGCAGATCGCCGATGGCAAGACCCTGTCGGGCATGCTCGAGGCGGGCGAACTCGACGCGGTGTTCAGCGCCAAGGCGCCGTCCTGCTTTACCCGCGGCACGGACAAGGTCGCGCGCCTTTTCCCGGAGTTTCGCAAAGCCGAGGAAGACTATTTCAAACACAGCCGAATTTTTCCGATCATGCATGTCATCGGCATCCGGCGATCTCTGGCCGAGCAGCACCCCTGGCTGCCGGTAAGCGTGTTCAAGGCCTTCATTCGCGCCAAGGACATGGCGATGGAGGAGTTGGCGCAAATCGGCCATCTTTACACCTCGCTGCCCTGGGGGGTGTCCGAATACGCAGCGGCACGGTCACTGATGGGCGAGGACTACTGGAGCTACGGCCTTGAACCCAACCGCCACGCACTGGAGACCTTTACCCGCTATCACCACGAGCAAGGCCTGTCGGCGCGCAAAGTCGCGCCTGAGGAGTTGTTCGCCGCCTCGGCACTCGAGCTTTCCCGGAATTAACGCCCCATCCCGCGGCGCACCGCACCCTGATTGCGCCTGCGTTGCCCGGCGCGGGCGCTTGGTGTACCGTCGGGGCATCCAACGACAATTAACCTCGGAGTCACAATGCGCCTGATTCAGCTTTGCCTTGCGATCATCGCCACTCTCGCCGCCGGTACCGCGGGCGCGCAGGACTTCCCGTCCAAACCGGTGCGCATCATTGTCACCTTTACCCAGGGTGGCGCCGCCGACCTCACGGCGCGCGTGTTCGGCGACAAGCTGGCCGAAATATGGAAGCAATCGGTGGTGATAGAGAACCGCATCGGCGGCGGCGGATCGATCGGCGCCGAGGCGGTGTTTCGCGCCCCGCCCGACGGCTACACCCTGCTGCTTGCCACCAACACCCACATCATCAACCACGTCGTCTACCCGAGGCTCACCTTTGATTTCACCAAGGACTTCCCCGGTCTCGGCCTGGTGACCTCGGCGCCGATGATGATCGCGGTCAACCCGTCGGTGCCGGCGAAAAACCTGGCCGAATTCACCGCCATGCTCAAGGCCTCGCCGGGCAAGTATTCCTACGCCAGCTGCAATATCGCCAGTCCGCACCACTTTGCCATGGAAATGTACAAGTACGACATGAAGCTTTTTGCCGTGCATATTCCGCATCGCGGCTGCACCCCGGCCGTTGCCGACACCGTGGCCGGGCACATCGAGATCGTCGCCACCAGCGTGCCGGCCGGACTGCCCTTCGTCAAACAGGGGCGCCTGCGCCCGATCGCGCTGCTGTCGAGCGAACGCAGCCCGTCGCTACCCGATGTGCCGACGGTGCGCGAATCAGGCATCGCGCAACTGAAGAATTTTTCCCTCGACAATTATTACGGCTTCATGGCGCCGCCCGCGACGCCGCCGGCCATCCTGGCAAAAATAGAAGCCGACATCCGCCGCGTCGCCGCCATGCCCGACGTGCGCAAAAAACTCGATGGCGCGGGCCTGGACATGCTGGTGATGTCCTCGGGCGACATGATGAACCTGATTCGCGCCGATGCGGACAAATACGGCAAGGCGGCGAAGCTTGCGGGGATCAAGGCCGAATAGGCTTGCCCGTCACGCCAGACGGACGCCTTAAATACAGCAACCGAGCATGCAGCGCAGCTCGGTGTTGAGCAGGTTTTTCGGATGGCCGCCGATACGCCCGAAACCAAAGGCGGCGATCAGGTTTTCGACGGCGATCATTTGCATCTCCCGCCGCGCCGCATCGCCGAGGCCAAGGTCTGGCGTATTAGTCGCCATCACACCGGCGCGGGTGCAGGCATCGAGGTCTATATCCTCGTGCGCCGGCCCGATCTTGCACACCGCTTTCAGGTAAGGCAGTCCGACGAGAAAACGGGCGTCTATGCCTGTGGTCCCGGTAGCGATCAACGCCGCCTTGCCGCCAAGCCGCGCCTTTAGAGTGGCGTCGTCCAGCGGTGCATTTTCCATCTCAACTTCAAAAAACCGTTCCAGCCGCGCCAACGCGTCCGGACAGGCCGGTCCGCACAGCAGCACCGGATGACGGCGAAGGCCGGCCAGTGCCAGTTGCATCTCAGCCTCCCTGAGGGGCGAGCGGGACAAGCCCGCGCAAGTGATCGGATACTTTTTCGGCGATCATTATCACCGGCGCATTGATATTGCCTGAAGTGAGGTCGGGCATCACGGAAGCGTCGACCACGCGCAGGCCGCGCACGCCAAAGACACGACAGTCGCCATCCACCACCGCCAGCGGATCGCTTTGCGGACCCATCTTGCAGGTGCCGGCCGGATGATGAACTGTGATCGCTGATTTTCGTATGAATGCGTCAAGCTCGGAGTCGCTCAAAACGGTCTCGCCGGGCAGCGCTTCACTTGCCACAAATCGCGACAGCGCCGGCTGGCGTACCACTTCACGCGTGTCGCGAATCGCCTTGCGCGCGATGGCCCAATCGCCGGAGTCGCCGAGGAAATTCTGGTGGATGCGCGGCGCCGCAAACGGATCAGCCGATGCGAGCCTGATTTCACCGCGGCTTTTCGGATGCAACAACACCGTGCGACAGGCAAATCCGTCGGCGAAGGGTTTGCGCACACCCGGAAAATACGGCCAGGCCGGCAGCGGCGCCGTGGTCAGGATCATTTGCATGTCCGGGCAGGCGAGGTCCGGATCGCTCTTGAGAAAGGCCATCGCGCCACCGGGGACATCGCTGGCAAAGCCGCTGCCAAGGGCATAGGCGCGGAGCAGGGACAGGCCGATGCGGTCGGCGCGCATGTTGCGATAGAAGGGGCTGGGCTGGCTGCGCCGGTACATGACAATCACCGAAACGTGGTCTTGCAGGTTTTTGCCGACACCGGGCAGCGCGGCCCTTGGGGCAATGCCCTGCTGCGCCAGTGCCGCGGGGTCGCCAATGCCCGATAGCATCAGCAATTGCGGCGTATTGATGACGCCGCCGGCGAGTATCACCTCGCGTCCGGCCAGCACGCTGTGCACTTTCCCGTCGCAGCGGTACTCAACGCCTGTTGCACGGTCGCCCTCGAATAGCACCCGGGTCACATGCGCCTTGACGCGGATTTCAACATTGCCGCGCGCCAGCGCCGGACGCAGGTAGGCGCGCGCCGCGCTCATGCGCCTGCCGCCGGCGATGGTCATTTGCAACTGGCCGAATCCCGACTGGCTCCGGCCGTTGTAGTCGTCCGTCCAGGGATGGCCGACGGCTAGCGCCGCCTCCTTGAACGCCCGGTTAAGCGGATCTTCATAGCGGCAGCGCTGTACCGCAAGCGGACCCTCGCCACCGCGAAAAGCGTCGCCACCATCCTCCCAGCGTTCCATGCGCTTGAAGTAAGGCAGGACGTGGCGGTGATCCCACCCGGGCAGCCCGGTCGCGGCCCAGCGCGCGTAATCAGCGGGGTTGCCGCGCACATAGGCCATGGCGTTGGTGGAAGAAGACCCGCCCACCACCTTGCCGCGCGCACACTCGACGGCGCGACCGTCGACATTGGGCTCGGGCTCGGCGAAATACTGCCAGTCGTGCAGGCGTTCTGTCAGCAGCTTTCCCCAGCCAAGGGGGATGTGTATCCACGGGCTGCGGTCCCAGTCGCCCGCCTCAATCACCAGAATGCGCACCCCCGGATCTTCGCCGAGGCGATACGCGAGGGTGCAGCCGGCGGAACCCGCGCCGACGATGATGTAGTCAAATTCCCTGGCCGTGCCCATTGGTCGCCGCCGTTCGCAACAAACACCCCCACCATGAAAAAACGGCCGTCACAGGCATTGCGCGTGACGGCCGCCTCCGAAAACCCGCGCGCAGATCAGCGCTTGAGCGGCGATGACTTTTCGACGAAGCTCGAATTGAAGCCGATGCTCGAATTAAAGGTCGCCGGCAACACGCCCTGCTCCTGCAGTATCTGCGCCGTCTCACGCCACTGTGCGGCGGAAATCGCGCCGATGCCGTTGGACTTGCTGTAGTCGCTGAAGAACGTCGACTTCAAGTCGGCGTCGATCTGCTTGAACAGCGTCTCTTCCTTGCCCTTGTACTCGGGGTTGGCGCGCACAATGATTTCCACCGCCTCGCGCGGATTCTCGATCACGAACTTGAACGCCTCGATATAGCCCTTGACGAAGCGCTGCACCAGATCGGGCTTTTCGGCGATCATTTTTTCCGAGGTAAACAAACCCGAGCCGTAGGCTTTGTAACCAAAGTCCGAGCCCTGCAGGATGGACAGCGAACCGGGGCCGCCGGTCTTGGCCTCGAGTTCCGGTACCTCGGCGTCAATATAGCCGGGCACCACGTCGACGCGGCCGAGAATCAGCATGTTCTCGTAGGGCGGCGCAAGCGTGCTCTGCTTGGTCTCGGCGAGGTTCAAGCCGTTCTTGGCAAAAAACGCCTTGAGGAAAACATAAGTGGAACCGCTGGGGTGAACGCCAAGATTCAGGCCCTTCAGGTCGGCCGGCTTGGTGATCGGAAATTTGGATTTGATCGAAATCACCGCCAGCGGGCTTTTCTGGTTGACCGCCGCGAGGGCCACCACCGGCAGGCTTTGCGAACGTCCCACCTGCAGGGTCGGCAGGTCGGCGAAGCCAAACTCGGCGTTGCCGTTGGAAATGAGCTTGAGCGCGTCGACCGAACCGGTGCCTTTGCGCACCGCAGTCACATTAACGCCGTTGTTGGCGAAATAGCCCTTTTCCTTGCCGACAAAGAACATGGCGTGGTTGCCGCGCACCAGCCAGTCCAGTTGCACCGAAACATCGTCCGCGGCACGTGCCACCGGGCTCATAAACATCGCCCCGGCGACAAGCGCGCCTGCGAAACACGCCATCAGTTGTTTGTTCGCGTTGTCAATCATGGTAATCACCCCTTTTTAAACGGTTTCAGTAAAAGTAAAAAAACGTCCCATGCATCAATCAGTGCGGGGCACCCAGTCGACATACCGCCATTCGATGAATTCTATGACGTAATAAAACAGCAATCCGAGCACCGACACCTCGATCAGCGCCGCAAACACCAGCGAGGTCTCCATCTGCGTCGAGGCAAACTGGATCATATAGCCAAGGCCGGCCTGGGCGCCGGCAAACTCGCCGACGATGGCGCCGATCACCGCGAGGGTGACCGCAACCTTGAGCCCGGCCATCAGGTAGGGCAGCGAGTTGGGTATCTGGATGCGCATGAGTATCTCGTTGCGGCTGGCGCCGACCGAGCGCAGCAACGCCACCAGGTTGGGGTCAACCGACTGCAACCCGACCAGCATGTTAATCGCCACCGGGAAAAAAGCGATGACGACGATCAGCGCCACTTTCGGAAACAAGTCGAAACCGAACCAGAGGATAAACAGCGGTGCAAGGGCGATTTTGGGCACTGTCTGGAACAGCACGACAAGCGGGTAAAGCGCGCGTCCAAAAGCGGCAAATCGGGCGATCACCAGTGCAACCGCCGCGCCGACAACGGCCGAGAGCACAAAGCCGAACAACACTTCCGTGGCGGTGACCCAGGCGGCGATACTGAGCGGCCCCTGGCGCTCGATCAACACCCTGATTATCGAAGTCGGCGCCGGCAGCACAAACTCGGGCAGCTTGAACAGGCGTGCGACGCCCTCCCATATCACCAGCATGGCGGCGAACAGCAGGAACGAGGGCAACAAGCGTCCGAGTCCGGCCCTGATGTTCGCGCCTGCACCTGCCTGCTCGGCCAAGGTGTTCATGCCGCCTGCACCTGGCGATGGCCCTGCTTGAGCAGGTGCCGCAGATGCCCGGTCGCCCTGGCAAACTCCGGGGCCGCGTAGCTGTCCTCGTTGCGCGGATAGGGCAGCGCTATGGGCATCACCTCGATGATGCGCGCCGGATTGGTCGCCATGACATAGACCTCGCGCGACATGAAGGCCGCCTCGTCGATGGAGTGCGTGACAAACACGATTGTCTTATGGGTTCGTTCCCAGATCTCGAGCAGGAAGTCGCTCATTTCCTCGCGCGTGATGGCGTCGAGCGCGCCAAACGGCTCATCCATCATCAGCACTTCGGGATCCAGCGCCAGCGCGCGCGCAATCGACACGCGCTGGCGCATGCCGCCGGACAGTTGTGACGGGCGCTTGTTTGCCGCGTGCTCAAGTCCGACAAGCCGCAGCATGTCGGTGGCGCGCTGGCGGATTTCTTCATGCGTCTTGCCCACGTGCGCCACCTCCATCAGCATGGCGACGTTATCGAGCGCGTTCTTCCAGGGCAGCAGCGTCGGCTCCTGGAAGACGATGCCGATGCGCCGCTGGCGCACCGCCTCTATCGGCGTCACCCCCGCCACCGAAACCCTGCCCAGCGTCGGCGGCAGCAGGCCCGCCAGCACCTTGAGCAGCGTGCTCTTGCCGCAACCGGAAGGGCCGATGAGCGAGACAAAACCGCCCTTGGGCACGCTGAGGTCGACGTCGTGCAACACACGGTTGGTGCGCCCGGCCACGGTAAAGTCGACGCACACGCCGCGCGCCTCGATGTGGGCCGGCGCCGCGGGCGAAATGGCGGTTGTATTCATTGAAGAGAAGGCCCGGACTCAGCCCGCCGCAACGGCCTTCTGGAAGGCCGGCCGCGCCTGCAGTGCCGCGACCCATGCCGCAGTCTTGGAGAATGCCGGCAGGCCGAGCGGGAAGGCGAGGCAGCGTTTGACGATGGGACCCAGGGCAACATCGGCGAGCGAGAATTGCGCGCCGGCGACAAAGGCGTTCTTGGCAAGCTGGGCCTCGAGCACCTTGAGTTCGGCGGCAAGATTCGGTGTCGTATCCGGGGAACGCTCGGCCTCGGGCTTTTTCGCGTCCTTGAAGCCGCCAAGGTAGGCACCGTTGAGCTCCGATAGCGTCCAGTCCATCCAGCTGTCGATTTTCGCGCGCTGCGCCGCGTCGGCAGGGTACAGCGGCGTGGGGTTCTTGGCGGCGAGGTAGCGCAGTATGGTGTTGGACTGCCAGATGACATTGCCGCCATCGACGAGGGTCGGCACTTTCTTGATCGGGTTCATCGCGCTGTACTCGGGCGTGGTGGTGTTTTCCCACTGCTTGCCGTAATCCTTGCGCTCATAGGGCAGGCCGAGTTCCTCAAGCAGGAAAAGCACTTTTTGCACGTTGCCGGAGGTGGCCCGGCCCAATAATTGAATCATGTTTTGCTCCTGATTGAGTCGTGATTGGGGTGAATTGGTTAAAGCGGTTTATAGGCGACACATTCGATTTCGATCTTGGTGCTGATCACCGCCCGCGCCTCGACGGTGGTGCGGGCAATGCGTCCCTCGGGAAAGTATTCCTTGAACACGCCATTGTAGCGGCCGAAGTCGCGCGCATCCTCAAGGAAGGTGGTGACCTTGACCACATCCGTAAGCTCGCAACCGGCCTCCTTGAGCACGCGTTTCACGGTCTCGAGGGTGGCGCGGGTTTCTTCTTCTATGCTGCCGGCGACCATGGCGCCGTTCTCGTCCTTGCCGACCTGGCCGGAGAGAAAAACAAAATCACCCGCGCGCACCGCCGGGTGAAACGGCAAATTGGGGTTTTTCTTGCCGTAGGTCTGGATTGTTCCCTTGATTGTTCCCTTGATTGTTCCGTTGTTGGTGCCCTTGCTCATGCGACTTACTCCTTCGGGTTTCAACAGCCGCGCGGCCTAGCCGTGCAGGCGCTCGATGATGCTCAGGCCGCGCTGGCGGTCGAGCAGGTAGATAAGGCCGTTCGGGTCGACCGTCACGTCATTGGACGAAACCATGTCATAACCGGCGGGTGGATCGGGTTCGTAATAACCGACTTCCTGCGGCGCCAGCGGGTCGGCGACATCCACCAGGCGCAAGCCGTTGGCGAACCAGGCGAACGGGATCACCGTGCCGCTGAAACGCTCGGAGGGCTGGTGGCAACCCATCATTGCCGGCTGCGGCGCGCCATCCGGATCGAGGCCGGGTTTCTGGAAGGTGGCGATCTGCACCGGCTTGCGCTCGTCGCTGATGTCGTAAATGCGCGCGTAGGCCGGCGGCGAAGGATAGAGCTTGGCCACGTCCTCGTCGGCAACCAGCAGGATGTCGCGCCCTCCCAGCTTGCCCGGCATGCGCAGCGCGGTGTGCGTCGGATGCGGGTTCTCCGCACCATGATTCACGCCCGACACCAGCGTGGGTCGGCTCATGTCCGAAATATCAAGAATGTAGAAGCCGTGATGCCAGTAAGACACGTACAAGCGGTTGCCGACACGCAGTGGATGGTGGCAGCGCGGCCGCACATAATCGTCCCAGGGATAGTCTTCGCCACCGGCCACATGCTGACCCGGAATCCACCAGCGCCCCACTTCCTCGGGCGCCTCCGGTTTCGCGAGGTCGAGGATCATCATGATGTTGCCGACATGGCCCTCGGCGGTGGGCGAGATGTAGGCGTAGCGGCCGTCAAAGTCGTAGCGGTGCACGCCACCGCCCTCGCCGCTGACGCGCCATTTGTTGATGAGTCTGGGCTTGGACGGCGTGGATACGTCAAAAATACCCAATCCGCCGCCGAATTCGGGCGCACCCTCGCGGAATTTTTCGTAATTGACGACCATCAGGCCGTTGGCCGCGCGCACCTTGTGCGAATGCCAGCCCAACGGCAGGTCAAGCTTGGCGATCAGCTTCGGATTCCTCGGGTCGGCGACGTCGTAAATCGAGGTGCCGTCCGGCGGCCGCATGTGCGAGACGTACAGCGTGTTCTTGTCCCACCACACCTGCCCGCCGCCGGGGCAGTCGATCTGGCTGACGAGTTTGGTATTCCAGGCCCGCGCCATCCGTCAGACCAGCAGCAGGTTGATGACGTCGCCCGATGCGGTGCGTCCGTAGCGGGTCAGCAAGCCGAAAGTCGCCAGCGCCGGTTCGTCGCTGGCGACAAACAACACCATCGGATCCTTGCCCTCATTGACGTATTCGGTCCAGTTACCGCCCGGGATGGCGAGGGTGTCGAACAATTCGAGGTCAAAACGCCTGCCTTCGATCAGCGCATGGCCGCGACCTTCGATCGGCGAGACCAGCAGGCTGGACGACTGCTTGATCGGCAGGGTCTTTTCGCCCGGCCGCAGCATTTGCATGAAAAAGGTCATGGTCTTGAACACCGGCCCGCCCGAAAGCGGATCGACGTACTCGAGCAGCAGGCCCTCGTGGAGGTTCTCCGCGTAATCGCGGTTCTTTTCCAGCATTTCGCGCATCGGCTCATAGCGGTAGGCATACATCGGCGAGGAACCACCGACGCCGCGGGCATGGCTGACAAAACGCGCCTTGAAGCCGCCGGTACCGTATATGCGCGAAGAATAGTCGGTGGGAAAGCGCGCAGTCTGCCTTTTCTTGGCGACGCCGCCCTCCTTGTAGTCATGATCGAAGGCAAGCGCGTTGAGGCTCTCGACCAGCGGGTAGTCGAGCACCGACAGGTTGATGGCCGGCGTGTCGCCGACATTGCCGTGGTTGTGCCAGGTGTCGCGCGGCGTCAATACCAGGTCGCCGGGACCAAAAGTGATGTCCTCGCCCTCCACGCCGGTGAAATTCTGCTTGCCGATAAGCCCGAAGCGCACGGCGCTGGCGGTATGGCGGTGCGGCGGCATGATTTCGTTGGGGTCGTTCTGCCGGTAGGCGGTATAAAGCGTGCTCACCGTGGCGCGGCGCGGCGACAGGCCCGGATTGATCAGCACCAGCGAACGCCGGTCGGTATCCTCGGCGGTAACGAGTTCAGCCGAGCGCTGCAGCAGCGACTCGATGTCGTCCTTGTAGCTCCAGCGAAAGGGCACCGGCTTGGGCCCGTTCATAAGCTGGCGTACTTCGTCGTGCTCTACATCGGCTTTTTTCGCCCAGAACGGGAACAGGTTCTTGGCGTTGATGTCGGCATACATTTCACGCAAGGCGGTGTCTTTTGCAACGCCGGACAATTTGATATCACTCTGGTTTCCCATGGTCACTCCTTCACCTGAAACAACGAAACATTGGCGCTAGAGCGTAGCTGAAAAATGCCTTTCGACCAAGTACGATTTAGCCGCTTGAACGGCTGTCGCCACCCCGGTCCGCTAAAACGATTAGCATGCAAGTATGCATCAAACCACTTTGCCATCGCCCCCGAACTTGTGCCATCCGCACCGGCGCAGGTGGTTGACCCTGCTGGCGCTGGCCGCATGGCTCGCGGGCGCGTCCGCCCAGCTCCAAGCGCAAATGCGCATATTCGTGATTGCCGCGGGGGAACCGGTGTTCGCCGGCGCAACCCTGCCACCCGATGCGCTGCCCGACACCCATATCGGCCGCGGTAATAATGACATCGTGCAGGCCTGGCTGGCGATGCCGACCCAGCGCCTGTCGCGCGGCGTCCTGGGAGACAAGATCGAGGCCGCCGCCGTGCGGGTGCGCACCCGCGCCGGCGCGGTGCTCGGCTACACGCTGCCGGAGAATTCGGTATTCGAGGACCTGATCCCGCGCGTGCACGACCTTGACGGCGACGGCCGCGATGAGGTGATCCTGGTGCGCAGCCAACGTGAAAAGGGCTCGTCGTTGATGGCACTGGGCATTCGCGAGGGCAAGCTCGTGCCGCTGGCCGAATCACAACCCCTCGATCGCACCGGCCAGTGGATCAACCCTGTTGGCGTCGCGGACGTCGATGGCGACGGCCGCCCGGAATTGCTGGTCATCGTATCGCCGCACGACAACGGCCTGCTGATCGAGTACAAGTTTGACGGTACCCGTTTCATCGCCGGGGACGGCGTCACCGGTGTGTCCAACCATATCGCCGGTTCGCGCGATCAGGGCATGTCCGCGATTATGGATGCCAACGGCGACGGCAACCCCGATGTGATTATTCCCTCGTCCGACCGCCTGCACTTGCGGGTGTTCACTTTTGACGCGGACGTGCCGCTGGAATTTACCCGTATCAACCTGCCGGCGCGGGCGGAGGGCAACTTTGAAATCCTGCCGCCGCACACCCTGGTGGTCCCGCTCGAGGACGGCCGCCGCGTGCGCATTGACTGGCGCTGAAACGCGGCGACTCGGGGCGCTTAATCCAGCTTGATCCCGACCGCCTTGACCACCTTGGTATAACGGTCCACTTCGGCGCGGATCATCGCGGCGAACTGTTCCGGCGTGTTGCTGATCGCATCGGCGCCGTTTTTGTCCATCAAGGATTTGAAATCCGCCGTCGCGGCAATCGCGGTCAGCTCGCGGTTAATGCGCTCGATAATGGGCTGCGGCGTGCCGGCCGGGGCGAGTATGCCCAGCCACAGCGCGGCCTCGAACCCGGGATAGCCGGACTCGGCCACCGTCGGCACGTCGGGCAGCGCCGGCGAGCGGCGCGGCGTGCCCACCGCGAGGGCACGCAGTTTGTTCGCCTTGACGTTTTGCAGCAGCGCCGGCATCGAACCGAACACCGCCTGGACTTCATTGGCAAGGATGGCGATATCCGCGGGTGCGTTGCCCTTATAGGGAATATGCACGAGTTTTATCTTCGCGGCGTCATTGAACATTTCCATCGCCAGGTGGGTGGTGGTGCCGTTGCCGGCCGAGGCGAAATTGAGCTTGCCGGGTTCGCGCTTTGCAAGCGCGACGAGTTCGGCCAGCGTGTTGGCCGGCACCTGCGGATTGACCACCAAAAGATAGGGTGTCACCGCCACCAGCGATATCGGCGCGAAATGCTTTACCGGATCGTAAGGCAGCTTGGCGTAAGCACCGGCGGCCACCGCATGGGTACTGGTGGTGCCGACGGTGAGGGTGTAGCCGTCGGGGGCCGCCTTGGCGGCAAAATCGGCGCCTATGGTCCCGCCCGCACCGCCCTTGTTTTCAACAATCACCTGCTGGCCGAGGCGCTCACTCAGCTTCAAGGCCACGATGCGCCCGACGATGTCGGTCGATCCGCCGGGGGGAAACCCGATAATCAGACGAATAGGCTTGTTGGGATAATCCGACTGCGCCACCGATAGCGCCGGCGACAGCAGCAGGCCCATCCCCGTGGCAAAAAAAGCCAGAGTGCGCAGCAGGGTCGTCATCATGTTTTTCTCCAGAAGTGGCCGGCGCTGCCGACGATAGACAAAAGGCTTGTTGCGGATTTCCAATCCCAACGCGGCTAGTTTAACCGGAGTTGGTCATGGAAAAGAACCCGCAAACCGCCACGCCGCCCGACAGTCGATACGCGGCATAATGCGCACTCCCCGGATGATAACGAAAGACTGAGAATGTCCGCAGCATTCAACAATGGCAGCCAGGCGTGACGGCCTATCCCGCCCCGCCGCTTGACACCCTCGCAGCGCGCCTGCAAAGCCTGCTGGACGCGGACTATCCGCGGTTTTCCGCCGCCGAAATGCAAGTCCGCCGCGCCGCCCTGACCAAGACCATGGATGCGGCCGGCGTCGACCACCTGCTGATGTGCGGGGAAAACCGCGCCGGCTCGGGCGTACAGTGGCTCACCGCCTGGCCGGTCACCGCCGAGGCGGTCGCCCTCGTCGCCCGCGGCACCCCGGACACGCTCTATGTTCAGTTCTACAACCACCTGCCGCTGGCGCGGCGCCTCGCCGCCGAGGCCGACGTGCAATGGGGCGGTCCGTCCACGGTTGGCACAGTGATCGCCGAACTCAAACGGCGTGGCGCAAAACGCGTTGGCGTGATGGGTGCGCTCGGCTTTGGCAAATACAACAAGCTCGCGGAACATTTCGACATGGCCGACATGAACGCCGCCTATGTCCGCCTGCGCCTGCAAAAGTCGGCCGAGGAAATCGACTGGCTGCGCATAGGCGCGGCGTTTTGCGACCGCGCAATCGAGGCGCTGCGCGCGCAAATGCGCCCCGGCCTGAGCGAGCGCGAATTGTGGGACATCACCGAACGCGCCTATGTGCCGCACGGCGGCAGCACGCACATTCATTACTTCGGTGTGACCTCGATGGCCAGGCCGGATTGCCATGTGCCGCGCCAGTTTGCCTCGGCGCGCCGCCTCGCCGCCGGCGATGTGGTGTTCACCGAAATCAGCGGCGCCTTCTGGGACTATCCGGGACAGGTGCTGCGCAGCTTTGCCGTGGCGGCCGAACCGACGCCGCTGTACCGCGATTTGTACGCGGTCGCCGATGCCGCGTTCGAGGCCGTCACCGCAGTGCTGCGCCACGGCACGACCATGCAGGAGATCGTCGCCGCCTCGGCGATGATCGAGACCGCCGGCTTTACCAGCTGCGATGACTTGCTGCACGGCTTTGGCGGCGGATACCTGCCACCGGTGCTGGGCAGCGCCTCGCGCCCCGCCGGCCCGCTGCCGGCGCTGACACTCGAGGCGGGCATGACGGTGGTGGTGCAACCCAATGTCATTACCCGCGACGGCAGTGCCGGCGTGCAAGTGGGGGAATTGGTGCACATTACCGCAGACGGCTACGAGCGCCTGCACGCGGCGCCGCGCGAATTTTTCCGCGTCGGCTGACGGCCTGTCGCAAACGCCCGGTCGCCGGGCGCTTGTCATCAAAGTACGGTCAGCCCTCGCCGCCGACGTTGATTCCCGGCCGCTTGCTCTCGAGCGCAAACTTGACCAGCGCCGCCGCGCGGTAGATGCCGTGGACGAATTTTCCGTACGGCAGGGTCAGGAACAAGGCCATCACCACACCCAGGTGCACCACCAGCAACACACCCAGTGCCGCCGTTTCGCGCCAGGCGAGAAGCGCGAGGCCGGTGAGGCTGGTGAGCAGCAATAGCACGATAAACGCGGTGTTCATGCCGCGCTGCGCCGGGTCGGCTGTCGCCTCGTCGCGCTGCCTGCCCAGCCAGTAGAGCCCGGCCGGACCGACGACCAGGCCGATCCCGCCGACCGTGCCCAGCAGCACCGGCAGGCTGGTCAGCGCATAGGGCGCGACCCAGCCGAAAGCGTAGTGATAAAGCGTGCCGACCGAGGTTGCGGCAAAACACAGCATGAAGCCGTAAAAAGTCAGGTGGTGGAACCAGCGGCGCAGCGGCGAGCGCTGCTCCTCGCCCTTGAAGGTGCAATCCGCACCGGCGCCGTGCAGGTTCTTCATGCTCAGCGTATCGCGCAAGCCCTGCCACAGCGCGAACGGCTTGAGGAATTCGCCCGGCGACTCGCCGACATCGCGCCAGAAATTCAAAAAACCCATAAACAAGGCGAGCAGCACGAACAGGCCGACGGCGCCGAAGGATGCGGCCATCACGTTATGCGGGATCAGTGCGTAAAAATTGCCGCCCGGCACGGCGGTGAACAAACGCCCGCCGCCGAGCAGCACCGAGGCGAGCAACAAGCCGGCAACCAGCACCGCGGCGAGCAGCAGCGCCGACACCGTGCCATTGTTCCTGAAAGCCCGGCCGAGCGGCGCCGGCCAGGCGTAGTGTTCGTAGGTCTGCACGCGAATCTGCGCCATGACGCGCGGAATGTCGACGGCAAACTCGTGCGGCGGCGAGTACTGGCAGGCGTAGTAACACTCGCCGCAGTTGTGGCACAGGTTGGCAAGGTAATTGAGGTCGCCGGCGGCAAAGTCGAGACGCCGTTCCATCGCCGGAAACACCGCGCAGTAACCCTCGCAGTAACGGCAGGCGTTGCAGATCGCCAGCTGGCGCGCGCCCTCTTCGACCAGTTTAACCAGCTGCATGTGAAGCCTCCGCTGCAACGGCGCGCGCCGCGCCGGCGGCCTGAGCACCGGCAATGCGGCCGAACACCGTGCCTATGGTCATGCCGAATCCGGCCAGATAGCCCTTGCCGAGGATGTTGCCCGACATGATCTCGCCCGCGGCAAACATGTTTTTCGCCATCCGTCCGTCCTTCATGCGCACACAGGCCTTGTCGTCGACCTTGAGGCCGAGGTAGGTAAAAGTGATACCCGGGCGCAGCGGATAACCCGAGAACGGCGGCTTGTCGATGCGCTGCGCCCAGTGGGTTTTCTCCGGCGTGAGCCCCTGTGTGCGGCAATCGTCCAGCAGCGCGTGGTTAAAGGTCCCCGGTTGCACGGCGGCATTGTAGGCGGCGACCGTGGCCTCGAGCCGGCCTGCGTCGAGTCCGAGTTTTTGCGCCAGTTCGGCGATGCTGTTGGCGCGGATGGCCGGAAATACCGAGGGCATGAAGCGGCCGATGGCCTTGGCGTCGATGATGGAATAGGCGATCTGTTCCGGCTGCAGCGCCACCAGCCGCCCCCAGATGGCGTAACGCTTGGGCCAGAAGTCCTCGCCCTCGTCGTAAAAGCGCGCGCCATCGCGGTTGACCACTATGCCCAGCGACACCGAATCGAGACGCGTCACCAGCCCGCCGTCGAACTTGGGCGCACGCGCATCGATGGCGACGCAATGGCCTTGCGTCGGGTCGCCGATCTGGTCGGCGCCGTGCGCGAACAATGCCTTCAACATCTTGCCGGTGTTGTACGGCGTACCGCGGATAAGGAAGTTGTCGGCCGACGGTCCCCAGGCCTCGCGCAGCCATTCGAGGTTGGACTCGAAACCGCCGCAGGCGGCGACCATTGCGCCGGGCCTGACGGTAAAGCGCTTGCCGTCAACCTGGTAGGTGAGGCTGCGCAGGGTGTCGCCGTCGATTTCAACGTCGTCCGCCTCGGCGCCGTAAATGATGCGTATGCCAAGGCGCTCGGCCGCGGCGTAATAGGTGTTCATCAAGGCCTTGCCGCCGCCGAGGAAAAACGCATTGGTGCGGCCAAGATGCAGCGTGCCGCCCAACGACGGCTGGAAACGCACGCCGTAGCCCTTCATCCAGCGCGTGCATTCGGTCGAACTGCGTATGGTCAGGCGCGCCAGGTGTTCGTTGGTTTCGCCGCCGGTGACGCGCAACAAGTCGTTGAAATACTCGTCTTCGCGGTACTCATCGGTGAGCACTTCGGTCGGCGCATCGTGCATGCAGCGCAGGTTGCGCGTATGGCGACTGTTGCCGCTGCGCATCTCGCGCGGCGCACTCTCGAGCAGCAGCACGCTCGCGCCGCGCTCGCGCGCAGTGAGGGCGGCGCACAATGCGGCGTTGCCGCCGCCCACCACCAGCACATCGGGATTCTGCACTTCAGGCACCTTGCCACCTTGATCGGGTGATAAATAAAGCCGGCCCTGGCCGGCTGCTGAAGGCGACATTATCGGGGCAAACAGGCCTGCTTGCACCCGCCGGCGCCGCCGTACAGTCAGGCCGCGCCTGCCGCCGCCTCAAGAAAGTCAAGCACCGCCGCATCGATGCGCATGCCCTCCTTCCTTTGCAAGTGCATGCGCGCGAATTCCGCCTCGCCGGGAAGGCGCACCGGCACCGCCGGATCATTGGGCGGCGAGGCGCGCAGAATGGCGGCAAAATCGCTGATGCGCGCCGCGAGATCGGGCAAGCCCAGTTTGGCGGTGTCGATAAGAATGAACACGTGGCCAAGGTTCTGCGCCTCGGTCGGTTCGTCAACCCAGGATTTGACATGCGTCAGGTAGGCCGACCCTGAGAGCAGTCCGGCGAACAAGTCCACCATCAGCGCAAGGCCGTAGCCCTTGTAGCCGCCTATGGGCTGCAGGAAGCCGTCTAGCGCGGTACGCGGATCGGCGGTCGGGCGGCCGAGGCTGTCGGTGGCCCAGGTGTCGGGGATGCTTTCGCCGCGGTCGAGCGCGCGGCGGATTTTCGCCCGCGCCACCACGCTCATCGCCATGTCGAGCATGACCGGGTCGCCGCCGGGATTGGGCACGCACAGGCCGAGCGGATTATTACCCAGGCGCGCATCGCTGCCGCCGCTGGGGGCGATGGTGGTACTGGCGTTGCTGGCGATGATGCTGGCAAAACCCGCTTGCGCGGCAATCCAGGCATACGAGGCGATGGGGCCGAAATGGTTGCTGCTGCGGGCAAAGGCCACGCCGACGCCGGTTTCACGCGCCGCCGCCATCGCCGCCTCGAGTGCGCGCGTACCGACCAGGGTGCCGATGCCGTTGTCGCCGTCGACCACGGCGATGGCCGGTGATGTCTTTTCGACGCGAATCACCGCCCCGGCATTGATGCCGCCGATTTTCAGGCGCTCGCCGTAAGAGATCACGCGGTGCACGCCGTGCGTGGACAGGCCGAACAGGTCGGCGATGACAAGGATGCGCGCCGCATCGCGCGCATCCTGCGTCGCGAGGCCGCAGGCTTGCAGCGCACGCGCAGCGAGATCGAGCAGCCGCGCTTCGGCGATCAGGCGTGTTTTGTCAGCCATGGCGGCGGGGAAAGCATTCGGCGATGTTATTCACAGATGTCATTGCGGGGAGCGTAGCGACAAAGCAATCTTGCGGCATTGCGCATCTGCGACGAGATTGCTTCGCTGCGCTCGCAATGAAAGCAATGACATGGCTCAAATCCCTCACTCGGCCTTGATGCCGGCCTCGCGCGCCACCTTGGACAGGCGCGCCACCTCGGACTTGATGGTTTCGCCAAACGCCTCGGGCGAGGGGCTTGCCACCAGTTCGATGCTGCGCTCGGCGAAGCGCTTGATGAGTTCGGGCTGCTTGTAGGCCTTGACCACCTCGGCATGCAGCTTGTCGACAATCGCCTTGGGCGTTCCGGCCGGCGCAAGCAGGAAGTTGAGCGTCACGTCCTCGTACCCGGGATAGCCCGACTCGTCCATGGTCGGCACATCGGGAAACAGCGGCGAGCGCTGCAGGCTGGTCACGGCAAGTGCGCGCAGCTTGCCGCCTTTTACGTGCGGCCCGGAAGTGCTGATCTGGTCGAACATCAGCATGGCCTGGCCGCTGATGACGTCGATCACCGCCTGCGCGCTGCCCTTGTAAAACACATTGAGCAGCTTGACGTTGGCACGGCTGGAGAACACCTCGCCCGCCATATGGCCGGTGGAACCATTGCCCGAACTGGCGTTCGACACCTCGCCCGGCTTGGCCTTGGCGAGGGCGACAAACTCGGCCACGGTGCGCGCCGGCACGGCGGTGTTCACTTCCATGAACATCGGCGCCTTGCAAGTCAGGGTGATGGGCGTGAAGTCCTTGACCGGGTCGTAACCGGCGTTGGCCGATATCGTCGGCGCGGTGAAGAAAGTGCTCGAATGCGCCAGCAGGGTGTAGCCGTCGGGCGCCGCCTTGGCCACCATTTGCGTACCGACGATGGACGCCGCGCTGGGACGGTTCTCGACCACCACCGGCTGGCCCATGCTCTTGGCCAGTTCCGCCGCAACCGTGCGCGCAACGATATCGACGTTGCCGCCGGGCGCCACCGGCACGATGATGCGAATCGGCCGGTTGGGGTAATCACCGGCAGATTGGGCGAACGCCTGCCCGGAGCACACTGCAACGGCAAACAGCGCCGTGACTAAAAGTTTAGATTTCATTTTGTTCTCCTACTCGATTTGTCGTGCCAGTGACGTATGGCACTTGCTTAAGCAAACCCCGTCATTCCGGGGCCGCGTAGCGGAACCCGGAATCCATGGGGTTCGTCGCATCGATACAAACCCCACCCCATGGATCCCCGCTTTCGCGGGGATGACGGAACATCTGCGCTTTTGGACATTTCTCAATTCCTATTGCACCTTACTGAGCCTTGATGCCCGCTTCTTTTACCACCCGCGCCCACTTTTCCGTTTCCTGCTCGATATAGCGGCCAAATTCGGCCGGACTCATTGACACCGCCTCGACCGCCTCCGCCTCAAAGCGCTTGATCATTTCCGGCGATTTCTGGATCGCCGTCAGTTCCTTGTACAAACGATCGCGCACCGCCTGCGGTGTTCCGGTCGGGGCGATGATGCCCCACCAGTTGACCGCCTCGTAACCGGGCACACCGGATTCGGCGATGGTCGGCACATCCGGCAAAGTCGATGAACGCTTCAGCCCGCCCACACCCAGCGCCTTGAGCCTGCCAGACTTGATTTGCGGCAGGGTCTGCACCAGCGAACTCAACATGATCTGGGTGTTGCCCGCCATCACGTCCGCCATGGCAGGCCCGCCGCCCTTGAACGGCACATTGACGATGTCCACCTTGGCCATGCTCACGAACAAGGCGCTGCCCAGGTGCTGGAAACTGCCGATACCGGCCGAGGCATAGTTGAGCGTACCGGGCTTGGCTTTGGCGAGGGCGATGAGTTCCTTCACCGAATTGACCGGCAGGTTGGGATTCACCGCCAGCACGTTGGGACCGGCCGCAATCATCGCCACCGGCACGAAGGCCTTGACCTGGTCGTAGGGCAACTTGTAGAGCGAGCCGTTGGCGGCGAAGGCCGAAGAAATAAACAGCAGCGTGTAACCGTCCGGGTCGGCCTTGGCCGCCTGCTCGGTACCGATCAGTCCGCCGGCGCCGCCGCGATTGTCCACCACCACCGGCTGGCCCAGGCGCTCGGCCAACTGCAGCGCAATGACGCGGCCGACCACGTCGTTGCTGCCGCCGGGCGGGAATGGAATGATCAGGCGAATGGGCCGCGACGGAAAGTTGTCGGCGGCGGATACAGGGCCGGCGAAACCGGCGGCCAGCAATGCGCCAAAAACACAATGCAGGACGGCGCGCAGCACGGTGGCCGCGCGTCCGGTCATGGATTTCATGCTCTTCTCCTCACTCAAACAAATACGGCACGCCGCAACGTCCGCAGATTTCGCGGATTTGGTCGGCGAGGGACTGCGGAATCGGAATGCCCTCGCGCAGCCGCTGTTCGCGCTTGGCCGCCTCGGGGTCGCCGGCCACCAGCACCGGTTCTTCCGGATTGGAAGGCGGCGCCTGGTGCAGCACGTCGATGGCGGCATCAAGGTCATCCTCGAATTCACCCTCGTCGCGAAACGCCTTCGGGTCTATGGCCATGAAAAAATGGCCCAAGTTGTCCGGATCGCCGGGCTTTTGCGTCTTGATCCTGATCGGTGAAAATGACGCGCCCGACAAGACGCCGCCCAGTATGTGCACCATCATCGACAGCCCGTAGCCCTTGTGGCTCGCCATCTCGGCGGTGCCGCCCACCGGCGTGAGGCCGCCGCCGGCGTTGGGGCCGCGCTTGTACAGGATGTCCATCGCCGCGGAGGCGTCGGTCACCGGTGTGCCGCCTGCATCGAGCACCCAGCCGGCGGGCAGCGGTTTGCCGTTGAGTTCATAGACCTTGACCTTGTTGGCCGCCGTGCTCGATGTGGCCATGTCGAGCAGGAAGGGCCGGTTGCGCCTTGCCGGCGCGGCAAAGGCGATGGGGTTGGTACCCAGCAGCGCGTCCTTGCCGCGCGTCGGCACGGTGTTGATGGTGCGCGTCGCGCTGGTGACCATGCCGATAAAACCTTTTTTCAGCGCCAGGCCGGCGTAATAGCCGGCGGCGCCAAAGTGATGCGAGTTGCGCACGGTGACAACGCCCACGCCCATTTTTCCGGCCTTGCTGATGGCCAGTTCCATGCCCATGACGGCGGCCGGATGACCGAGCCCGGCGTCGGCATCGACCAGCGCCGTGACCGGCCCTTCGCGCACGATGCGCGGTTGCGCCTTGAGGTTGAGCTTGCCCTTGCTGCGCGAAGACTCGTAATCCATCAGCATCGACACGCCGTGCGAATCGACGCCGGACAGGTCGGTGGCAATCATCACATCCGCTGTGGTCTCCACCAGTTTCGGGTCCATGCCCCAGGCGTTAAGGACGGAGACGATTTGCGCCCGGACTCGCTCTGCCGGGACGTTCATTGGTTCGAGCCTACACAGGCCAGGACACACTGGCTGAAAATGAAAAATTCGCGAATGTTACCCACATTTCCCTCTCAGAAACACCGACTTGGGGGATCTAAAGGGGGCGTCGCCCCCTTTGTCACCAGGATTCATCAGTCGGCCTTGATATTGGCTTCGCGGATCACGCGCGCCCACTTTTCCGAATCAGCGCGCATGGTGGCGCCGAACTGTTCCGGCGTGTCGCCGACCACGGTGGCCGACAGGGCGGTGATTTTGTCGCGCAATTCCTGGTTCTCCAGCGCCTTGGCGACATCGGCGGAGATTTTCGCCAGGATGTCCTTCGGCGTGGCGGCCGGCGCCACCAGGCCGAACCAGTTGGTCAGTTCGTAGCCGGGCAGCGTCTCGCCTATGGTCTGCACATCGGGCAATTGCACCGACCGCGTCTTGCCCAGCACACCCAGGGCGCGCAGCCTGCCGTCGCGGATATAGGGCAGCGCCTGGATCTGGCTGTCCATGGTCATCATGACCTGGCCACCGAGCAGGTCCTGGAAGCTCTGCGCGCTGGCCTTGTAGGGAATGTGCGGCATGTCGATGCCGGCCATGCGCTTGAACGATTCGGCGGCAAGATGCGGCGCGCCGCCGGGGCCGGACGAGGCGTAGGTGACCTGCCCGGGCTTGGCTTTTGCCAGCGCGATGAATTCGGCGACGTTGCGCGCCGGCACCGAGGGGTGCACGACCATGACGAAGTGCACGTCCACCACCTTGGTGATGGGGGCGAAATCCTTGAGCGGATCGACGGTCATTTTCGGGTACAGGTGTTTGTTCACGCTGAGGTTGCCCAGCGTGCCCATGAACAGGGTGTAACCGTCGGGCGCCGCGCGCGCGGCGAGCTCGGTGCCTATGGTGCCGCTGGCGCCGGCGCGGTTCTCGACGATCACCTGCTGGCCCCACATTTCAGTGAGCTTTTGCCCGAGCAGGCGCGCGACGATGTCGGTGCCGCCGCCGGGGGAAAAGGCGACGATGATTTTCACCGTACGCGTGGGGAAATTCTGCGCCTGGGCGGCTGTGCACGCCAAAGCCGCCAACAGCAATGCCAGTAAGCAGCGGATGTTTTTCATGCCTTCCTCCTTTTATTCACTAATTTGAATCCGGCCGTCATCTGCACGCTTGCGGACGTTTTTCGCATCATGCCCTGATCGCCGCCTGCCGTGTGCCGGCGTTCTAGAATTCATAGAGCCGCGCCGGGTTGTCCACCAGAATGCGCCTCAAACCCTCCGCATCCGTCCATTTGGCCAGGCGGTTGAGCGCATTACCATCGTCGATCGCGTTAAACGGCTCGATTGCGTCGGCGCTTCTCGTCACACCCCGTGTCGCCCCCGGCTGCCCGCCCGGATGCGGCCAGTCGGTGCCCCAGAGCATGCGGCCCGGATTTGCGGCTATCAGCGCGCGCGCGATCGGCCCGGCGTCGGCGCAATCGGGCAGGTCGGAAATGCGCTGTGCCGCCGACAGCTTGACCCAGGCCTTGCCCGATTTGACCAGCGCCAGCAGCGCGTCAAAGCCCGCCTGGGTTGTGCCACCGGCCGCCGGCACACGGCCGAAATGGTCTATGACCAGGGGAACCGGCAGCTGCATGATCACATCATGCAGCGAGCGGATCACCGGCAAGGTCGTGTATGTCTGCACATGCCAGCCGAGCGGGGCGGCACGCGCCGCCGCCGATCGCAACTGGCGTTCGGCCACCTTCGGATCGTGCTGCCCGGCCGATTCCAGGTTGACGCGCACGCCGCGCACACCGGCGATATGCAGAGCATCGAGCTCGCGGTCGCTGGTCTTGTCGTCGATGACCGCCACGCCGCGCGCGGCGTGACCGGCCGCCTGCAGGCGCCGCATTGAGTCGGCGAGGCAGGCGTTGTCGGTACCCTGCGGGCTGGCCTGCACGATGACCACGCGCTCGACATGCAGGGCGCGATGCAGTGCCAGCAGGTCCTCTACCGAGGCCGGGCCCGGCGTGTATTTTCGGTCCGTTGCGAGAGGAAAGCACTCAAACGGCCCGAACACGTGCACATGGCAGTCGGTCGCGCCAGCCGGGACCGCGAAATCAACGGCGCTGTGGGCCACGCCCAATACCGCACTCATGGCGCAATGTCCTTCACCTGTTTCGCCTTTTGCGTTGCCGCACCGAGCAGGAAGTTGAGGTCGGTGCCGGTCGACACATAACGCGCCCCCATTTTCACAAACTCGGCCACCAGGTCGGGGCGCGAGGACAGGCCACCCACCCCGCAATGCTTGCCGTGCTTGCGGCAGGCGGCGATGGCCGTGGCGTAGGCGTCCTTGACCAACTGGTGGTCGTACTGACCCGGGATGCCCATGTCGGCCATCAGGTCGTTGGCGCCTATCATCACCATGTCCACGCCCTCGACGGCCATGATTTCATCCGCGCGCTCCAGCGCGTCGGCGGTTTCGAACTGCACCATCACGATGGTCGCCTCATTGAGCGCCTTGTTCGCATCGGCAACCGGGAAGGAGCGGTATTGCAGATGCGGCAACCCGCCGGAGGCCGAACGCTCGCCAAAAGGTGGAAACTTTGCCGCAGCCACCACTTCTTCGGCCTCGACCGCCGAGCGGATGTGCGGTGCGATGACCCCCTGCGCGCCACCGTCGAGCACGCGCGACACGTGTTCGGCCCGGCGCGTCGGCACGCGCACCAGCGGCGTCACGCCCATTTCCATCGCCGCCATGCAAATCTGCCCGGTCGCGTCAAGGGAAAAACTGTTGTGCTCGATGTCGACGTAAATCGAATCGAACCCGGCGGTGCGTGCGATATGCGCAATCTCAATGGTGCGCACCAGGCGCACCGTCATTGACGAGGCGACCTCGCCCCGGGCGAGCTTTTCCTTCAACCTGTTGCGTACGATGTCCTTCAATTCCACTGCCATGTACCTGCCCCCTTGTTGTCGCGGATTTACTCGGCCTTGATACCGGCATCCTTGATGAGATTGCCCCATTTTGCGTGCTCGGAGCGTATGTATGCACCGAACTGCTCGGGCGTGCCGCCCGAGAGCGTCAGGCCTTGCGCGATGAGTTTTTCCTTCACCTCGGGCAATGCCATCACGCGCTGGATCTCGGCGTTGATTTTCGCCACCACCTCGCGCGATGTGGCGGCCGGGGCGACGATGCCAAGCCAGGTCGCCGTTTCGTAACCGGGCAGCCCGGCCTCGGCCACGGTGGGCAGGCCGGGTGCGCCATCGATGCGTGCCGCGCTCGTTACGGCGAGCCCGCGCAACTTGCCCGATTTAACGTGGGGCATCGCCGCCGAGACGTTGGAGAACATCATCGGCAACTGCCCGCCCAGCATGTCGGTGAGCGCCGGCTGTTCTCCCTTGTAGGAAATGTTCTGCAATTTGACCCCGGCCATCATCGCGAACAACTCCCCGGCCATGTGCGGCGTGGTGCCGACCCCGCCCGAGCCGAAATTGAGTTCGCCCGGCCTGGCCTTGGCCAATGCGATCAATTCCCTGACCGTATTGGCCGGCAGCGAGGGGCTGACCACCAGTACCAGCGGCGTGCTGCCTATCAGTGTCACCGCCGCAAAGTCCTTGAGCGGGTCGAAGGTGGTCACCTTGTTGATGATGGGCACCACCGCCAGGATGGTCTGGCTGGCGATCAGCAGCGTGTGGCCGTCGGGCGGCGCCTTGGCGACCATTTCCGCGGCGATCATCTGCGCCGCGCCGGTGCGATTCTCGACAATGACCGGCTGACCCAGGCCGTCCATGCGTTGCGCGACGATGCGCGCAATGGTGTCGTTGGCGCCACCCGGCGGGGCGCCGACGATGATGCGTATCGGCTTGGACGGGAATGGCGCCTGCGCAGACGCCGAAAAAGCGGCAAGGGCAAGCAAAAAACCGATCAGGGCCTTGAAACTGACACGCAATACCATCATTCCTCCTTGTCCGGACCGATCCGGGCTATTTTTGCAACGCCTCGCGAACGCCGCGGGTCCACTGCCCGGCCGCTGCCGTCAAAAAACCGATATCAGTCTGCGTCGTCACATAAAGGCAGCCCTTGCGCACCGCGGCAGCCTGGCGCTCGACGTCGCGGTTGCCACCGATGCCGGCGAATTTTCCGTGGGCTTTGGCCGCCGCGATACAACGCTCCTGGGCGGCGACGATTTCCGGGTCCTCGAACTTGCCCGGCTTGCCCATGTTGACGAGAAGGTCGTTGCTGCCGACGTGTATCACATCGACGCCCTTTACCGCCGCGATGGCTTCGACGTTGTTCAGGCCCTCCACGGTTTCGATCATGCATACCACCAGCGCGGCATCATTGAGCGCCGGCACGCTTTGCGTCAAGGGCACCACGCGAAAGTCAAAGTGCGGATAGCCGCCGCATACCGAGCGCTTGCCCACCGGGGCGAATTTGGCCGCATCGACTCCGCGCTGTGCGTCGGCGGCGGTATTCACGTCCGGAAAAATAATTCCGGTGACACCGTTGTCGAGGTAAAGCGACACATTCGGGTCGTCGACGCTGCGCACACGCACCATCGGCGCAATGCCGCAGCCGAGCGCGACCTGCGCCATGTGGCCCACCGTCTCCAGGTTGTAGAGCGAATGCTGCACGTCGATAAAAATGAAATCATGACCGGTGGATTTGGCGATGCGCACGATGTCGCCCGAGTGCCCCATACGCACGGTCATGCCCAGGGCCGGTTCGCCGGCCCGCATGCGGTCCATCACCGGGTTGGGTATGTAGACGGGATTGTTCATGTCTTGTTCCTTTTTGGGTTTGCCCGCGGTCAGACAACGCGGTTGTCGGGCTCACCGCCATTGAGCACATGCCACATCTGCTGCCCCACCAACAACGAGCTTTTCTCCTGGGTCTCGCGCGTGCCGCCGGCCGCATGCGGCGTGCCGATCACGTTTGGCAGGGTCATCAGCGGATGAGTCGCGGGGGGCGGCTCGACCTCCTCCCAGACGTCCAGCCCGGCGCCAAACAGTTTGCCGGCCTTGAGCGCCTTGTACAGTGCAACCTCGTCGACGATGCCGCCGCGCGAAGGGTTGACGACGATGGCCGTCGGTTTCATCAAGGCCAGTTGCGCCGTGCTGATCATGTGGTTTGTCTCATCGGTGAACGGCACATGCAGCGTGAGGATGTCGGCGCGCGGCAACAAGGCCTCGAGCGAGCTGACGCGTTCGTGCGGCAGGTCGGACCAGCGGCTCGCCGGCACGTAGGGGTCGTAGGCGAGGATTTTGGCGTTGAAGGCGCCGTAATACTTGCGCGCGATCAGGGTGCCGATATTGCCCATGCCGACCACGCCTATGGTTTTTTCCCAAGTCTCCAGGCCGAGATAATCGTTGCGCTCGACTTTCGCACCGGAACGGATCGCCCGGTCCATCTCGGCCACGCGCCGCCCCAGCACCAGGCCCATGGTCAGCGCCAGCTCGGCCACCGCCTCGCTGTTGACGCCCGGATTGTTGCAGACGGTGACGCCGTGCGCCTTGGCCGCCTTGAGATCGATGGTGTTGACACCCACGCCCTGCTTGGCCAGCACCCTGAGCTTTTTAGCCCGGTTAAAATCATCGGCGGTTATCGGGCACATGCGCACCATGATACCGTCGGCGTCTTCGCGCCAGTTGGCCATGCGCGGATCGCCATAAGGAACGACGTCGGCATGCCGGCTGATGAACTCCACTCCAGCCGGATGGAACACGTCGAGAACGTAGACCTTGAATTTGCTCATGCAGATACTCCGCTCAGCGCATTGTCAAACATGCGAGTACAGGACGCGCCCGGCCACCGGCACGCGCGCGCTCAAAATGCAGCCGCTGCCGGCGTCGGTGATGAACATCGTCTTCCTGTCATGCCCGCCGTAGCAAAGATTGGTCAGCACATCGCTCTTGCAGGTTTGCACGCGGTAAGCCGGCTCGCCACGGTGGTTGAATATCCACACCGCGCCCATGTCAGGATGGGCCACCGCCAGGCCGTCATTCTCGTCTATGGCCATGCCGTCGGGACCGCGGCCGCCTGAGAGCTGGATTTGCAGGCCCATGCGCACCACCGTGCCGTCCGGTGCGAAAGGCATGCGCCATACCGCGTTGGCGCGCGTCACCGCGACATAAAGCGTCTTTTGCGCGCCATCGAGCACCAGGCCGTTGGGGCTGGCGACATTGTTGGCGATGAGCTGCGTCAGGCCTGCGGCGGTGTGGCGGTAAACGCAGCCGGTGGGATCGGCAAGGTCGCTTTGCCCCTGGTCGGTGAAATACAGGTCGCCGTTGAGTGCGTAAGTAAGATCGTTGACGCCCTTGAAGCCCTGCTGGTGGTAACGCGTGACATGGGGCGTGAGTTTCCCTGACTTGGCGTCCAGCAACATGACGCCGTACTTGTGGTCGGCAACGAGGATGCGGCCGTCCTTGTGGATGACAAGCCCGTTGGGCTCGCCGTCGTATTCGACCACCAGCTCAAACCCGCCCTTGGGCGACACGCGGAATATGCGGCCGTAGGGAATGTCGACGCACCACAGGTATCCCTCGCGATCGAAAGTCGGCCCTTCGAGGAACGACCCGGCGGCGACCACGCTCTTTCCGGCGGCGATGCGTTCGGCCGGCATGCTGGTCTTGCGCAGCGCCGCCGGCACTTCGGCGAATATTTCGGTCTTGATCAGTTCAGGTGCTGCGAAAAATCCCATATTTTTCTCCAGATATCCAGCTAGGCGCTGAAAACATTCCTACCTTAGTCCGTCATTCCGGGGCCACGAAGTGGAACCCGGAATCCATGGGGTTGAGGTCCATCGAACCCCATGGATTCCCGCTTCCGCGGGAATGACAGGACACCAAACCGGCACCATGAATCCTTCATTGCGGCGCCTTATTTCCTGCCCGGATAACCCGGCAGTTCTATCGCCAGCATGACGTTGCACAGGCTCTTGCCGTGTATGTCCTGCGCCAGCGAAATGGTCACGCCGCCACCAAGCGCATTCTCGAGCACGAAGTTGAATGCCTTGAGGTTGCGTATTTCGTGGCGCTTCACCGGCCCCTTGGCGATGAGCTTGTAGGCCTCGAGAACACGCGTTTCGGTCAGTTCGCGCTGCAGGAAATCCCAGTCCCTGTCGTCGTAGCAGATGACCGAGATGTTGGAGGTGTTGCCCTTGTCGCCGGTACGGCTGTGGGCGAGGTCGAATACGCGCACGCTGCTCATTTTCCGCCCTCCACGATGATTTCCGTTTTGACAAAATGCCGCGGCAGCAGCACCGATTTCACCGCCAGCACGTCCTTGACGCGCGGCTCGCAGGCGCCGCCCGAGCCGCCGGGGCCGTGCATGTGCATGGCGCGCGTCTCGAAACCAACGGCGTACGCGGCCTTGCGGTCCTGCGCGCGGCCGGCAAGGCGCAGGCGCACTTCATACGGCTCGGGCCTGCTGCCGTTGTCGCCGTGCAGGCTGGTCATGCCTATCAGGTCGACGCGAAAGTCCTCGTAGGTGAAGCCGCGTCGGCGCAAGCGCTCCTGGATGATTTCGGCCGCCCATTTGGCGCGGGCCACCGCGCCTATACCACCGTAGGACACCTCGCCTTCGCCGATGTAACCGTCGGCATAACCGACCGTCACCTTGAGCGTATCGGTGCGCGGCCTGGCGCGCGCCCGCTCGACGCGCACGCGGTCGGCTGCCTCCTGCGTGAATTTCAATTCGGTGATGTCGAGCACACAGTCGGGCGTGATGTAGGCCCTGGGGTCGTGCATCTCGTAAATCAGTTGTTCGGTGCAGGTCATGACGTTGAGCAGGCCGCCGGAGCCCGGCGTCTTGCTGATGACAATGCCACCATCGGGGGTGACGTCGGCAAATGGATAGCCATTGTCGGCAAGGTCGGGCACGTCCTTGACGCCGGGCCAGCCGAAGCAGCCGCCGGTGACCGAGGCGGTGCACTCGAGCAGGTGGCCGGCCGCCGTGCCTTGCGCGAGTTTGGCGTAATCGTCATAGGACCAGCGGAATTCGTGCATCATCGGCGCAAGAAACAGGGACGGATCGGCGACGCGGCCGGTCATCACCATGGGCGTACCCCTGTCCAGCGCCGCACTGACCAGGTCGGCGCCAAGATAGGCATTGGCCGAGGCGAGTTTGGGCAGCAAGGACTCCAGCGGCTCGCCGTTTTCCATCAGTGTCAATTGCGGCATGGTGCGCACGATGTCGATGACATCATCGCCCAACACCACCGCGACGGGCATGTCGCCGAGCCCAAGGTCTTTGGCTTCGCGACGCGCGGCGCGCGCGCCGCCGATGGGATTGGCCGCGCCCATGTTGCTGACGATGCGTATGCCTTTTTCCATGCAGGTCGGCAGCACCATGCGCAGGCGCTCATGCAGCGACGGCGTATAGCCCTTTTCCGGGTCCTTGACGCGCGACTGGTTCTCGCGCGCCACGGTGCGCTCGGCGAGGCATTCGAACACCAGGTAGTCGATGTCACCGCGCTGCGCCAATTCCAGCGCAGGAACCATGCGGTCATCCGAGGTGCCCGCGCCGGAACCGACACGCAATGATTTTGTTCTGCTCATGCCATTTCTCCCTGGGTTCCTTGCCTACCCGATCCTGTCGGCGACCACTTTGGCAAACGCCTTGGTGCCCAGCCTTCCACCCAGATCAGGCGTGCGACTGTCCTTGTCCTGCAACACCGCGTCTATCGCGCCCTCAACAGCGGCCGCCGCCTTGAGCAAGGCGTCTGATTTGTGATGCCGTCCCATCCACTCAAGCATCATCGCCGCCGACAGAATCAGCGAGGTCGGGTTGGCCTTGTCCTGTCCGGCAATGTCGGGCGCCGAGCCGTGCTGCGCCTGTGCCACGCACAGCTTGTCGCCTGCGTTGGTTGAACCGGCAAGGCCGAGGCTGCCCGATAGCTCGGAGGCCTCATCTGAGAGGATATCGCCGAACATGTTAGTGGTGACTATGACGTCAAAGCGCATCGGGTCGCGCAGGATCAGCGCCGCCATGGCATCGACGATGACTTCCTCGAGCTGCACGTCCGGAAACTCCTTCGCCACCTTGCGTACTTCACGCAAGAACAACCCATCGGAGATTTTCAGCACGTTGGCCTTGTGCACCGCCGTGACTTTTTTGCGCCGTCCCGGCGCCTGTGCCGCCTCAAAGGCGCGACGCGCAATGCGTTCGCAGCATTTGGCGGTGATGCGCCGCACCGCCATGGCCATGTCCTCGGTCGGCATGAACTCGCCTATGCCCATGTGCATGTTGCGGTCGGCGTAAAAACCCTCGGTGCATTCGCGAAATATGATCATGTCCACCGGCTTGCCGGTTAGGCCGACGCCAAGGCGCGACTTGGCCGGCCGGATGTTGGCGTAAAGGTCCAGTTGCACCCTGAACGCCGCCGACGGGTTGATGCCGCCCTTGTCGCGACTTGGGTAATCGAGGTGCGACACCGGGCCGAGGATCACGCCGGCACATTGCTGCGCCACTTCGAGAATGCGCGAAGGCATGGTCGTGCCTTCCTTTTTCAGCGCGGCAAAACCGATCTCGTCGTGCTTCCACTCCAGGCCGAGGCAGAATTTGGCGTTGACGCGGTCGAGCACGGCGAGGGTGGCCGCGGTGATTTCCGGGCCGATGCCGTCACCGGGCAAAACAAGCACTTGCATTAACTTCTCCCGAGGACGGTTGCACGCGGCCGCGCCCGCATCGGGGCGGCACCGGCTGACGTGCGTCGTGTTTATGTGCGTTTCTTTTTATGGCAGACTTTGGCCGCGTAGCTTAACAGGCTGGCGCACAAATTGAGCGGCGCAGCCGCACGGCGGGCAAGCCGCCTTCCCTTATGGATCCCGATGAACTACACCACCGCATTCAAGTCGGTTCGCGATGAAGTCAGCGCCGAGGAATGGCAGGCGCGCCTGGAACTCGCCGCCTGCTACCGCCTGGTCGATCGCTTTGACATGACCGACCTCATCTACAACCACATCACCCTGCGCATCCCCGGCACCGACCATTTGCTGATCAACCTTTACGGCCTGTTGTACAAGGAGATCACCGCGTCGAGCCTGGCAAAAATCGACCTTGCGGGGAATATTTTGTGGAAACCGGACACCGATTACGGCATCAACCGTTCGGGCTTTGTAATACACGGCTGCATCCACGAGGCGCGTGAGGACGTGAAGTGCATCATCCACACCCACACCCGCGCCGGCATGGCGGTGTCGGCGATGCAATGCGGCCTGCTGACGCTGACCCAGACCGGCATTCGCTTTGTCGACCATATCGGCTATCACGAATATGAAGGCCCGGCCATAGACCTCGCCGAGCGCGCACGCCTGGTCGAGCACCTCGGCGCACACAATGCGCTGATCCTGCGCAACCACGGCCTGCTCACCTGCGGACCGAGCGCGGGAGAGGCATTCAACCTGCTCTACAACCTGGAGCTCGCTTGTCGCACGCAAGTGGACGCGATGGCCGCCGGCACCGAGCTGACCGTGCCCTCAGCCGAAGTGCTGGCCAAGACCGCCAATCTCTACCAGCCCGGCGTGCGCCGCCCCTACGGCGTACTGGAGTGGCACGCCATGCTGCGGCTGCTTGAAGCCGAGGCGGAGCAGTCGGGTTTCCCGCCTTACTGGCATTGAGCTTCATCCTGCCGATGACTGAAAAGCCACGACTGGCGCGGGTTTCCAGCCATTTGTCCATCAAATATCAGGGCCCGGTTTGACTCAGATCAAGTAGCTTGCCGGCAAGAAGGAAGATAGTGATCCGCGACGGGCGCAATAGGCGATGCGGTCCCGGCGCCCGCAAATCGAGTCCATTCCCCGGGTGAAACAAATGACCACGCGCTGCACCAACACCACCGCCGGATATGGCTGGCTATCCATCCTGCTCCACTGGCTGATGCTGGCGCTGATCGTAGCGGTCTATGCCAGCATGGAATTCAAGTCGATTTTCCCCAAGGCAAGTGCCGGGCGCGAGGCGATGGCGATCTGGCATTACATACTGGGACTGTCGGTGTTTTTCCTGGCATGGCTGCGCCTGTTGATCCGGCTTGGCGGCTCCGCCCCGGCGATAGAGCCGGCATTGCCCGCATGGCAGGCGAAAATTGCCAAAGCCGTGCATTGGGCGCTGTACGCGCTGATGATCGCCCTGCCCCTGCTGGGTTGGATGACACTCAGCGCAAAAGGAACCTCGGTACCGTTTTTCGGTATTGAACTGCCGGCACTGGTCGGTGAGAGCCGCGCACAGGCCAAATGGTTAAAGGATATCCACGAAACCGCCGCCACAGCGGGCTACACCCTGATCGGACTGCACGCCGCCGCCGCGCTGTTTCATCACTACCTAAAGCGCGACAATACCCTGCGACTGATGTGGTTCAGGCCCTAGGCGCGCCCCGTCCTGTCGGACAATTGCAGCGTTCAACTGAACATTCACATCGCACCGGCCGAACATGGAATTTGCTGAATTTCCAGAAGATACCGAAGACACCGAACACAATCCGGCCGAGCGCGCGGCTGCGGCATCACGCAGCACCTGGGTCAGCGTCGGCGTCAACTTGGTGCTCACCATCACGCAAATCAGTGTCGGCTTGCTGGCCAAGTCCCAGGGCCTGGTCGCCGATGGCATTCACTCCTTGTCTGACCTGGTGGCCGACTTTGTCGTGCTTCTTGCCAGCCATCACAGCAAAAAGGCAGCCGACGAGGACCACCCCTACGGCCACCAGCGTTTCGAAACCGCCGCATCGCTGGCACTGGGTGCGCTGCTCCTGGCCGTCGGCATTGGCATGCTCTGGTCGGCCTTTCGCAAACTCGAAGCGCCCGAGACCGTGCAAACCGTGCATATCCTCGCGCTCTGGGTGGCCGCCGGCGCCCTTGTCGCCAAGGAGTTGCTGTTCCGTTACATGCTCGGCGTCGCCAAGCGCGTCAAGTCGGGCATGCTGGTGGCCAACGCATGGCACGCGCGCTCTGACGCGGCCTCCTCGCTGGTAGTGAGCATAGGCATCATCGGCAACCTCGCCGGTTACCCCATACTTGATCCGATCGCCGCACTCATCGTCGGCTTCATGGTGGCGAAGATGGGTTGGGAATTCGGCTGGGATGCCCTGCATGACCTGATGGATCGCGCAGCTGACGACAAGGAAGTCGAGGCCATCCGCCGCACCCTGCAGGAAACACCAGGGGTTCGCAGCGTTCACGATGTGCATACGCGCAAAATGGGCGACATGATCGTCGTCGATGCGCATATCGAGGTGGACGCAGGCATCAGCGTTGAAGCCGGTCACAGCATTGCCGTCGCCGCACGCCAGCTGGTCATGCAACGCCACCGCGTGCTCAACCTGATGACCCATGTCGACCCGTGGCGGCGCCCAGACCTGGATCATGCGGAACCCTCCGCAACTTCGCCGCGATAAGCGCGCCAACCTCGCGAAAAAACACCCGCAGCCATGCCAGATACCGCGATGCCACCGTTGCCTGGCGGCCTGAGCGAGGCCGAAGCGCAACTGCGCCTTGATCGCGACGGCCCCAACGAACTGCCGGTTTCGCGGCCGCGCGGTGTGCTGCGCCTGTTGCGCGACATCGTTTTCG